>Ga0114923_10000658_pt1 | contig 26064 bp, 24 predicted proteins | sample SumtaG_FD_89578 | JGI IMG/M metagenome (GOLD analysis project Ga0114923, IMG submission 89578) | Deep subsurface microbial communities from Indian Ocean to uncover new lineages of life (NeLLi) - Sumatra_00157 metaG | ecosystem: Environmental > Aquatic > Marine > Oceanic > Sediment | place: near...
ACAAGACAAGAGGTTAGATTGGGATCACTTTTGGTTTCTCTTAGCCGCTTTATATTCTACTAGAGGTACCTGTGATAGACTGCGTGCAGCTTGTTTGATAGTTAAGGACAAAAGACTGGTAGGAGCTGGGTATAACGGATCGCCTTTTGGGCTGGATCACTGCGATGATGTTGGCCACCTCCTTATTAATAACCACTGCGAACGAACAATACATAGCGAAGAAAATGCAGTTATAAATACCGAAAGACGTAATGTGGTTGGGGCCATTGCTTATATTACCGCTATCCCATGCATTAGATGCGCGAGAATCTTAATAAACTCCGGTGTATCAAAAGTGAACTATATAAACGTTTACAATAATTCACGAGGCAATAAGTATCTAAAAATGCTTTCAGAAAAATCTGGTGTTAAGTTTATAAAACACAAACTTGACCTTAACAAACTGTTCGATGAAGCTCTTGAAAGACTTGGGGAGGCTGGAGGAGCGTTAAACAAAAATACTTAATTAATCTTTTTGTAAACCACTTTCTCTAATAAATCTTTAGAGATCCCCACACAAAGTAGGTAGAAAACTATAATTGATAAGTATTCAGCAACATTGAAGCTAAACACATAGAGAACCATGGAAAGTATTAATACACCTATTGCAAGAGTATAAACCATATCTCTACTTAAACCAATCAGAAACAGAAGAACGTAAATACAAAACAGGACAAGAAAGCTGTCAAAATAAAAAGTGGTAGCATACAGGTCAACAAAAAAATATGCTTCAACAAGAATAAAAAGAGCAATAAGTCCTAAAAGAAGATTTTTGTACAATTTATTACCAATGTAATAACGTAAACCAGAATAATAAACATATATATTTCCTATTAAGCACGCTATTACAAAGATGCTTCTGTTTGTCTTCAAAAATTCGAATGTGGGAATAGCCAGTAGAATCGCAGCAGTGAACAGTACGAAAGCTGTGGTGGCTACGGGAAAACTTAATGTTCTATTAAAAGCAATTTTCGTATATTTAAAAAGAGTTTTGCGTTTAAAAAAAAGGACAACCAAAGTGGTGATGAAAACACCCCGTTTTTGTATCGTAATGTTAGAAAAATCTATGTGTCCACCTTTAAACAAAGCAACTAATACTATACCGAAAAGTCCTAGCAAAAAAATAAGTTCGAGGTTTTTTGATATAAGCTTTTTTATCTCGGCATTACTTATTTTTGAATTGATAATACGATCGAGTAGGGGCTCTGCTATTAGGAAAAGTAATAATGTTGTAAGAAGTCGCAAAGTTAAATCTAAAGTATATTTTTCAAAACTTTCCATGTGCCCGATAAGAACCCATAACAAGGACGCAAAGCCAGCTAACATTATCCAATTTCCGTATTCTTTAATAGTTTTTGCCATTATCTTATCTTACCCTATATGTAAATAGATACGAATCTGAATAATCTCCCACTAACTCTAGCGCATCGTTGTTTTTAAAAAATACTAAGTCCGCCTCTGGGATGTTTTTGAAAACCACCAAATATTCTCCACCCATATCCCCAAAATCTTTTACTCCACTATCTGTTGGCAACCTCTCAGTAAATTCCACCGAGACTACATCCTCATCGGAATATTCCCTCATATTAATCAATAATTTTTGGTGTACCGGTAGCCAAAAAAGCGCTTCTCTGGTTTTCGAATAGGGATACACCGCAAACCTAGAGGAAGTCTTACCCAACAATCCCAACGACTTATACACCTCCGGCTCTTTATCGAATTTTAAAATCTTGGGGGGAATATAAACCTCTGTCATCGTAACAACAAGAACGATACTCAAAAACGTCTTAACATATTTGCTATTTACAAGTTTAAGCCTCACCAAAGCATCTACAGAGGTCGCGCACAGCAGCAGCAAACCAAGATGAATTAATACGCTCATCCTAGCAGTTACTCTAAATAGTGGGAAAAACATATATAATAGCTGTCCAGGCGTGTATATTCGAACACCTAGCAAAGTGAAATATGGGGGCATGGTTAGGAAAAACACGGATAAACAAACAAACAAGTATATTAACAAAGCACTTTTTGTTTTTTGCTTACTCTTCTTAAATGCAAAAACCCCAAAAAAAGTACACGTAATCAGAAACAACATTCCAAGGTAGTTAGCCGAGTGTTCTAAATGAAAGTAGTCGTCGGCAAGAAAGTATCCTGTGTTATCTATCAGCCTGTAGGCCCTGTTTGAAATATTTCCCAAAAGTGGGTTTTTGGGTGAAGGAAGAACGAAATACCACGGCCTAGAGCTAAAAACAAAATAATCCTCATAGGATCTAGTTGACACCTCCATTAATAGTTTGTTTTTCTTAAGAAAAACGTAGCCACTTAAGACAAGCAGGCCCACTGTAACAATTGAAATTAGCATACCTCCTAACCTGCGTTGATCCGGTTTAAACCGGAAAAACCTTCTGATGAGATAGCCAATTATCGATAATAGCACATAAAAAATGGCTATGTACAAAGCAAAATAATTAGAAATTAGAAACACAAGAAGTATATAAAGTCCTAAAAAAATGCTCTTACTAAACCTGAATCTTTGATCTCTATGAATAGTTAAATAAAAATGCATAAATAACGGAAATACCCACAATTGCATTAGATCCATATGAGGGCCAAGATGAAGAAAGTAGAAAGAGGAAAATGCAAAAATCAAACTATAGAACAGCCAAAACCTAAATCTCCTGAACAATAAGTAGGAACAGTATAAATTCAAAATTGTTGTAAATAGTATGAAGAAAATAATGAAATTAACGCCGAAAATGGTTAGTAAAAGCGACACAGGGGTCCACAAAAGTGGTTGGGTTGAAAACCAGGGCGCTGTAAATCCTTGAAAGATATCCCGATATGGTAAATGGTTGGCAATGTGAGCATTAGCAATTCTAAAAAAAGTCTCGCTAATTTTTGGCCAAACATAAAAGGCTATTTGATCCCCCAAACCGCCAATAACGTACATAGCCTATTTTTTTAGCCTATTTTTCTTTGTTAAATTACTACTCATCAGCCCACTCTCCTTAACCACCACAAACAATAAGTAAAAAACAATCGCCCCAAACGAGACTGCCGAAACAGCAAGCATGCTGTAAAAATCTCTGTGTGGTAGGTATTCTAAGACAAGCTCGTACTCTTCGGCTCCTTCTGTTTCGTTTGGGGAAACCACCCATGCGTTTGAATATCCATTAGCCACATGATGCTGCTCAACCGAGATCTCCTTAAGCTTCTTTGTTTCGTAAATTGCTCCATACAAAAACAGACTCTTATGAGTACCTTCCGTTACATCTCCATCAAAGTGGGATACTTTAGCCTCACCGTAGTCACTCAGGCTTGGCATACGATTATAATAAAGCTTCCAACCATCGCTGTATGTGTCTCCTAAAATAAGCGCGTAGGGATCTGTAGCGCCACTTACTTTTATTTTATATTTCGTGGGATTTACTCTATAAAAAAGTATTTTTGGTATTTTTGTTACCAAGCCTTCCCTCAATTTTTGCGGCTTTAAACCCTCCAAGAAAACTCCCAACCTAACCGGAGTACCCTCAAAAGCATAATTAACAAAAAAGTCTAGTAGATTGTTCTCATGGAAAATAATTTGTTCTGGAATGTAGATATGTGGTAGGTAGTAGTCCGGCAATTGAAACAATCTATAAGTTCCCTCTTCATGAACAAGCTTGCCTCCTAAAACCATGATCATTTTTGTAATAGAATCCTGGGTTGGAAACATTTTTACAAATTCCGAATAGGCAAATCCAAAATATTTGTATAGAAAATCATCGTAATTATGAACGATATATCCTATATTAAGAAAACCTAAAAACCTCCTCATTCTTTCGGGGGGCGATTCGTAAAACAGATTGTAAAAAGTACCTGGTAAATTAAGATTATAAAAAGATCCAAAACCATTAAAATCGGTTCTGCCTGCGAAAACTGCAATAGTAGACGGGCCTAAATAGGTACCCCCACTCTTTCCCTTCAATACCTGGTATGTTTCTGTCGAAAACGGCAGACTCATAATTTTAAAATCACCATTTAGTTTTTCCAAGTAGTCCATAAAGGATAGATATTTAGGATCCATCTCAATTGGAATAGGAACCTTTTCTAGATATTTATTAGAACCCGGAACAGATGAGTTAACAATTCCTCCACCCAATATGGGTATTCCACTAACAACCGTTAATAAAAACATAAAACTTAACAGATAACTAAATAGTTTTTGGGTCTTTTTACTGGTTTCAAACAACTTCGAAACTGTATCCAACGACAGGTACAACACAAACGCATAAAAAAATGTGTAAACATGGTGAAATTTCCCAAAAAAGTGTCTAAACATTCTAAATCCCGGAACGTAAATAAATAGCTTCTCGTACATACCCGTCGGAATTTTTCCCAAATTACCAACGGAAAAGAAGAATGTGACCAAATATAAAAACCAAATAAAATACCTCATTTTAGAACTGCGCTTGGACAGTTTTTGTGTATAAAGCAATCCCACAATAGCAACAAAAGCATACACACTAAAAACTGGGAGATATTTAACACCGTAGTCATACATCAGCAGTCTGTTTTTGTTTCCCGAGGGGCCATATAACGTATATTGAGGCTGGTTTGTGAAACTATAAATCGAATTTATTACCGGATAAAGCCTCATAAAATAACCCATGGCCGAATTACCAAGCTTATCGCTAAAAGTCACCCTGTGCACATCACTAGACGTATCAAATAATGAATCAAAAAGTGGGTATATGTGAAAAAAGTTTAGTAATAAAGAAAATAATATCGCTAGTCCCATCCCCTTTAAATAAATCGCAATTTTTTTTGTTGAGCAAGCATACACAAACAAAAATAAGAAACCGAGAGGTAAAAAAGAAAGTAGCCAGGGAATGGTCGTAAAACTAAAATTACAAGCGAAAAAAAATGTTAATAAAGAAATAAATAATATAAATTTTAGTTTTTGGGTATGAAGATACCTTAGAAAAAAATACAAGATTAAGGGATACAGAAAGATCAAATAAACATGGAAATTAGCCCTCTGAAAATCGTAAATGGTCATGGGGGATATCACAAAAAACAGACTACAAAATGCCATGATATATTTTTTCCACTTGTTTCTCCTAAGGTAGTTCAGTTCATCAAAAAACTTATAAGTAGCCAAAAAACCAATAGAGAGGGTAATTCCGTTAAGAAAATTGTTAAGTAGATATGGACTATCGAATAAAACCTTTCTTGTCCCTGCTAACAATAGAGCGAAGGGAATTATTAATCTTCGGGAAAGATATGCATTTAATCCACCCATTAAATTCAGTGGAAACAAGGTCACATTTTTTAGGTACTTATACGAAGAATGTAGGTATATCCTTCCTGAATCACCTCCTAAGTCCAACTCACCCGGCTTAAACCAAAAGAAGGGCAAAATAAAAAGAATTAAAGCTACACCCCATACAAAATATTTATCTACTAATTTTTTTAAATTGATCTTGTTTTCCACTATTTTATAAATAACAGATTGCTACAACATTACCGGCGTAAAAGGGTGCTCCGTAAACCGCGGTTTTCGCATCCGATATCTTAGCTTCATTCCACGTCCAATACCCTATTCTTTTTAAGTATACAACTTTTGATAAGCCATATATGTCCGAGAAGATATCATTATCGAAAGTTTTGTTATAGCCAACAGGAAATGAAAATATAAATTTCCCACCTTTTTTTAATAGCGATTTAATATGTTTAATAGCCTCAATTATCTTTGTGGGATCTTCTACAGCATCATCGAAACCCACGTGTTCTATCGTTGATATACTGATAATTAAATCGTATTTGTGTCTTGGTTTGTATTTGATGATATCCTCGTTTATTACATCTAACGCTTTTTCAAACTTGTCGAGAATGTCCCAACTACGATCCCTTTTGTGGTAATGGCTTAGGACATTGCCAATTTCTAAAACCCTCCAATTGTTCAATAGTGCCTCGTTTAAATACCTCTTAAAGATTGGGGCTTCGACACAGCGCTCGTTATCCCAGGTATTATTGTATGTATGATAAAAGTAGGAAAACTCACAACCCTCAAAATTAAATTTATTCTTTTTTTTATGATAAACAAAAATTGGGAGAAAGAGCTTCATTAGAGTGTATCTTATAGTCTTTGGCACCCCCCAATACTTAAATGAAACAAAGAATTTTTTAAGTATCGTTGGTTTATTAGTGTATTTTTTCGTGCGATCTGTCATTGAATAGATTTGTACTCTAACAAATTAAAGCTATACTTGGCGCTTATTTTTTAGCTAAATCCTTTACACAGAAAAGCCCAAAGGCAAGTTTGGGAATTCTGTAAGTAAATACCTGGCTTATTACCGACACCATAAACCAAAGGGGTTTCGGCTTAAACCTTATTGATACAAGTAAATCATCATCCATTGTGTCACTGTCTTTTTCTGATCTTAGTAGTTTTAATCCAGCTAATCCCCAGCACTCAAACCCGAGTGATTTCATTCGTTTTGCTGTCCAACCCGACAAGTGCTTTTGAAAAATATTTCCATCCACGGCATTTTGGGATACAAAACCATTTGGTGTAGTAACGATTATTTTTTTCTTAGCCCATTTCCTCGCATCGTTAAGAAGTTTTAATCCATCAGCCTCCGTTGTATGTTCGATAACGTCTATTAATATTACGGCATCAAAACTATTTTCTTTATAATTCAATCCTTGCACAACGTTTTTTATATATCTTGAGTGGATCTTTTTCTTTTTAGATTCTTTTAGATACCTATCGAATGGTTCGACACCAACGCTGTACTCAATGTTTAAACAGTGTTTAAGTGGGGAATCCGGACCACAACCAATATCCAAAACGCTACTGCAGTCCTTTAACTCTCTTTTTAAACACGACACTAGTGTGGGAACCACTTTTTCTACGAAGCTGTTGTGATATACGAGTTGAATAATCTTCATAATATATTCTCCAGTTTTTTCTTTACCACATTGTCTTTATACCAATCTACCAGCTTTCTTAAAATAAACCGAGGTATCAACAACGACCCCAATACAAAAACCCAAAACTTTGGACTAATTAAGTTTAGTGGTCTGTGCTTGGCTAAATAGTAAATATCCGTAATCAAGTCTTTGTATAATCCATAATTTTTTATTTGGACCAAACCTACATTATGCCTCGTCATGTGATCTATCCCAACGTTCCGAATTTTATCAAATTTTTTCTCCGGGAACACATTTTGAAACATTTCAACCCAGGTTTTTGTTGGCGAGGGGCAATAAATACTAGAAAGAAACCTTGTTTGACTACTAGATGTCCTAACCGCGACAGTAAAATCTTCCCAAAAATAGCACGGGTGTGTGCGTAATATAGATAAGAAGGGGTATATATGAGCAGTAAATATTTCGTTTTTGAAATCATATGTAATAAGACTCTTTTTAAGCACGAGTGAAGAAAATTGACCCAAGGTTTCAAAAACCGCAACCAAGTACTTCTTGTCATCTTGTGACCCAATTAGTCTCTTTTCACATTTTGGAATATACCTAATAGGTTTTTTTATCGACTTGTTAAACCAATAGTAAGGTCTTGTAATGGCACCGATCTTTGGGTTTTTCTTAAGTACAGCAACCACTTTTTTAAAGAGGTTTTTATCTAAAACGATATCGTCTTGTGCCATTAGAAATACCACGTCGTTAATTGCCTTGTCTGTTGTTTTTTTGATATTTAGTGGGTAACCAAGATTTTTCTTATTTTGAAAAAGTTTAATCCTTTTATCCTTGTATTTCTCAAGTTTTCTCTTGAGTTCAGATGCGTCCTCCTGCGAATCGTTACAAATAACGACCTCGAATTCTTGGAATGTCTGGCTGATAATTGAATCAACTGCGTCACTAATTAATTTAATACCTTTATAAGTTGGTATACATACACTTATTTTCATGTTTATTTCCCCTCGTAAAACTCGTTTATGTACCCCAGTTCCCTACTTGCGGTATTTTCCCAGCTAAAGCTGGAGGCGTTTTCAAATGCTTCTTTCTGAAGTTTTTTATAGTAATTTTCGTTTTTAAGCAGCTTTACTACCTCGTCAGAAAATTGAGTATGATTTCCAAATGGTATTTTGACCATCCCCTTAGGGAAAGAGTCCATAAATGCAGGCAGATTCCACGCAACAACGGGGGTTCCCAAGGCCTGCGACTCAACTCCTACTAAGCCAAAACCCTCCTCATGACTTGGAAAAAGAAAAACCTTACTAGATTTTATTGTATTAAAAGCTTTTGTGTTAGATAAAAATCCCAATATTTCAACCTTATCAGTGATATTTTTCTCACTAAGTAGTCTCTGCAGCTCCTTTGTTGTTCCTGGATTTCCCTTTCCAATTATCCCGAGTTTAGCAGAAGGAATTTTCTCAACAACTTTTTCCCATATTTCAATTAAATCAAAGATTCCTTTGTGTTTCTTTAATCTAGCCATAAAAACCCCATCGTATTTTCCCTTTTTATCTTGATCTACTTTTTTTATAACCTCAAGTCGTGACCCGTTGTGATTCACATTTATTTTGTTTCCTCGAAAACCCATCTCTTGCAGATTTTTCCCTAATTGTGAATTAACCACTACAACAACGTCTGCGAAACGTTTTATTAATTGGAAACTTATCCTCTGGGCTAGGTAAGGCAGCTTTCTATCTTTTGGTATAAGGTGGTGAATGTGCTGTATCCAAAGCACCTTCCGATTTTTGATTTTCAGCAAAAAGATGGGTATTACATCCGTTGGAAAATCCGAAGATCCAAGTAAAACATCGCCTTCTTCGAGTTGAATTTTTAAGAAAATTGCTTTTACTATTCTAATTAGATATGTGGGAATAATAAATCTAAATGCCTTCTCACGTGTTGTGACTAAAAATGAAGCGTCTAATTTATTTTTTTTTGCCAATTGCACACCAAGCTTGGAAGTAATAACAAGTTTTTTATATCCGATAAGCCTCTTAACAATTTCTACACATACAATATCGCTACCACTACTGCCGTGGGAAAAAGAATTCATAAACGCCACGATTTTTCTTCTAGAGTTTTTCTTTTTATTATCCATTTCCAAAAGCTTTCAAATAGACCTCATCCGTTCTTTTTTCCCAAACCCACTTTTCTAACACTAATTCTCGGGCCTTCTTTGCGGTTTTAGAATACAAAACATCTTCATCTATTAATTTTAATACAGTTTTTGCAAACTTTCTTACTTTTCCTTCCTCCACTTTAAGCATTCCCTTTGGGTAATAAGTTTTCAATGCCTCTAAATCAAATGACACTCCCGGAAGCTCCCAAGCCATACCCTCTGCTGCAGCCATACCTCCACTATCAAAAATCGCCGGGTGAACCATTAGTTTAGAATTTTTAAAAACAGCATATTTTTTCTCCCCACCTAAAGTGCCTAAAAGATCGATATTTTTCTTCAAACCTAATTTTATGATCTTTTTCTGAACTTGTGAGAAAAGTTCCCCACCGCCTATCATGGCAAGTTTTGCCGTTGGTTTTCTCTCCACTATTAGTTTCCAGATATCAATTAATTCTAAAACGCCCTTTTGTGGATGAAATCTTCCTAAGAAACAGGCATCATATTTCCTCTTAAAAACTGGGATGATCTTTTTGCCAGATAAATACTTCTCGGACTCAGTTATATCTACTCCTCCCCGTACTACGACTACTTTCGATTTATCTCTTTTTTTTGTAACAAAAACCGAAACATCGGGTTGGGATGTAACCAGCACACAATCGGCAAAATACTTTACTACAAACCTTGAAGGTATCTGCATAATCCAATACAACAACCCTTTAAATCTATCGAACTTGTACGGAGTTTCCGGATCCCAAGGCGGTGGAATTATCAAGTAATATCCTGCTACCCATTTTATTTTTTTATTAAATAATTTTATTAATAGCGCGGGAATCAAATCGGGATAAAAGTCGGAAACAGAATACACATAATTGTGTTTTCTTAACAATTTATTGTTTTTTAATACGTACTTAACACCATCTATTGTTCTAATTAGAGTATTTTTTAATAGACTTCCCACCGTAAGAAACTTTTCTGGTGAAGATACATCTCTTTTGCGTGATACAACAATATAATCTACACCTCCGACACCTGCTTTCTTGGAAATATTTCTTGCCTCTTCGCTTCCGAAAAGAGTGATTTTAATATCATTACTCCAGTTTTTTAAAAAAGATACATATATATTATCGCCGCCACTAAAAGCGTTTTCTCCAACAGTGTTATTTGCAACAAATAATATTTTTACCTTTTTTTTCCTCATACCCTTTTAAAAACTGCCATTTGTCCTTTTGGCATTAAACCAAAGTAACTTCTATTCCATTTGTAATCCACTTGTTTGAATCCATGTTTTTGCACGATATCCTCCAAAGTTTTCTTTGTAAAAAATCTAATGTGTGGGTTATTTGGATAAAAAAACTTGTCCCAAAAAAACAGCCCGATGGCAACTCTTTTAAGAAGATTAAAATCTGTGGTAGTTACGCAAAGATGACCACCCCTCCTAAGTACCCTCGAGATTTCTGACAAGCACTTGTCTACATCCAACACATGCTCTAAAAACTCCACCGCTAATATCGTATCAAGAGACTTTTTTGAAAAGCTTAAATCACAAGCATCTCCAACTTTAAACTCCAGATCTGTATACTTCTTCTTTCCTGCAGTTACAGCCTCTTTTGATATATCACAAACTACCATCTCTCTGAGATTTAGGTTTTTTGATAAGAAATCCAATAATGTTCCGTCTCCTCCACCAACATCTAATACCCTTTTGCCTATGTAGTTTTTAAAAAATGTGTGGTGCCAGACAAGGTTTTCTTCTGTCCATTCGGGCGGGCTGGAGACAATCCCACCCTTGATTTTATTTTGCCAATAGTTCTTGTAATAATCTTTTGTGCTCATGTTATTAATTACTGTTTATACCACTTTGTAATTAAATTTATATTTTCTTCGGAAAAGTTTCTTAAAGCGTAATCTCGACACTTAGAGGCCAGTTTCTCGTAAAGAGAATTGTCTTTATGAAGTTTATGAATTACCTCCTTAATTTTTTCTGCAGTTGGGGGCACGAGTATCGAAACAGACTCATCAAGTGCCTCTGGTATACCACCTTTTTTTGCCCCGACAACGGGTAATCCACACGCCACAGCCTCCATGATCACTATCCCAAAACCCTCCTCGTACTGGGAGGGGATACAAAAAATGTCAGCGCAATTATAGTACTTATACAACTCTTTGTTAGGAACCATACCAACAAAATTAATGTTTTTAATGTTGGTACTAGCTTTTTTTAAATATTTTTCTTCGGGGCCTGCCCCAATAAATATAAAGTTTATTTTTCTTAGTTGCTTAGCAACCTTACATAAAACCCTTACGCCTTTCTTTTTAAGAAGCCTTCCAACAAAGATCACGGTGAATTTATTCTGGATTTTCATTTCCCTTCTAATCTCAGCTTTATTTAACGGTTTAAATAAATCTAGGTAGATCCAATGTCGAAATCTAGCTAACACTTCGTTCGATACACCATATGATTCTAACTCCTTTACTGATGCATCTGATAAAGACAGTGATTTATCTACTTTGTTTAATACAAAAGCTGTCGCTTTGGCAAATAGGGACCCAGCACCCCTTTCGTATACAGCGTGGATTGTCACTACAAGCCTCTTTTTAAATATCTTCTTAAATAAAACTCCTATTAAAGCGGAGTTAAGGCCAAAGCAGTGTATCACGTTAAATTTTGAACGATTAAACATAACCCAAGGCAACGTTCTTATAAGCAAAACCGGTGTTAGGTACATAAATTGTAATACAGGAAACCTTTCAAACCTACTAAACAAATCTTTTCCAACCCAAGGATATCTGTAAACGTAAACGTTCTTCTTATATTCTTCGTATTTTTTCCATTTAACATTCCTTGTAGTTATCGGTGAGTAGGTATGTACATAAACAGTGTACCCAAGCTTAGAAAGACCCTCCGTTAATGCATCTGCATATGTCTCAACCCCACCCATGTTTGGTGGAAAAAACGGAGTAACTATTAAAACTCCCTTTGCTTTTGATGTTTTCATTTCAGACATATTTTATCAGTTAAATGATAGGTTTTATTTCCACAATAAAAAACCGATTGGGGTGAACTACGAGGGGTCTTTGAGCCAAGCGGAAAGATTTTCTTCTAAGACATGAATACCGTGGCGTTTGTTGGCTATCACAAAATTCTTATCCGTCGCCTCTTTAAGCAAGTTTGGTTTAGTAATAATCCTTATAATTTTATCAACAGCTTTCTCAACTTTCTTTTTGCTAACCAAATGTAAGAAGTTTTTGGTGGAAGCTACATTCCCGAGAGATGCGTAGCTGTATCTACCGGGCTTAATATCGGACTCAAACACCGGATATTCAAAAAGAACTGGTAACTTTTTATAAAAAAAGGCCTCAAGAAGTTGGTTACCAAAACCTTCCTGAAAACTTGGATACGTTATCAGGTCGGCATGAACATACGCGTCCCAAAAGGAATACATCTTTATCCCCTTCCCACTTCTCCGATTGGAGCCAATCTTACCAAAACCTTTAACCACTTTTACGTTTAATTCCTTTGATAGCTTAAGCAGCCTTTCTAAATATGTCTTTGATTTAGGAATATTTAAATCAGTGCTATTCGAAAAAAGTAGGACAATTCTCGAGTTTTCACTAAATCTTCTTCCAAACACTTCAATTGGAGATTTTTTTATAAGTTCTTTTTCGAGCTGACTACAAAACTGAATCGCATTTTCGATCCCTTTGTTTGCGGTTATTCTTGTTGCTTGAAGAACAATAATATCACCCTCTTTAATTCGAAGAGACTTTCTAAAGTCGTTATTAAATTCATCCTTTTTTTGTGGGACCAAATCAAAGTCCCATGTGTCTCCGATAACTTTGGAGCGAATTCCGGTTCTCTTGAGAAGGCTCGTTTGAGCAACAGAGCTGATCACGTGGTGTGTTATGTATTCTCTTTTGGGGGGCATCCTCTTTATCTTCTCAACAACATATTTATATGGTGAACGTAAAAACCCACCACGTTCAAAATAAAAATCGTGATTAACTAATAGAGTTGGGGTGCTGTATTTGTCTAACACGTTTAATAATGCTTCAGCTGCCGGTAGAATAATTGGATTCGAAAACATATTATGCACAACTATTCGATCGAATTTGTGCTTGCGAAATATCTCATCGAACTTCTTGTAGAGTTTGTACTTCTGTTCTGCAAACCAATACACTAAAGCAGCCTCCGGCAGATCCATATGTCTAGCATGGACAGTCGTAGCTAACATGAAAATCGCTTTACCTTTTACTAAATGGAGTTCGGAGATAATTGAAAGATCTTCTTGATTTTTTTCTCTGAATTCGCTTGAACACTCCCCACATATAAAGTGAAGCTTGTGCCCTTTCTCTTTGAGAATTTTTGCACGTTTATCAATTTCTAAACTAACCCCATCTGTCATTCCAAGCCGATAATGAATAATCGCAATCTTCACAATAAATCAGATTATACATAATTATTCAAAGACGCTCTATATTTTTCTTCTATACTTATTTTCCTTCTATTTTTTTAACACAATATGCAATAATACTCCTAGAAAGTTCCTATCCTCCACTCGGATCTTTGGTCGGTTTTGTATGTAAAATTTTGATGTTATACAAACTTAAACAGAAATTACAAATAGCACAAAGGGTTATAAAAAAGGTTAACAACTGGCCTGCCTATTTTATAGATCAGTTTGGTTTTTCCAAAAACGATTGGGTTTTGAAGGTTGGCAATCTTCGTTTGAAACTACGCAAAAACTCGGTCGATAGATGGGTGGCTACGGAAAACCTAATTTTGGATGAGTATTCTCTAAAAAATTTGTGTTTCGATAATTTTGATTCTGTAGTAGATTTGGGTGCAAATATTGGAGCATTTACTGTTTTTGCCTCTAAAAAATTTAGAAACGCCAAATTCTATTGTTTTGAACCTAATAGTGAAAATTATTCTATACTTTGTGAAAATATAAAGCTTAACAAACTCGACAATCAGGTGAAAATATTTAACAAAGCTGTAACCGATAAAAATACCCTGAACGTAAAAATATATGATAACCTAGACAGCTCTTTAAACTCAACAGTTGATCTTTATAATGATTTCCCAAATTACTTAAATCAATTCACAAAAACACCTAAAAAAAAGAGCTACAAGGTTAGCAACTTCAATATAAAAAGATTAAAAGGTGTTGTAAGGGGTAAGTCTCTGCTAAAAATGGACGTTGAGGGCGGAGAGTATATTTTCTTTACTAAAGAACACTTACCTGTGTTGCAACTTTTCGATGTGGTACTTATGGAATACCATAATCTCTCCGATAGGTTTAATGGGGACAAGATTGAAAAATTTCTTAACAACAACGGTATCAATAATTACAAGCGTACGAGAACGTTTTTTTATATAAACCTAAATTCCACACCCATGTTCAGCTCTCCTCTTAAAAAACTTCTATTTATTTCACGTCCCTTCGATGGTGAGTTCGACAACGCAGGCACCCAAGGCGTGGCCAGACATCTATCTAAATCACTCGAGAAGTCTTTTTCTGTAACCTGCGTTTCCAGAAAACTAATTAAACCAAATCTTTCAGTCATGAGCGTAGTTTTCTACGACTGGTTATATCCTTTTTACTTGGCTTTGCTTAATTTATTCATTAGATATCCCGTTGTTTTGATAAATACTCCCTATCAGGGGGGTCTTACGAAATTGTTCAAATTGTCTGGTAGTAAAGTTGTAATCTTAGTTAACGATATATTTTTTATAGATAACAAACTGGAAAGCTTACACGATAAGTATAGTTATCTGGTCAATGGTATAAGCTTTAAGAACGCGGATGTGTTGTTGGCTACTTCCGAACAAACACAACGGGATATTAAAAAAGAATTTGGATGTGATTCTAAGGTCATCTATTTAGGGCTAAGTGATCACTTTGATTTTTTTGATCAGGACTATGTTAGCAAAAAACCCCCAACCCACACTGTTGGATATGTGGGCGCTTATTGCAAAATACGAAAACGCGTTGGATATTTTCTAGACTTACTAAAACTAAACACTGATGATGCATTGAAGTTTTATTTTGCAGGTACTGTTACTGCTGAGTTTAAAGATGATCTAGCCAGCGATATAAAAAACAAGCAGTATGAAATTTTGGGACGTGTATCAGAGGAAGATAAGGTGGAGCTTTTTAAAAATATTTCCTTTTTGTATTTTCCCTCGAAATTGGAAGGTACAGGACTTCCAATAATAGAAGCGTTTAGGGCGGGAGTCGTCCCGATTGTGCATAAAGATGCAAAGATTCCCGTTATCATAAAGGATCGCTGTTTGATTGTAAAAAATCCCAAACAAGCTCTAGCAAAAATTCGTAAGTTTGTAGATAACCAAAATAAGTACAACAAACTCACCTCCGAGAATCACGAACACTCAAAATTATTTAGTTATGATAGTCACTCCAAATTTTTAGAGAGATACTATGAATAAACACTTTCCTACATATTCAATCTTTGAAAAGCTTCGAAACCTTTTGAGGACGCGGGGTATCCGTTTAACACTCAAACTTTCTTTGGTAAAGGTTTTCTTACCCCTTTATTCCTGGTCGCGTAGGAATGAAACGTTTTCCTTTGAAGGGAAATCTTTCCACTACTTCTTTGGCAGATATAATAGTACTTGGGATAACGAACGTTGCGTGGAAATAGCAATATTTATGCCTCATCTAACTGAACACTTAAAAAAGGGGGATAAGGTATTAGAGGTTGGAAATGTTTTGAAATGGTATTTTGATGGTGATGGTACTTGGGAAATTATAGATAAGTTCGAAAAATCTCCCGGGGTAATCAACGAGGATGTTATAGGTTTTACCCCTAAGCTTAAACCGAATTTGATTTTAAGCGTCTCAACCATGGAACATGTTGGATATGATGACGACATAAAAAATCCCAAAAGAGCATTTTCTGCAATAAAACATTTAAAATCTATCTTGTCCCCTGGGGGTCTTTTTATTTTTACGGTGCCTCTTGGATATAACAAAGATTTTGATAAGAATATTTTTTTAAATACCTATAAACTTTCAAAGGTTAGGTACCTAAAAAAAATCTCCGGTTCTAAGTGGGAACAGGTAGACAAGGCCGCCGTGCACAATATTAGATATGATTATCCTTATAGTGCCGCAAACGGATTGGCAATTTGCTATGTACAAAAAAAGTAAGAAAATAAAAATACTAGATATTGGTTGTGGAAAACACAAGGTACATCCGAACGCGATAGGGGTTGATAGCGTCAAAGTACCGGGCGTCAATGTGGTTCATGATTTGGATTCATTTCCCTATCCCTTTAAAAACAAGGAGTTTGATGAGATACATGCTTATATGGTATTGGAACACTTAAAAAATTTCTCAGGTGCTATGGGGCAAATTCATCGAATACTTAAGCCCGGAGGCAAATTACACGTAAAGGTTCCTTACTACTCGTCGCAAGCGGCGTTTCAGGATTACACACATAGAAATTTTTTTACAGAAAAAACCTTTAGTTACTTTGAGGAAACAAACGAGCTAAGTTATTACACAAAAGCTAGATTCAAGATTTTAGAGCAAAAACTTATTTCAAATTCAAACTCGGTTATGGAAAAGCTCAGAAATTTAATCCCCTTTAGAAACTTACTAAAATATTTATTGTTGAACATGTACGACGAAATCCACGTTACACTGGTGAAAAAGTAAAAATTATAGAAGGTTGATCACGGCCGAGAACATACAACCAATGTCTCAGCCCCATAAGGTAATTGACACCTAAATCCTTTGTCTTCCAGATAGCTGCTCATATTGGATATAGAGTACCCCTCTATTTCGTGACACTCTATAGCAAGATATTTAACTCGATCTAAAATGTCATCTTTGAGATTAAAGATAACTTCGTATTCGGCGCCCTCAATATCTAGCTTAAGTAAGTCAATCCTATTAAACTTATGTTTATCCAAAAGTGTTTTAAGAGGTTTACACCGGACGTTAACCTTTCTCTTTTTCCCTGCGAGTAATTTTTTATAAATGGTGTTACCTGGCGTAAATGCCGCCGTATAAAGTGTTACGTATCCGTCTGTGGTGTGAACGGCACATCCTTCTACTGTGATTTGGCTTGATAAATCGTTTTTCTGGATATTAAGTTTTAGCTGTTTGAGATTTGTTGACTCTGGCTCAACACATAATATACGGGCTTCTTTCCCTATCTCATGTGCAAGCTGAAGTGCAAAGTAACCCTTGTGTGCACCAAGATCCACAATGGTTTTGATTTCGGAAAAGTTGATGAGTTTCGAATAGCTGTTATGTAAAAATATTTCCCTAATAATTTGTAAATCCCCGGGATGCCCAAATGCGTTTAGTCTAAGACCATTACGTAATCTGTAAACAATCTTTTTATCGTATGGGATTATGTTCCGATATGATTGAACGCCAAGCCACCAATTTTTACACACGAGTGGCCATAGTAAAACGGCTTTGTATGATTTTAAAGTTACTGCTGCCCGCTCAGTGAATGTTATCTTTTTTGCCATACTTACACGCTCAATGCCCGTTTTCCACTTCTAGCACATCCTCGTTAAATCTCACTAAATTTCTAAAGCTACTCATACCACAAGTATACCAAGCCACACTCGTTGAGATTTTATATTATGCCTAAATACAATTCACAATGTTGGAGTAGTTATCTGCAGAAATGTTGTTATATTAAAAGGTTGTTGTGTAAAAAAGTCAAAAGGCGGCTGTCGTCTGTATATTACATGACGAGAGCCGCCCTTCGTATATTTTTACAAGAAACTGTAAGCGAAAACTATCTGATATCTTACTAAAATCTCCTCCAGGATCTGTAGATAACAACCAATAATCCTAAGATGGCTAAGATTACAAAAATCCAGATACAAGAAATTACGACATCCAATGCAGTAATCTTCATGATGATACTATCAATCACAACTCTCCTCCAACACTCATTCCCCACAGTTCTGGGTAATCTCCACTCGCGATTGTAAGGACCCGGATTCGTATAATTCTGGGTTATCTTCAATGAATCTCTGCCAAAAAGCAACCGTGTCGCTGATCTTTATATGAAAAGCCTTGTACCGGGAATATGATTTACAATCTTCTGCGCAGTTGTTGGAATAACCTGTTGTTACATAATAGGATATCCCTAACTCTTTCGCCGTTTTGATCACCTTCGGAATAATAGCCTCCTCATAATTCCCATTGTGTATGTAGGCGTCGCGTTCCCCCACTGAAGGACCCCTTAATCCCTCATCGGTATATAGCCCCAGCATTTGCTGGAAAGACCCCAAATCCTTCTGTAGGACAATGTTTTTCCCTACCAGCACAATAAAGAAGACCGATACAACAAGTAACACCAATAAAACCAATAAGATTCTGGTTTTTTTGCCCATTTTCACTTCTCCTTTAGTCTGAAAAATTCTTCCGCATTCTTTTGGAATTGGAAGTTGTTCAATATATTCCGTGCATTCTAGCACAAGGGTAGCCTATAGTCACTACTTGGAAACTACTTTGAACCAATTTATTAGAAAATAGTGTTGTTTCAGAAGGATAGTGTGTAAAAAAGACAAAAGGCGCCGGATGCTGTTGGTATAATACGCAACATACAAAGACGCCTTTTTGTTTTCTCCATAGACAGTCTGTGTGGATTCCAAGCCTCATATAAACCCAAATTCGGATAGCATGAGAAACCCTACGGCCGCCAACAACACAGTTAGAGCAACAGCGAATATCACGTTCCAAAACACATCATAACCGTCACGAACGGACTTAATGACCTCATACCATGCCCAAAAATCCGCAGTCACCGCCCCAACGCAGACCAAGCCCAACGACACCGGGTCCCAGCCTACAAACAGTATGAGCGCCAAGGTAACCAAAACGTATATCCCTATAAGTACAAGGAACCATACCCTGTACAGCTCCACCCCTAATACTTTCTCAATGCTTTTGACTATTGCCATGAAAACAATAAACCACCCTACTAAAAGAAAGGTGATGCCCAGAATCCACCCCAATACATTCAAAATAGAATAGAACAAATCTATAGTCATTTGTTTTCCTTCCGTATCTGATTTTGGTGATTTCTGCCGATAATTTGGCAGATGAATAATATTTGAGTATTTTATTCTGAATCCAATATTATGTCAACACTATAGGCTCAAAATGGGGGGGGCTCTGATCAAATCAGATGCATCTTAAAGAAATCAACTATTTTCCTCGTAACACCGATTGTTTCTTTCCTGCTGTTTTTGTACATATGATGCATATTCTCAATTTCTAAAAGTGGAAATTCTCCAGAAAAAGCTTTCGCGACCGCTCTGGTTTGTTCTGGCAGAACAACCTCGTCTTTATTACCAAGAACTACGAGTACAGAGGTATTAGCTGTGTTTGTTTTCCTAACATACTTCAATATATCTAGGTCCTTGGCATCGGTGAAAAAAGCATACGGGATCCTAATAGCTCCCACCTTTGAACCTGTGAACTCTAAATATCCAGCCTTTTTCCATTTTGAAAAATCTATACTTGGTACATCAACCGAGTCTGACGGAGAAATGTGACAAGCAGCTTTTATCTCCGGGTGATTTGCCGCAAATATAATTGATTGCATTGCACCCATACTATGTCCACAAACACCTATACTTTCTTTTCTAACATACTTTAACTTCCTAACATGATCATAAACACGTTCTAAATCAGTTTGGTAGTTGGAAAACCTAAAATCCTTTTCTATCGTTCCTTCACTGTCACTAAAACCGGAACAATCGAATCTCACTGCAACATAACCTGCCTTAACCAACTCCTGGGCTAGATACTTAAGATGCTCTTCATCTTTACAATCCATAAACCCGTGCAAAATGATCACGGCAGAACAGTGATTATTATCCTTAGGACGGTCTATTATTGTTGCTAACTTAAGACCTTTCTTATTCTTTATGTTTATTTTTTTAGTTAACATCTTTGTCTACCACAAGTATACCAATTCACACATACTTGGATATTTGTTGTATCTAAAGGATAATCACATTGTTGTGGCGGGTATTGGAACGATTTTCGAACTATATCTGCATAAAAACAGGTGAGACACTCTAACGTTTTTGGGAAAGAAGTGTGTCTGCACGCTCACGCACAGATTTAACTTCTGGGTTTGAACCAGGATCAACTCCTATAAGCTTTGAATATGAATATGTGATATCTGTCCAAAGCTGGCTTAAAATAGCCAAATGCTCTAGGGTCAGGTGACCAAGAACATCTATTTTAATGGCTGGCATAAGCTCTGCGTATCTTAAAAAATTAGCTTCGGCCAAAACAAGTTCGTCTTGCCCAAATTTGTAACCCTTGTGCGCGTTATTAATCGGGTCAATTTCTAACTGAGCAAATGGTGGAAGCTTTTGGGAGTTCAATACGTTTTGAAACAAAAACAAACCCAATTTAGTTGAAAAGTTAGCTAAAAAACCCTCAACTACAATATGGGAGTCTCTTGGTAAATCAAAATATTTAGATAAAATAATATCGTTTCCGTTTTTCGTTAAACCCTCATTCCAGAATTGAACGAACTCATCTGCGCTCTTACTCAAATTATCGCCTAAAACCCCAAAAAATATGTTATTAATTTTGTTTTTTTGCTGATACAAATATATGAATAAGGCAATTTGGAAAGGTAAGTTCGACTTTTCGGAGAAATTAAAGTTAGATATCGCATCACATGTATAATCCCAAAACTCCTTCGTATTTAAACCTGCAACATACATTGGGGCCAACAAGATGGGTGTTTTGTTCCGACCAAACCTACCTGACACTTGATCGGACAAATCCAAAACCAAGTTGCTGTCTCGAAGACCCAGCTCTTTCAGGGGACCCGAATTAGCAAATACGATTCTTTTTGTGCTTCTAGACGTGAACTCATGAATTTTAATAGTTTCCTCGGTTTTACCACTTCTAGAAAACTCCATGAAAAGGGTGTTCTTCTCGGTAGCGTCGCTAGGTAGCTCTTTTAGCTGCTTTGGAGCACTAATAACAACCCAGGTAATTTTCCTTTTTGGTTCCATGTTGTGAAAATCGGCTATCGTATGATTGAACATCTCGTTAGCCCCAATTCCCGAATTTAAAATATATTTCGGAGGTGCTGAGAAATTTTCTGAAATATATTTATCAATGGCTTTTGCATCGTTATCCATAAAGTGGTTGTAATACTCTAGAACGTCTTTTCTATAAAGATGAAGGAAAGGATCGTCGCTTGAATCCTCCATTATGGTGCCTAGTATGCTTTCGACAAACTGCACTTCCTCATCGGTAATATCGATTTTCGAATTAAGTGTTGGAGAAAAAGTGAAATCGAACAACTTTGGGTATGGGTTGCTGGACTTACTCTGCTTGGATATGGCGTAACCCTCTCCTTTTTCCAATATATTCTTGTCTTTTTGTAACAAACGTTTTCTAGCAACAAGCTCGGACAGACCCTTTTTTTTCATGATTTTTTCTAACTCGGTCTCGGGTATTCTTATTGCTTCAGCAAGAACGGTTATAAGTTTAGCGGGATCAATAGCGGTTTTTACGGCACGCCATAGATTTGCCTCATCAATATCTTTGTCAGGAAATTTTTCTAGAAGAGTTGAGATCAAAGTACTAAGATCATTCATCTTCCTCATTAAGTGATCTTAACATGGTAGGTTGTATAAAAATTGGATGTAGTCGAGATTCTTGGTTTTTGGAGTGGTTGGTAATTACCAAAACAATTTTCAAATAATATTTACATTCATTTTTTTTAATTCTCTTTGTAACTTTTTATAGCGAGAAACAAGAGATGCGACCAGGCTCCAATAACTCCTAGAATGGTTCATATGCACCAAATGACACAGCTCATGAACCACCAGATACTTTGCAAGTTCTGGGCGCAGAAAAATTATGCGATAGTTGAAATTCAAGTTCTTTTTACTTGAGCAGCTGCCCCAACGAGTTCTTTGATTTCGTATGGTAATACGATTGTACTCGAATGTGTGTTCCTGTGAAACTGTCTCAATAATGCTATCAACCAGATCTGCAGCACGCATTTTATATACCTTCCAAGAGTCATTGTTCTTCTTTTGGCGGATTCTTCGAAACACTACGCTATTATAATCTAAGATAAACTAATCACCTGCGCGGTTTTGAAAGTTGAGGTCGCATAGTGGGGGTTAGAACTACTGTTCTAGCCAGCAAAAAGACCTTGTTTAACACAAGGTCTTAAAGCTTTATTTACAGAATAAACTATTTCGCAAGCTTAACGTTTTCTGCTCTTGGTCCTTTGTCGCTATCAACGACATCAAAAGTTAATTCATCACCAACTTTTAATTCATCGAATGTTACATCGACTAAATTATTTGAATGAAAGAAAAGTTCTTTATCTTCACCTTCACGAGAAATGAAACCGAATCCTTTATCTGTTAATGTTTTAATTGTTCCTGTCATATTATTTTTTTTATAGATTTATTAACTAAACCTATTTATACCTCCTTTCACACGCTACATTATACCTTTTTTTTTGAAAATAACATGTCTTTCAGAAATCTGCTATTAATATTTATAGTTTCATTGGAATAAAGTTCATAGAATGTTCTGTTTGAAATACCGAAAAGTGCTGTTGTTGGGGAGGGGTAAAATGCTTGGAGTGGCTAAGATAACCACTACTTTGAACCAGTTGTTTAAGAAAATATCACTGTTTCAGAAGGTTTTTGTATAAAAAAATCTACTTTTCTACTTTCTGATCCTTAGGTACCGAAGGCCATCTAATTGTAATGATTAAACAATCCTCCTCTACGTACCAGGAGTGTGCTGTTCCCGACTCATAAAACACGTAGGCACCTGGTTTCTCTAACGTTATTTCTTTATCCTCATCGGGAAATGAATAGCGAAACTTTCCCTGAAGTAAAATTGCCAATGAGCTTGCTGTATCGTTTGTACCAACACCTATTTTTGATTCACCTTTTTTGTGTTTCCCCCACTTTACTTTAACATTTTGTGTTTTAAACGATGTTCCTTCGGGCATAAAGTGGCCTAAGATCCACCCTTTAGTTGAGTTTTCATCGGTATTATAATTCCCAGTTACTATCTTGGTCTTAACCATAACTAATATTATACATTGTCGAATATCGGTTCAAAATGTCATTGGGGTGGCTATTGGAACGATTTTCGAACTGTTGGATACGCAATTAACTGGTAACCCCTCACCCTAACTCGCTATATTTCTTTGTGTTTGGGGTGGTTGGTTAATTCTACTTTGAACCAGTTATTTAGGGAAATAGTGTTGTTTCAAGAGGTTTTTTGTATATAAACGGAAAAGCCGTTGCGATTTTGCATCTACAACGGCTTTCACTAGTTAGTATGGGAACAGCCTGACTACCATCCGGAATCATTTGAATAGGGACCCTTTGGAAAAGCTTTATTCTTAGCGCCCAAAACGAACATCAATGCCCAGAACCCGATAACCGCGCTCACAGCAATCGAAAAAACGACACCTGTGTGTTGACGTAACCAAGAAAAACATAAAAGAAATGCCGGCACAAAGCACAGTAAGCCAATAACAGCGTGTGGTGTACGTTTCACTAAATCTGTAAACCAATCTGGTGCAAAACGGTCGTATAGCCACCCAAGGACACGCATAAAAAGTACCAAACTGTGGAACAAAATATACAGGGCCGCGATTCCAGCAAGAACGATAAAAAAAACCCCGACTCCCCAAGAGGAAAAAAAAACGTAAAGGATTCCAAGTCCAACTAATATCTCCATCACAATCTCCTTTTTTACTCACTACATTTTGGATCTCTCGAAGGTTCCCCGCTCTTGTCGAGCCAACCCAACTGCTATCGTAACCGATACTTAACGGTAGGAAACAACTGAAGTTATAAAACAATTTCTCTTAATAAAAGTATCGATTTGTTTTATTTACCTGGATTATACAGCACTCCTTATGAACATTTTTTATCTAGATGTTGTTTGAATAAGAAGGTTATTAACGTATCTACGTTGATAATATGAGTTAAGTACTGAAAACGTCGGTATAACAACCAAATAATGGGGTCGTGTAGTGCAGAAGGTTAGAACTGAAATACTACTAGCTATTGTGTAATAGGGGTAATGAACCTAATTGTGTCTGTACTGGTTACCACACTTTCCGGATCAGCATCTTGTTTGAGATATTTTTTGTACTTTCGTATAAAGGATTCGGGGTTCATTGGGTCGGTTTATTACCTAGCATAATATTTGTTTCTAAATCTATTAACTTACTAACAAACAGAAGCAAACAGGACATTATTCCGATACATGCAATACTTATTCCAATAAGTGTATTTCTTAAAGCATTTACTGGTGTACTTACTTCGTCAATATCAAATATCTCGATAATTATCCAATTTACATTTTTTGCCGAAGACTTTATTGGGGAAAACGATACGAGATCTTTTCCCAGTACAACCGCGCCAGACTCTCCAATATAAGGCGTAGAAGGGAAATTACTAAAATCGTCGTGGACGCGCTCATTATCGCCATAAAAACTCTTATAATTTGGGTATTTCCAAACATATTTTCCGGTTTCGTTAATAATGGCCCGGCTTCCCTCCTTGCTAAGGAACATCCCGAACGTGTTGATTGATTCTTGGAATGCTGGAGAGGACTCTATACTCATAATAATAATGCCGTGGTTTGTTGGTGTGGCCAGGTTTACAACAGAAGTTTCCTGGTCAACATCTGACCAAACAATGTCACCTTTGTGAGTATTCAAAACCAGGTCGATAAATTCGGATTCAATTGTTACTTCCTTCTGAATATAAGGTTTGGTGGCTTTAATAATCGGTTTACCTTCAGGATCCGCAAAAATAACCTGGTTCAGTGCCGGCGCGTGTTCTGCAAGTTCCTCATTGAAAAGATCCACCACTGTTGCCGTGGATTCCTCGATGTTATTAAGCATGTTCGTTGCTTTGCGAAGACCTCTTAGGGATTCCTCCGTGGCTCTAACACCGGTGTTTATTCTCCTTCCGTGTAATTGTGTGTGTAATTTTGCCTCTTCAAGTATTAGCGATCTACTTTTTTTATGATAGAAAGAAAACATCGAGAGATTAATTGTGAGTATGATGATAGATGTGGCAAATATAACTATTATAAAAACCTTTTGGGTAATGGACACGTTACTCCAAGAGGCGGCCACATGATTTTTAATAAATCTCACCACAGTGAAATTTTAACATAGTATTTAAATAACTCTCCGCTGTAGTTTATAGCACTTTTAAGCGATAGGCATCTCTTCTTACCTGTGGGCCCAACTCATTAAATGATATTCTTAAAACACTGTGTTTGAGGGAATATATTACATATTTAACAAACTTTTAACAATTTTTTAATCTTTGTTCCCACTCGCGGACAACCCCAAAACATAATACTTCACGTATATATAGTATCAGAGAACGTATTCATTGTACCTAAAGGGTAAACGAGATGTTGGGGTCGCGTAGTAGAGAAGGTTCGGCTGGAATATTAGCTAAAGTATATATTTGATTCTTTCGTATTGAGTAATTATGAGTTATTTCTCAGGGTTGTCGGTGTTAGCTTCTCGATCTTCAACAAATCTTCGTATATCCAGGGATTTGTTACCTAAGTAAGCGCGCCAAGCGGGCAACATACTTTTCTCTAACTCCCTCAGATATTCGTGCCCTACATCCTTACCGCTGCAAGTAAAATACTCGCCTCCTTGGTTTAATCTTATACGCAATTCGTTATCCGTTATTAGCTCAATTACTGCGTGGTCTAAATCTGAACGCGAAAACATACTATGTAAATACTCATGTGCTAAATAAACTAGGCTGTAGTTTGGCCAGTCTCCTTTATGTCCCCAAGCAATTTTATGATCCTCTAGATGTCTCCCTATATTTACTAAATTTCCCATAACATAAACTGTAAAGGTATCCTTAGGTAAATCA
>Ga0114923_10000659_pt1 | contig 26043 bp, 21 predicted proteins | sample SumtaG_FD_89578 | JGI IMG/M metagenome (GOLD analysis project Ga0114923, IMG submission 89578) | Deep subsurface microbial communities from Indian Ocean to uncover new lineages of life (NeLLi) - Sumatra_00157 metaG | ecosystem: Environmental > Aquatic > Marine > Oceanic > Sediment | place: near...
GAGAGATTCGGAAACAATGGCTACAGCAATTACTGCTGCTGAAACAGGACATTTGGTTTTTGCCACCTTGCATACTAATTCTGCTGCTCAAACAATTCATAGGATTGTTGATTCTTTTGATACAAAAGAACAATCTCAAATTAGATCTCAGTTATCAGGTTCCCTTTTAGGAATTGTTTCTCAAAGATTAATTCCAAGGATAAAAGGAGGATTAGTTCCTGCTTGTGAGGTTTTAATCGCCAATCATGCAGTTTCTAATTTAATTAGAGAAAACAAAATTCATGAAATTCCTTCTGTAATTGAAACTAGTCTGGAACAGGGAATGATTTCTTTAAATCGATCTTTATCTGATTTGGTCAGAAGAAGAGAGATTTCTTTGGAAAATGCTCTTAATTATTCTTTGAGGCCTGGTGAATTAAAATCGATGATGCGATGAAGTTTAGCTACAAAGCAAGAACAAAAGACGGAACAATTCAAACAGGAGTAATAGAGGCTTCTTCTAGGGAAGGAGCTCTTACCCTTTTACAGGATCATGGTTTTTATGTTACCGAACTAAAAGAAGCCAAGGATCCTTTTTGGACGAAAATAAAGCTTTTTCAAAGAGTTGGACTAAAAGATCTTTCTTCTTTCTCTAGGCAATTATCAATGATGTTTGATGCGAAAGTTTCTTTAACAGAGTCTTTAAAGGCTTTAGGAGAACAAACCAAGAATGTAGTATTTCAAGATAAGATTCTTAGTTTAGCTGAAGAGATAGAGGGAGGAATGGCTTTTTCCAAGGCTCTTTCTATGCATCCCAATGTTTTTTCAGTTTTTTATGTTTCAATGATTAAGGCTGGAGAAGCTTCTGGTAAAGTATCTGGTTCTCTTAATTACTTGGCTGATTATTTAGAGAAAGAACAAGACCTAAATTCTAAAACTCAAGGAGCTCTTATTTATCCAGCTGCAATTTTATCATTATCTTTTTTGGTAATAGGAACTATGATTTACATGGTAATTCCCCAATTAAAAGGAGTTTTGGAGGATAGTGGAGCTCAAATACCAGAACTGACTTCTACTATTTTAAGGCTTTCAGATAACATAAGGGCTAATGGTCCCCTTATTGTGATTTCTTTGATTACTATAATTGTTCTTGGGCTAAGATATTACAAAACTGAAAAGGGAAAGAATACTGTCGAATCTTTTTTATTGAAAATTCCTGTTATTGGAAACTTTTTGAAAACAAATTATCTTTCTCGAATTTCAATGAATCTTTCTACTTTAATATCAGGAGGATTAATGATTACTCAAGCCATTGAACTTTCAGCTGAAGTTGTAGGAAATATTAGCTATAGAGAAGCCCTGCTTTCAGTTAGAAATGGAGTAAGGAAAGGAATGCCCATGTCTTCCGTTTTATCTTCTTTTCCTGATCTGTTTCCTCCTATTTTTATTCAAATGACAATGGTTGGTGAAAAAACCGGAAATTTGGACGAAAGTTTAATGAGAGTTGCTGATTTTTATCAAAAGGAGGTTGGAGCAACTATTACAAAAATGTTGAATCTTTTAGAACCCGCTTTAATTATTTTCCTAGGTGTGGTTGTTGGGGGATTAATGTTTTCTATTCTGATGCCATTGTATGAAGTTATGAGTGTTTAATTTTTGAAAAAATATGATATTATTAATTGAAATGATTCTTTATCAAAGGTCGTTAGTTTAAAATATTCTTATTTATTATGTCAAAAAAAGAAAAAGGTTTTACGTTAATTGAGTTATTAGTTGTTGTTGCTATTATTGGAACTCTTTCTGGTTTAGTTTTGGTCGCCATGGGAGGAGCTAGAAAAAAAGCAAGAGATTCTGTTAGAAAATCAGATATGAGACAAGTGCTTTCAGGTCAAGCAATGTATTATGGTGACAACGAATCTTACCTAACAAACAATGGTGGTCTCACAAATTCAGGAACAGTCGAAATTCCTGCTTATTTACGTATTGTAAACGATCCTTTATGTCCAGTAGGTGGAACCACATGTAATTCTAGTTGGATTAATTATGAATGGTCAGATAATACGGTAGCCTTGGATTGCACTGATAATGATTATGATGCAATTGCTGGTCAATGGTTTTGTGTTTGGGGTAAGTTAGAGGTTAATGATACCTCTGCTGGCTGTACAGCAACTACTTATATGGCTGCTTCTAATAAGGGAACTTTGATAGTTTGTGACACAGCGCCAACAATTTCAAGTGGTTGTACCTGTTTAATTGAAAGCTAATATATTAGCAGAACTAACAGTATGCTCTGTTAGTTTTGCTAAGTTTCTAATAAATAATTGAATGGCAGCCTTAATTTATATCAATATTTTTATTTTAGGACTGATTTTTGGTTCTCTTCTTAATACTATTATTTATCGTCTTCGCACAGAAGAAGATTTTGTTTCAGGAAGATCTGCCTGCCCTAGTTGTGGGCATTCTTTGTCTTGGGACGATTTAATTCCTGTTTTTAGTTTTCTTATACTGGAAGGTAAGTGTAGATATTGCAAGAAGTCTATTTCTTGGCAATATCCTCTAGTTGAATTAGCTACTGGTATTTTATTCCTTGCTGTTTTTTCTCAAAACGTTGATTTAATTTTCGATTTTTCCTTTTTTGGAACTTTCAAAATAGCATATCTGTTTTTTGCTATTTCTTGCTTAGTGGTTATTTTTGTTTATGATTTAAAACATTATCTTATTCCTAACAAAGTAATATATTCCCTTATTGGAGGAACAGCTCTTTGGCACTTGATATCTTCCTTATTTTTCCAAACTTATAATTTAGCTGAATTATTGGGTTTTGTTGTTGCCGGTTTTTATTCAGCTGCTTTCTTTTGGGTTGTTCATGTAATGACTCGTGGCAAGGGAATGGGAATGGGGGATGTTAAATTAGGATTTTTCATGGGATTATTTCTTGGCTACCCTCTTATTCTGATGGCTTTATTTTTAAGTTTTCTTATTGGCTCTATTGTTGGTTTGGGATTAATTGTTTTTGGACACAAGAAATTTAAGAGTGAAATTCCTCTTGGTCCTTTCTTGGTTTCTGGAACTTTCCTTGTTATGTTATTTGGTCAGTGGTTGCTTGATCTTAATTTGTTTGGTTTTTAATGATTAGAAATATTATTTTTTTTAGGTGTTAATGAAATTGTTTTTAAAAAACTTTGTGTTGTTTTTAAATTTTGTTAGAATGTAAGTAATAAAATGTTTATATTTTTGAATAAACTTAAACAGGTTAAAAGAATAAAATCTATCTTATTTGTTCTTGTTGTTTTAATTAGCTTTTCTTTTGCTAATAATGTTTTTGGTTGGGATGCACCTAGTGCATTACCTCCCAGCGATAATAAGCCTACTCCTTTGAATGTTGGTGCTACAGAGCAGACTAAGACAGGAGCTTTAACTGTTGGTGGTTTTTATTTAAATGGTGATGGAAATGAAGGTAACATTTCTAATCTTAACATTATCAAAGGTTACGACGATCTTTTCATTTGGGGTAATGCTGCTGAGACGGCCCCTATTTACTTAAGTGGTTCTAAAATAGAATTTTATACTGGATCTACTAAAAGATTGGAAATTGATGGAAGTGGCAATATGGCAATAGGAACTCTTTCTATTGATAATTCATCAGTTATAAGGGCGAATAGTGATTATCTTGACTTAATAACAGATAGTGGAATTTCGAATTATATTAATTATGATGATGGTTCTGATTCCTTCCTCGTTTATTCTGGATTGACTCCCTCTGTTGTATTTAGTATTTCTTCTGTTGGTAATGTTGAAATTATTGGGACATTAACTGTTGATGGTGAAAGCATTACCTCGGGAGGTCTTTGGGAGGAATCAGGTGTTGATGACGAAATTTATTATAATCTTGGAAATTTAGGAATAGGAATAACTAATCCAGTTTCAAAATTTCATGCTTATCAAAATGACACTAATGATAGTGCTGGTTCTGGAATAACTATTGAGCAAGATGGAACTGGAGATGCACAACTTCAATTATTACTTACTGGTGATAGTCGGTGGGTAATAGGTGTTGATAACAGTGATGCTAATAAGCTTAAAATAGGACTAGGGTCGAATTGGGTTAGTGGCGTTTCTTTAGCTTTTGATGGGTCTAATCATGCTTATTTTGGAGCTTATGATGTTAATTTTGCTGGTGGGACAACCTATAAAGTTGAATCAGATGGAGATGTGGTTTTTAAAGATGTAACTGCTGAAGGCAACGTGATGTCTAATTGGACTAGTGGTGTTAGTGGTATGCAGATAGAACCAGGAACTAGTGTGGTTTCAACCCTAAGATATGATGCTGATAGATTTAGATTGTATGGTGGTCAGGGAGCTAATGAGGCTTTAACCTTATTTTCTGGTTCTCCAGTTAGGGTTGGTGTTAATCAAGCAACTCCTGCTTATACTCTTGATGTTGGTGGAGATATTAATTTAACAGGAACTCTTTATCAGAATGATCAGGTTTTTGCTACTGGTTATTGGACTCAAGGTGGTACAGATCTTTATTATACTACCGGAAAAGTAGGAATAGGAGTTAGTAGTCCTACAACTACACTAGATGTTAATGGAACTATTACCGTTCAAAACCAGTCTACTGGTGATGACCCTACAATTTATAGTTCTAGCTCAGAAAAGTTTTTAGATATTTCTGGAAGCTTAAGATTAAACTCAGGCAATTTATTTATGGGAGCTAATGGTATCGGAAATAATTCTTCCGTGTTAACTTTTAGTGGAAGTAACGCAACATTTGGTGGAGAGTTAACGTCTACGACTCTTCATACTGGAAACTCAATACTTCGCGATGGTTCAAGTGCTTATGTTTTTGGCACTAAGCTTTATAGTCTGTATGAAAGTTTTGCTAACGACCTACGTATTGATTTAAATGACGACAATAATCACGGAGGAGTTTATATTAGAAGTACTCTTAATGGTGGCTCAAGTTATGTTGACCTATTTACCATAGAGAGAGATACGGGAGACGTGGGAATAGGAACAAATGATCCAGCCCATACCCTTGATGTTGCTGGAACAGGACATTTTAGTAGTAGGCTAACTCTTGATAGTGGATCTTATCAACAGCATTTACTTATTCAAAGAGGGTCGCCAGGATTTTATTTAACACAATCCTCTAATAGTGGACTTTTGGAAGCTGTTGGAACAACTGATAATTTTAATTTTTTTGGCGGTGTAATGAAAATTGAAACTGGTGGTAATGTAGGAATAGGAAATACAAATCCAGTCTCAAAATTACAAGTGAAAGAAGGGTTTGATAGTGATGGCCACGACCAAATTCATGATGTTATGGACATTTCAGGCAAAGACGCTGGTGCCATGTGGAGTCGTATTGGAGCTGGTTTGACCTTCAGTTTAGCTGAAAATAATTCTGATACTTCCACTAAACTTGCAGGAATCTATGTAATTGAAAATGGTTTTGCTACATCTGCAACTGGAGGTGGAGCTTTGGGTTTCTATACAAAGGTTACTGATGGATCTATAACTCAAAAAATGAAAATAATGGGAGATGGTAAGGTGGGAATAGGAGTAAATACAGATGCAGGCCCAGAGGTTCCTTTTCATGTATATTCGACCGATACAACTGTTGCAAAATTTCAAGGAGACGATCATTTAACTATTGATTTTGTCGGAAGTGGTAATAGTCAAATTACTACCAGATATGTAAGTGGAGATATTACCTGGATGACTGGTATGGATAATGTTAATACGGGAATAACAACTGACCCAGATGATTATGTTATAAAAAGATCTAATAATGGTAATGTTGATTTTATGATAGATAAGTCTACGGGTAATATTAAAGCGATAGCAGACTTAACCGTTGGAGGCAGCATAACAATGGAAACTACTACAAGGTATTATAGTATTAATGCTGCTGACTTTATGACGGACAAGGACGAAGCAAATGTTACAATAACAGATGGAGAAATTCAAGGCAATTACTCTAATTTTATATATATATGTCCCATACATCTTCCTCATGGAGCAATAGTTACAGAAGTGCGCATATATTCGGAAAATCGTGGATCCTATACTCCAAGTTGGTATATGACAGCATCGAATCGTAGCAATAGTACGGGATTGACTATGGCTTCTGGTGATATAGGCTTTCAGCAAGTTGCTGACACCACCATATCTAATGCTACTATTAATAACCTTTCTTATTCTTACTCTATTTATACTGGCCCTATAGATGATTGTGATATTTTTGGAGGATATATTAAGTATACTATTACACAGCCGTATCCATAAAGTGGAAGGTAGTTTTGAAGTCAAGGTTTTCTTTTTTGAAAATTGATTCGTATGCTTTCTTAAAAAATTTGTAATAATTGTCTGTTTTTTCTTAAATAAGAAGTTTATACTCAGGGAGGTTTACTTACAAGCATTGACAAAGTTTTTGTTTTCTTTTATAATAAATATTAGCCCATTTAAAAAATAACTTGGGTTAGTTCTTTAAAAAAAGCAACAAAAAGGAGGTGGTTTTTTTGGAAAGAATAAGCACGAAAGCAGTGGGAAGAAAAGCAATAATCTTTTTTTTGATGGGCATGATGTTGTTCTTTGATTCAGTAATTTTCATCGAGGACACCAATTCTCCTGTCTTAAATAGCCCTGACGACATTATTTGCGAATCTATAGGACACAATATTTCCTGGATTGCCGAAGATAACCAGGCTGATATTTATGTCATCTATAGAAATGGTACTGAAATTGTTTCTGGTACTTGGTGTTCAGGTGTTCCAATCACGATTAGCTTGAATGGACTCTTGGCTGGCCTATACTACTATATTGTCATCGTCTATGATGCTTCTGGCAATTTTGCATCGGACATGGTGATTGTAACTATATTGTTGTGATTGGTGGTACGGTTGTCATTTGAGGGTGGAAGTAATGGATCCTTGGATTTATTTCTTTTTCTTTCTTTCGTTGAGTTTGGGGATTTTCTAAGAAAATCCCTTTTAACTTTTTTCGAGCATTATTATTTAGTAAAAAAATAATGTTAGCTCTATTTTTTCAAATTTATAGTAATAAGCAGACTTTTAGTTTAAATTTTAATAATTTGTTAAGGTTGCAATAATAAAAATATAAGAGCTATGAAGCACATTCAAAAATAGCATAATTTAAACAATTGGTTTTTTTGTTATAATAAATATATGAAAATTATATCTTGGAATGTAAATGGGTTAAGGTCTGCTTATAAAAAAGAGTTTTTGAATAAATTCAAAGAATTTAATGCAAATATTGTTTGCTTGCAAGAAGTAAGAGCTGAAAAAGAACAATTGCCAGAAGAGTTAATTAATATTAAAGGTTATTATTCTTATTTTAATTCAGCTATTAAAAAAGGTTATTCTGGAACAGCTATTTATACTAAAGAAAAACCTTTGAAAATAGAAAAGAAAACAGGATTTCAAAGGTTTGATGAGGAAGGAAGAATGATTAAATTAAAGTATGAGAATTTTACTTTAATTAATTTCTATATGCCCAATGGTGGAAGAAAAAAACAAACCATGGATTATAAGTTAGAATTTTATGATTTTCTTTTAAGTTATTTAAAAACAACTAAAGAAAAGTTAATTTTAACAGGTGACTTTAATATAGCTCATAAAGAAATTGATTTAGCGAGACCCAAAGAAAATAAAAACAATACGGGGTTTACTCCAGAAGAAAGAAAAAGAATAGATAAATTAATAAGTTTAGGTTTTGTTGATTCTTTTAGATTTTTTAATAAAGATAAAAAAGCCTATACTTTTTGGTCTAACTTTTCTCGTGCCAGAGAAAGAGATATAGGGTGGAGAATAGACTATTTCTTTATCTCTAAGGCCTTATTTAGCGAATGTAAGGAATCTTTTATCCTAAAAGATGTTATGGGTTCAGATCATTGTCCTATAGGGATAGAGATATGATATTTTCAGAAAGAAAATTAAATAGGACTTAAAGTTTTAGTAATTAAAATTTTAAAAAATGTAAAAAAAGATAGAAATATCTTTTTTGATTTTAAATATTATTATTTAATATTGAATTTTATGTTATTTATCTTTTCTAAAAAAGATAAAGTCATTTTTGCAGAAAGATTGTTAACATTTTTAAGGATCAAGTTTTCTTTATATTTTTTTAAAAGAGGAGTAAAAAATTCGTCTGCCCAAGAAGGGGAAAGAGATCCGCTGTCTTTGAAGTCTATAATTAAAACATCTTTTTTGGAAAGTTTTTTTAATATTGGTTGAACAGCAAGCAAAGACTCTCTGCCGTCTTGTCTTGATGTTAGAACTAGCCCAAATTTCTTAAGACTTAATTTCATGTTTATTTTTTTAAAATTCTATTTTAACCAAACATCCTCTTAATGAAGTGATAGATTTTTTTACTTGAAATTTTTTATTTCTTTTTAAATTAATCTTAGCATTTCCTGTTTGAAAAAATAGCTTCATTTTACTATTTTCTATAGCTATTTTGACAAATTTTAAACCATTTCCCCTATGTTCTGGTTTTCTTCCAGAGATAATTTCTGTGAAGGCAACCTTTAAAGCTTCTTGATGGTTTTTTAATTGAGGCTTTATTCTTTTAAGGGTTTTTAAAATTCCTTGTCCTCTATCTACTAAAACAATTGTTTTCTTTTTTAGATTATAACCAAAAAATATTCCTGTAATGTCAGGCCAGTTTCCTATGTTGTGATCAAAAGAGTTGTTCCCAATTTCTCCGATTATAGACGATAGCAAAGAAGAAAAATCACGAGAATTGTTTTTTTCTTCTAAATCCCTTTGTAGTCTTGTGAGACGAGACTTAAAGACAAAACTATCGGGACAAAAATAACGCGGAAGAATCTCAAATAATCTTTTACTTTTTATCCAATGTTTTGCAATTTTAAAAAGGTTCAATTTTTCAGAAAAATCTTCTATATCAGGAAGTAAATAGTAACGATAATTATTTTCTTTTCTATAAGCAATAAATTTTCTTTCTTTATCCCACCTTCTTAATGTTTCTATAGAACAGCCTAAATAGTTAGCTGTTTGTCCTATTGTTGTTTCTTTATTCATAACCCTATTCAAAAACAATGTTTTTTTAGTTCAAATTATCTAATACTCTATTTAATTTTAAAAAAAAGAAATTAAACTGTCAAGATAAAATTCTTTAATTATTTTATTAATTATACCACAATGATATAATTAAAATGCTTTCAATAAAACAATTATATTTTTTTAAAAATAAAATGTTAAAAGAAAAAGAAGTTAAATTAAGACAAGTTAGAGATGACGTTGTTGATTGTCAGAAATGTTCTTTATATAAAACAAGAATTTTTCCTGTTATTGGGCAGGGTAGTCATAGTGCTAAGATTATGTTTATTGGAGAGGCTCCTGGAGCCCAAGAAGATAAAACAGGAATTCCTTTCTGTGGAGCATCTGGTAAATTTTTAGATGAACTATTAAATTCGGCTGGTATTAAAAGAGAAGAAGTCTATATTTGTAATTTATTGAAATGTCGTCCTCCTGGAAATAGAGATCCAAAGTCAGAAGAATTGGAAGTTTGCACCCCTTATCTAGAAAAACAAATTGAAGCAATTAATCCCAAAATTATATCTCCTTTAGGTAGACATTCTATGAATTTCTTAATGAAAAAATTCAATTTGGTTGAACAAATTGATTTGATTAGTAAAATTCATGGAAAGATTTTTAATATTGAAAACAATATTAAGCTTGTTCCTCTTTACCATCCTGCTGTTGCTGTTTATAATGCCAACATGAAAGAAGTATTAATAAAAGATTTCGAGATTTTAAAAGCAATTTAAATTATGTCCGTTTCTATTGGTATAGTTGGCTTGCCCAATGTAGGCAAGTCAACATTATTTCAAGCTATTACTAAAAAACAGGTTGATTGTTCTAATTATCCCTTTTGCACTATCAATCCTAATATTGGGGTTGTTGCTGTTCCCGATGAAAGATTAGATAAATTAGAAGAATTTAGTAATTCTTCTAAAAAAGTATATGCAACAGTAGAATTTGTTGATATTGCTGGATTGGTTAAAGGAGCCAGCAAGGGAGAAGGATTAGGCAATAAGTTTTTAGCTAATATTAGAGAGGTTGATGTCATCCTCTATGTTTTGCGTTGCTTCAAAAACGATAAAGTAATTAATGTTCAATCTCAGATAAATGTTTTTAACGATAAGGAAATACTAGATACAGAAATGATTTTAAAGGATTTAGTAACTGTGGAAAAAAGAATACATGTTCTAGAAAAAGAATCTATGAGAGGAGATAAAGAGGCTATAACAAGCTTAGAAATCTTAAAAAAAGCCCAAGATGCTCTTCAAAAAGGAGTTCTTTTAACAGAAATCTCATGGGATGAGGAAGCAGAAAAAATGCTTAAAAGTTATCAATTATTAACTTTAAAAAAGAGATTATACTTATTGAATGGTGGAAATGAAGAGGTTTCTCCAGAAATTATTCAAAAATTTAAAGAAAATAAATGGCCTTTTTTAATTGCTGATGTCTTAACTGAAAGCGAAGCTTTGGAGATTAGTTTGAAAGAAAGAGAATCTTTTGGACTATCCTCTGAATTAAAAATAGAAACACTAATTAAGGAGTGTTACAAGTTACTTGACTTAATCATTTTTTTTACCATGGGAAAAGACGAATCGAGAGCTTGGACAATTAAAAAAGGAAGCAAGGTTCCCCAAGCGGGCGGAATGGTTCATAGTGATTTTGAAAAAGACTTTATTAAAGCAGAAGTTATTAATTGGAAAGACCTTCTTGATGCAGAAAGTTTTGTTGAAGCAAGAAGTAAGGGATTAGTTCGTACAGAAGGTAAGAGCTATATTGTTAAGGACGGAGACGTAATTGAGATTAAGAGTGGATCTTAATGTTACTATTTTTTTAAATAAATTTATATTACAATTAATCAATATTAATTTTAGAAAACAAGATGGTAAATAAATTATTAAAAGATTTCACTTCAAAAGAAAAAAGGACTTACAATTTCCAAATTGGTAAAGTAATGGCTTCTTCTTTAGCAGGATTTGTTGTTGGAGTTATTGCCGCTACAATAGTTCTTGTTACATCCTACATTATTTTTGCTAACGGAAACTATATATTTTAATAGCATTTTCAACCTTAAATTTGCCTATTTTTGTTCTTCTTAATTCTTTTACTGTTGCAGGAAGCTTTAGTTTTCTCCCTATTTCCTCGACTATAGATCTAACATATGTTCCGCTTTTAACTTTCATTTCCAAATTAAGAACATAGCAATCACCTTCTTTGTGGTGATTTTTTATTTTAATCCAAAAAACCTCCATTTCTTTTTTAGGAGGGGTTACTGATTTATAACCTTTTTTTCTGGCTACTTTATATAATGGTTGTCCTTTTACTTTTATTGCTGAATAAACAGGAACAGGTAGCAATATCTTGCCTGTTATTTCTTTTAATACTTTTTCTACTTGTTGAATGTTTATTTTATTAATCTTTTTACTTTTTATTATTTCACCCTCCATATCTCCGGTTGATGTTTGTTGTCCCAATAATACAGAGACTTGATATTCCTTATTTAAACCTATTAAGTTTTTTAATTCTTTTGTTCCTTCTTTTATTCCAATAATCATTAATCCTGTTGCTAGGGGATCTAGTGTTCCCGAATGCCCCATTTTCCTTATTTTATATTTTCTTCTTAAAATACGAATAATATCAAAAGAAGTAATTCCTTTTGGTTTATCGACTAAAACGATTTTGTTGGGTGTTATTAGCATGGTATTTTTATGAAAAAAAGGTCATTTCCTTTTTTAAATAATTTTAGTTATAATCATTATAATAATATAACATTTAAAAAAAATGACTCAAAAAGAACATTTTCCTATCATTCGTACAATTTATCTTTATATTTTTGCTTTAGTTGGTTTAATTATTGTTATAATTGGAAGCGTTAGAGCTTTCACAATGGGGCTAGAAGTGTTTATTTTTAAAGATGTGGATAAACAGGAACAGCTTAATTATGCAAGACCTCTTTCTCTTCCCTATGTAGAGGGCCTTAAGAATGCTCAAGATAACGAATCTTTCACTGAAGACGAGCAAGAAACTATTAGAGAATGGTTAGCTAGTTATGAAGAATGGAAGTTAAATAGTGAGAGCTTTGATCATGTAAGTGCTAGAAGACAGAAAGAAGCTGCTTCAATTTTAGCCAATGTTATGGTTGGTTTCCCTTTATATCTTTATCATTGGAATCTTATTAAGAAAGAAACAAAAGGTAAAAAGAATAGCACGGAAGAAAATCAATAAGTTAACTTCTATTTTTAAAATTTAATGAAACTTTCTTTAAAAGTATTTTTAATATCATTTTTAGTTTCTATTGCTGGTTTTGGATTAGTTCAAGCTGGTGCCAGTGATCTTTTTTCTGGTTATGCTTGGTCAGAAAATATTGGCTGGATTAGTTTTAATTGCACCGATAATAATTCTTGTGCAAGTTTTGATTATGCGGTTACTTTTAGTGAAGCTACAGGTGTTTTTAGTGGCTATGCTTGGTCAGAAAACATTGGATGGATTAGCTTTGGGGCTTCAGATCTTGTAGGATGTCCAAGTGGTGTATGTCAAGCACATATTGCAACAAGTACCAATGAAATATCAGGTTGGGGCAAAGCTCTGGCTCATGGAGATGGCTGGGAGGGTTGGATAAGCTTAAGAGGTGTTTCTCCAGATTATGGAGTTGATAGAAATACTTCTACCCAAGAGCTTGAAGGTTATGCTTGGGGTGGAGATGTTGTCGGTTGGCTTTCTTTTAATTGTAGTGATGATAGTTCATGTGGAACTATTGATTATGCTGTTGATATTTATGGAGGAGATACGGATGAACCTTATTCTTGGATTAGTTCTCCATCATCAAATTCCTGGTTTCTTGATGATTTTACTATTTATACTAATGACGAAGATTATGGTTCTGGACTAGATGAGGATAAGTGTGAGTATAAGATTATTAATTATAATGCAGCAGGGCAAGAGCAGTCTTCCTCTGGTTATCTTTCAAGGACTTGCAATTCTACTGTAGGCATTACTGTTGAGGCAGGATCAGCACCAACAGGTTGTGCCTATGAAGGAGAAGATACTTGTGTAATTTATGTTCGCTCTACAGATAATGCTGGAAATGTTTATAGTCCAAGTGTTGGAGAAAACTCTATTAAGTCTTATCATGTTGACTGGACGGCTCCTGCTCCAGGGAAGTTATACGTCACTGCTCCTGGTGAGCCAGAGCCAATTAATGTTACTGAAGGTGAGATTTCCGCTTTAACTGCAATTACTACCGATAATTTAAAAGTAGCAAGTTGTGCTCTTTTCATAAATGGTAACTATCAGTCAGACACAGTAACTCTTGGAAGTGGCACTACTAATCGTACTGCTTCCGTTGATCATCAATTTGTTCTTAGTCCAGGAACTTATCATAATAATTATATAAAATGTAGAGATGCAGCTGGTAATATTAGCACGTCAGAACCAACAACTGCTTTCAATATTCTTGGAGGAACAGGACCTATTATTACCGATTTAACTGCTTTTTCTTCTCATTGCGATACTCCTAGCACAGAATGTACTAGTCAATACAGTTGTTGTATGGATTATACTACTCAGTCTAATTGTTGTGTAAAATTTAATCTTTCGGCTTATGAACCAGATGGCTTACCCTTAGATTATAGTTGGACATTCGGAGATAGTGGAACTTCAACAGATGAAGACCCTTCTCATCATTACAGTGGTGCTGATACTTTTACAGCCACAGTAACTGTTTCTAATGGAGCAGAGAATAGCCAGAAGAGCATAGAAATTGTTGCTACAAATCCTACTCTTTCAGTTGATTTAAGTGCTATTCCTTCTTTTGGATCATCTCCGCTTAATAATGTTGATTTGAGAGATATTGTTACTGGAACAATGTTTGGAACAGTTGACTATAAATTTGATTGTGTAGAGGGCTCAGGTTGGGATTTAGAGGTTTCAGGTCAGTCAAGTGTTGATTATATTGCTGTAGATGTTTGTAGTTATGCCGAAGGGAGTTATACGGCCAAAACAACTGTTTATAGAGGTACTGGAAGTATATCAGATACTATAGGCATTACTGCTGCAGGAAGTTGTGTTTATAATTCTGATCCCGAATTAAATGAATCAACAACCTGTAATTCTGATCAAGGTTGTAGTCATACTATTGATTGTCAGTCGGACAGTACTTGGCCTGTTTGTCCTACGGACACATGTACCGTTGGAAATACTCAAAGTTGTGGTACTGGAGGAGAGCAAACTTGTTCTGATACTTGTGCGTGGGGAAATTGTATCGGAACAGGAGATTGTACTTCTGATTTTGATTGTTATTGTCCTTTAGATTCTTGCTCAAGTGGTGATTATTATAATTATCCCATTTATGGTTCATGTGAGAATTATTTTTGTAATATAGAAACAACAGCAACAACCTCTCCTTGTTATCCAGAAGTTTCTATTGATGATCCTTCATGTAACACTCCTCCAATTTGTAATTCTTTAGAGTCAGAGCCTTCTAGTGGAGTAGGTCCTTTAACAGTAACTTTAACCGCCGAAGGTATTGATGACGATGGAGCCATTACTCATTACGAGTTTAACTTTGGAGATGGCACTTATACTATAGTTACGGTTGATGGTGAACATAATACGATTACGAGCAAGAGTGTAAATCATGAGTATGCTGAACCAGAAACTGCATCTACGACTTATACGGCAGAGGTTAAGGCTAGGGACGAGGATTATGATTGGTCTACAGTGAATGCTCAAACAGATATTGTTGTAACAAAAAATATTCCTCCTGTAGCTAGCCTTGGTTGTGACGCAAGTTCTTGTGGAACGGGATCTGTTTGTAATGTTAGTGGTACAAGCATTGTCTATAATCAAAACTGTCAATTTATTTTTACCAATGAATCTACGGATGACGACTCCTCTAATCCAGCAAATAACGATCATATTGAACAATCTGTTTGGTCTATTTTCTATGATGGTGGTGCAGCTTGGTACGATCCTTACGATACTTATACTGGTGCTTCTACTATGAATAGTCTTACATTGCCCACAGGAATGCCTCAAAGCCAAGCTTACTATGTTTATTTGGAGGTAGAAGATGTCAAGGGAGCTTCTTCTACAACCAGTCTTGACTTCTATATGAGAAGAGAGATTGTATCAAGTTTTCAATGTTCACTAGATCCAGGAGAGGAAAAGGTATGGAAGAGTTGTAATAATCTTAGTGTTTCCGAAGATGAGACTGTTTATTTGAAAGATTTATCTGTGGCTTCTGAAATTGCTGGAGGAGAAACAGCAACAATTTCAACTTGGGCTTGGACTTTTACAGGAGGTACGCCTGTAAGTAGTTCTTTGCAAGAACCTACCGTTAGTTTTGTTCAAGGAGTTGCAAATACAGGAAGAATTGCATTGGTAGTTACAGATGATGCTGGAAGAACTGACACTACTGCTTATGATCTTATTATTACAATTCCTTTGCCTGAATGGCAGGAAATAGCTCCTATTTAATCATGTCAACAGAAAAAGGATTTACTTTATTAGAACTTCTTGTCGTAGTAGGAATTATTGCTGCTCTTTCTTCTATTGTTTTGGGTGGTTATAGAACTGGAGAAGATAGGTTTGCTCTTCAAAGATCGGCTAATAAGCTATCTCAAGATTTGAGAATGGCAGAAAATATGGCAATGATGGGGAACCCTTCTCCTGTTACTTTCGGAGAGATTTTCCCTAGTGGTGGTTATGGTTTTTATTTTGATATAGCAACATCTACAGGAGCAGCAGGTCATTATACTTTTTTTTGTGACTGTAATGATAATGCTGAATACGAATTAAGCGGTTCTTCTGTAAGTTGTGCTTCTTCTACTGTTGCTGTGCCCTTTCCTGAATTAATAGAAACATTATCTTTAGAAACAGGAGTTGTTATTTCCGCTGTCTATCCTAATACAGCTTTTAGTATTACGTTTTTTCCTCCTGATCCTATTATTAAAATAACTGGAGATGATTCTGTGAGCTATGATGAAGCAGTAATTACTTTAAATTTATATGGAAAAACAAAAACAATTACTATTAATACAGTTGGTTTAATAGACATTGATTGATGAACAATAAAGGTTTTAGTTTAATTGAGGTTATTGCAGCTATTTTTATTCTAACTGTTGGGGTTGGAGGAGCTTTTTCTTTGATCTATCAAACTCTTTCTGCAGTTTATACTATTAGATCTGAGTTAACAGCTTCTTTTTTAGCTCAAGAAGGAATTGAGATTGTTAAAAATCTTAGGGATAATGCTTGGCTAGAATCAAGAGCTGCTACATCAACAAGCTGGCTTACTAATTTGTCAGAAGCAGGAGGTGATTATGAAATTGATTATTCAACTCAACTTTTATCACGAGCCAATAATTCAACTTATTTGAAAGTTAATTCTAGTGGTTTTTATAATTATTCTTCTGGAACCAATACTAATTTTACGAGAAATGTTGTTTTAACTAATGTTTCAACAACCACTGTTAATGTTGTGGTGAATGTTGAATGGCAAACAGGAGGAAGGGATCATTCATTAGAAATAGTAGAAAATATAACTAATTGGTATGGGAAATAGAGGATATACATTAATTGAAGTTTTAATTTCCATTACTATTTTTGGAGTTGTTCTTGCTGGACCAACAGGTCTTTTTGTTCTTTCTTTAAGAAACCAAAACATGTCCCTAGCTTTGGGAGAAACCATTGATAATACTTCTCATGCTGTTGAGTATATGAGTAGAGCTTTAAGAATGGCAAGAAAAGATAGGATTGGTGATTGTATTACTCAAAACTATAATTATGAAAACCCCGGGGCTAATGCTTCAAAAATTAGGTTTTTAAATTATCAAGAATATTGCCAAGAGTTTTCCTTAATTGGAAATCAAATTTTACAAAAAAAGTCTAGCGATAATACTGTTGCTAATTTAGGCTCAGGTGCTTATCTGACCTCAGATGATTTGACTATTAGTAATTTTCAATTTTTAATTGTTGGAGGTGGTCAAGATGATAATCTTCAACCGAAAATAACAATAATTTTTGAAATTGCAAAAGATAGTGCAGGAAGTGGATTGCCAGCCATTAATGTTCAAACAACCGTTTCTCAAAGAAATTTAGATGTAACCTATTAATTATGAAAAATAATTTTCAATCAGAAGAAGGAATCACAATCTTATTATCAGTAATGATTTTAAGTGTTATTTTGTCTATTGCCTTGGGTTCTAGCGATATCGCTATTAGGCAAGTTCAATCAATGGAAGGAATAGGTGATTCAGTTGTTGCTTTTTATGCTGCCGACCATGGGGTTGAAGAAGTAATGGTTATGGAAAATCCTACATCTGTAAGCGAAACAGAATTATCAAACGGAGCTACTTATGAAGTAACAGTTATTGATAGTGCAGATCCAAGTTGTGATGCTGATAATTATTGTATTACTTCAATAGGTTCTTATAGAAATGCAAAAAGAGCTATTCAATCCGATTATTAATGAATAAAAAAGAAGCTAAAAAAAGAATAGAAAAATTAAAAGAGGTGATTAATTATCACCGCTATTCATATCATGTTCTAAACAAACAAGAGGTTTCAGATTCTGTTTTAGATTCTTTAAAGCATGAACTTTTTCAGCTTGAGGAACAATTTCCTAAATTTATTACTCCAGATTCTCCTACTCAAAGAGTAGAGGGAAAACCTCTTAAGGGATTTAAAAAAGCCAAGCACTCTATTCCAATGCTTTCAATTGAGGATGTTTTTTCTTTAGAAGAATTAGAAAAATGGGAAAGCTATTTAAAAAGATTAACTCCTTCCAACTTTCAGTATTTTGGCGAATTAAAAGTTGACGGATTTGCTGTTTCTTTAATTTATCGTAATGGTATTTTCCAAAGAGCTATCACAAGAGGAAATGGAAGAATAGGAGATGATGTTACTCAGAATATAAAAACGATAGAGAGTATTCCTTTGAAGTTAAAGATTCATTCTTTAAAAGATAAATTTCCTTTTCAAAAAGAAATTAGAAGAAAAATTCAAAAGGGAACAATTGAAATTAGGGGAGAGGTTTATATTGATAAAAAGGATTTTGAAAAATTGAATAAAGAAATAGAAAAAAGAGGCGAAAAAACGTTCTCTAATCCAAGAAATTTAGCCTCAGGCTCAATTCATCAACTTGACTCTAAAATAGTCTCTTATCGCCGCTTAAAGTTCTTAGCCTATAATGTAATTACCAATTTAGGCCAAGAAAAACACTCACAAGAACATAAAATGCTTTTAAGCTTGGGGTTTAAGGCTGATAAGGGAGAAAAATGTGTTTCTTTAGAGAAAGTTTTGAATTATTGGAAAAAGGTTGAAAAGAAAAGAGATAAATATTCTTTTCAGATTGACGGGGTGGTTGTTAGTGTTAATAATAATGAAGTTTTTAAAAAGTTGGGAGTTGTTGGAAAAAGTCCAAGGGGAATCCGAGCCTTTAAGTTTTCTCCTTCAGAAGCAACAACAATTATTGAAGATATTAAAATACAAATTGGAAGAAGTGGAGCCTTAACTCCAGTTGCTGTACTAAAGCCAGTAGAAATAAATGGAGTAATGGTTTCAAGAGCCACTCTTCATAATGCTGATGAAATAGAAAGATTGAGAGTAAGAATTGGGGATACCGTTTCTGTTTGTAGGGCAGGAGATGTTATCCCCATTATTACTAAGGTTTTTTCTAAATTAAGAACCGGAAACAAAAAGAAGTTTAAAATGCCGGATAAATGTCCTTCTTGTGGAACAAAACTTGTTAAATCAAAAAATGATATAGTTTTAAGATGTCCTAATTCAAATTGCTTTGATAGAAGAAAGAGATCTTTCCAACATTTTATTTCAAAAGGAGCCTTTGATATTGTTGGTTTAGGACCAAAAATCATTAACAGATTAATAGAGGAAGGGATAATTTCTAATTTATCTGACATTTTTAAGATAAAAAAAGAAGATATTTTCTCTTTAGAGAGGTTTGGAGAAAAATCAGTTAATAATTTAATCAATTCTATTCAAAAGAAAAAACAAATTAATTTAGATAGATTTATTTATTCTTTAGGTATTAGGAATGTTGGAGAAGAAACAGCCAGAGATTTAGCTAAAGAATTTGGCTCATTAAAAGAATTAGGAAAGGCAGATTATTTTAAATTGGAAAATATTAGAGACATTGGTCCAATTGTTGCTAAATCAATTTATAATTTCTTTAAAAAGAAAGATAACTTAAAATTAATTGAAGAATTAAAGAAAGAAGGAATTGTTATTAATAAAGTAATTAATAATAATTCAAACAAACTAAAAGGGTTAATGTTTGTTTTAACCGGAAAATTAGGCTTGAGTCGCCAGAAAGCAAAAGAAAAGATTAGAAGATTGGGCGGAGATGTTTCTAATTCAGTTTCCAAGAATACGGATTATTTGGTTATAGGAAAAGAGCCGGGGTCAAAGCTTAAAAAGGCCAATGATTTAGGCATTAAAATTATTAAAGAAAAAGAGTTTTTAAAGCTATTATAATGTTTTTTTCATCTTATTTTAAAAAATTAGATTGGACCTTATTCATTTCTGCTCTGCTTTTAACTAGCATGGGCCTTGTCTCTATTTATGGTTGCTCTGTTACTGCAGATAATTTTTCAAACTTTAGAAAGCAGATATTTTTTTTAATGATAGGAGTGTTTTTGATGTTTCTTGTTAGCCTTTTTGATTGGAGTTTTCTTAAAGAAAGCCCTTCTATTATTTTAATTCTTTATCTTTTATGTTGTCTTTTATTATTGGGTTTGTTTCTTTTTGCTGGAGAGATCAGAGGAGTTAAGTCTTGGTATAAAATAGGTCTTTTTTCTATTGATCCAATAGAATTTACAAAGCTTGTCTTAATTTTTCTTTTAGCTAAATATTTCTCTTCTAGGCATGTAGAAATGTATAAAGTAATACATATTATAATTTCTGGTATTTACGTTGCCATTCCTTCTGCTTTAATTTTTTTTCAGCCAGATTTAGGTTCTGTTTTAGTCTTAATTTTTCTATGGATCGGTATTTTAATTGTTTCTGGTATTAAGTTGCGTCATTTTTTAATTTTGCTTTTATGTGGTTTCCTAGTTTTTGCTCTTGCTTGGTCTACTATTTTAAAAGATTATCAAAAAGCAAGAATCATAGATTTCTTAATGCCTCAGTTTTCTGATCCTCTAGATATCGGATGGAATCAAAATCAATCTAAAATTGCCATAGGGTCAGGAGGTTTGTTTGGTCAAGGAATAGGGAAGGGTTCTCAAACTCAATATGGTTTTTTACCTGAACCACAAACAGATTTTATTTTTGCTGCTATAGCAGAAGAAACAGGATTGGTTGGAATAACTGTTCTATTTTCTATTTTTTTGGTCTTGATTTGGAGAGTTATTAAAATAGCAATAAAAAGCAGGTTTAATTTTTATCGTTTTTTTGCTATTGGCTTTGCTATTCTTTTGCTGAGTCAAACATTTATTCACGTTGGAATGAATGTCGGACTTCTTCCAATTATTGGAATTTCTTTGCCTTTTGTTAGTTACGGTGGTTCTAATTTAATCACTTTTTTTATTGGAATAGGAATATTGCAGAGTATAAAAAGAAATAGTAATTAACAGTTGTTCTTTTTTATGCCAGTGATATAATTAATAGATTATCAGTTAAATAAATTTCGTATGGCTAATACCAATGAAAGTGTTTTGAGTGTTAATACCACAAGCTCTAAAAAAGGTATTTCAAAAAATAGCTCTTCTAGAGGTGGATTATTACAAACAATAATTAATAAAAGTCTATTTTTATTAGTATTTCTTATACCTTTATTTTGGTCTCCTTTTGCCTCTTCTTCTTATGATTTCGGCAAATATCAAGTTTTGTTTGTTCTGGCTTCTGTTTCCTTTTTAGCTTGGAGTGCCAAAGTTATTTTAAAAGACAAAGAAATATCTTTTAATCTCAACCTGTTAGATCTTTCGGTTTTAAGCTTTTTATTTATTGGAATACTGTCTACGATTTTTTCTGTTGATAAATATGTTTCTTTGTTCGGTTCTTATGGAAGTTTTTCGGATGGATTAATTGGCCTTTTGTCTTTGGGAATAATTTATTTCTTGATTAGGGGAGCTCAAAAACAAACAAATGACAAATCAGGACTCACCGTTGAAGGCTTACTAAAAACATTCTTTACCTCTTTTGGTATTGTTTTGCTTATAGCCTATTTCTCAATTTCAGGATTGGGAAATAAGTTTTCAATTAATAATGTGTCCATTCAACAAAGAATTTTTAACTCAACATCTTTTTCATTAGAAGGATTGTCTGTTTTTGTCTCAATTGCAATGGTTTTGTTAACTGGAATAATTATTTGTTCTAATTCTAAGGCTAAAAAGACCCTTTTAAAGATTTTATTGTTTGCCTCTTTAGCTTTATTAATAATTGTCGATATAGTCGCAGCCTGGATTGTTTTATTAGCAGGATTATTCTTTTTGACTGTTTTTGCTCTTTCGACTGGTTCTTTCAAGAAAGATATACATCAACTTCTCCTTCCTATTTTTCTTGTAATTATTTCTGTTTTGTTTATTTTCATTGATTTTGGGAACAAGGGTTCTGATTCTTTCTTTTCTTTTCCTCGAGAGCAATATTTAGAACAAGGCTTTTCTTATGAAATTGCCCTTAATACGATAAAAGAAGGACCTAAAAATGCTCTTATTGGTTCTGGTCCTGGAACATGGCTTAATGACTTTTAAAAGAATAGATCTGTTGCTTTTAACGAAGAGAGTATTCTTTGGAATTCTAGATTAAATTACTCTGGAAACTATATTTCTAGCTTGGTTGCTACTATGGGTGTTTTGGGAGCACTTTCTTATCTCTCTTTAATTATTTTTTCTTTAGTAGGATTTTCTTTATTAAAAGAAAAGAAAAGTTCTCTTCCTTATATTTCTGCCATTGTGGCAGTTCTAGCTGGCCAACTTGTTTATTATCAAAATACTGCCTTATTATTCCTTGCTTGGTTTATTTTTGGATTAGGTGCTGTTGCCTGGAAAGATTCTCTTTCAAAGAAGTTTTCTATTAAAGAGTCTTTTTCATCCGAAAGAATGCCTGAGCTTAATTTAGGATTTTCAGTTATTCTTATTCTTATTAATCTTTCCGTTATGTCTGGATTTTATCTTGCTACAAAAGAATGTTTGGCTGATAGTAATTATGTTAAAGCTCAAGAATCAGTTGATTTAAATGGAGCTATATCTTATTTAGAAAAATCTGTTGAACAAAATCCTTACAGGGTAATTTATAGGACAGTTTTATCTCAAGCTTACTTATCTAAACTTTACGAAGAAAGCAATAAGCCTTCAGAAGAACAAGACCCAATTACCTTACAGCAAAGAGGTAATCAGATTCTTGAACAGGCCAACATTCTTGAGACTGATTTTTCAAGCTATGTTAATACTTGGGAAATGATAGGAGTTATTTATAGAGATATTCAGGGTTCGCCTGAGTTAGCAATTGAGGCTTTTGAAAAAGCTCTTGAAATAGATAGAAAAAACCCAGTTTTACATTTGGAAATAGGTAAATTATATGCAACTCTAGGTGATATCGAAAAGTCTAGAGAGAGCTTTGTAAAAGCCCAAGAGATAAAATCAAATTATGTTAATGCCATTTTATTGGATGCTTTAACTTATGAAGTAGAAGATATTGATAGGGCCATAAATAAGCTTGAGGAAGCTGAGATTAAACTTCCTTTTAACAGAGATATCAAGTATCAATTGGGCAGACTTTATTTTAATCAAGAAGAAACAGATTTAGCTATTTCTTACTTTATAGAAACAATTCAAATAGATCCTAATTACTCTAATGCATATTTTTCTTTAGGCATGGCTTACGATAGAAATGAAGAGCCAGAAATAGCTATTGCAATTTTTAGGAAAGTCTTGGAATTAAATCCCGATAATCAAGAGATAATTCAAAAAATAGAAGATCTAAAGACTATAGTAGGAGAGTAATATTTGACAATAATTTTAAAAAGAATTAAAATTATTGTTGTACATAATTTATAATCGGTCATTGATTATTTATATTAATTAGATTTTTCAGAGAGAACATACCCCTCATGTTTTTTGGGGTATTTTGGTCTGTTTTTTTAGGGACTTTTTAAAAGTTTAACTTTATTTTTTTTACCCATGTCAAAATTAAAAATTAAAAGTTTTGCTAAATCAAAAACTTCTTTATCCCTTCCATATCTTTTAGGGTTGCAAAAAGATTCATGGAAAGCTTTTTGGGACAGAGATTTTAAAGACCTCCTTAAAGAGGTCTCTCCTATTGAAGATTATACGGGAAAAGATTTTGAACTTTGGTTTTCAGATTACAAAATAGGCCAACCAAAATATAAAACAGAACTTGAAGCAAGAAAGAATAATGATTCTTACGAAGCTCCATTAACTGTTAAGGTAAAACTTGTTAATCTTAAGACTAAAGAGACAAAAGAAAAAGAAGTATTTTTATGTGATTTTCCCCTACAAACAGATAGGGGAACTTTTGTTGTAAATGGAATTGAAAGAGTTGCTATTTCTCAAATTATTCGATCTCCAGGAGTTTTCTTTTTCATTAAAAAGGGAGCTAGGGGTGATACTTTTGGAGCTAAAATTATTCCTGATAGAGGAGCTTGGCTAGAATTCCAAGTTGATTCATCTGGAGTTATATGGGTTAGAGTTGATAGAAAAAGAAAAATAGCAGCTACCGCTCTATTAAGAGCTTTTGATATTCAAGATGATTTTTCTATTAAGGAAAAATTTCAAGATGTTAATAAGGGTAAGGTAGATTTCATTGAAGAAACTCTTAAAAAAGATTCAACTCACAATCAAGAAGAAGCTTTGGTTGAGATTTATCAAAGATTGAGACCAGGCGATATGGCCACAGCTAAGACGGCAAGAGAATTGATAGAAAACATGTTTGATTTTAAGAGATATGATTTGTCCAAAGTTGGAAGATGGAGAATGTGGTCTAGATTGCCAGAATCAAATCCACACAAAGATACCGATAGAGATATTTCAATTAAAGAAAGAGTTTTATCTGCTGAAGACTTGATTGTTGTAATGAGAGAAATTATTCGTTTAAACAATAATCCTGATGCAAAGCCTGATGAGATTGATCATTTAGGAAGTAGAAGAGTAAGGCCTTTTACAGAATATTTAATTAGCAGACTAAGAGTTGGTTTTGTAAGAATGGAAAGAATTGCTAGAGATAGAATGTCTACTTTGGATATTAATACCTTAACTCCTGAGCAGTTAATAAATCCTAAGCCAGTTATGGCGATTGTTAAGCAGTTCTTTATCTCAGGTCAACTGTCTCAGTTCATGGATAACCTTAATCCATTATCAGAAGTAGAACATAAAAGAAGATTATCAGCTACTGGTCCTGGAGGGCTAACTAAAGAAAGGGCAGGTTTTGACGTTAGGGATGTTCAGCCTTCTCACTATGGAAGAATTTGTCCTATTGAAAGTCCAGAAGGTCCAAACATTGGTTTGGTTGGACACCTTTCTTCTTATTCTCGAATTAATCAATATGGGTTTTTAGAAACCCCTTATTTTAGAGTCAAAAATGGTAAGGTTTTATCAGATTTTGATTATTTAAATGCTTATGAGGAAGAAAAATATAATATAGCTTCAGGATTAATACCTGTAGATGAGAACAATAATATTACGGTTAAAGAGCTTGAGTCTAGAGCAAAAGGAGAACCTCAAATCTTAGATAAAAAAGATATTGAGTATGCTGATGTTGCTCCTGAGCAAATAGTTTCTATTGCTACCTCCTTGATTCCGTTTCTTCAAAATGACGACGCTAATAGAGCGCTTATGGGTTCTAATATGCAGAGACAAGCAGTTCCTCTTATTTCTCCAGAAGTTCCATTAGTTATGACTGGACTAGAAGAGAAGGTTGCTAAAGATTCAGGAAGAGTGGTTTTAAGTAAAGAAAGTGGAAAAGTTGTTGAAGTTGATGGAAACCACATTAAAATCAAAGGCAATCAAACAATAAATTACGAATTAAACACTTTTATTGGAACTAATCAGAATACTTGTTTCCACCAAAAACCAATAGTGAGCATTGGTCAAAAAGTAGAAAAAGGAGAAGTTATTTCCGATGGAGGATCAATTACACAGGGACATTTATCCTTAGGAAAAAACATTCTAATGGCCTTTATGCCTTGGAGAGGGAAGAACTTTGAAGATGGAATTTTGATTTCTAATAAGTTAGTTAAAGATGACATTTTTACATCTACACATATAGAGGTTTTTAGTTGTGATGTTAGAGAAACTAAATTGGGCCCCGAAATTACTACAGGTGATATTCCTAATGTATCTGAAGAAAAATTAAAAGATTTAGATGAAGAAGGTATTATTAGAATTGGAGCAGAGGTTAGCACCAACGATATTCTTGTTGGAAAAATCTCTCCTAAAGGAAAGAAAGAATCAACTTCAGAAGAAAGATTATTGAGAGCTATTTTTGGAGAAAAATCAAAAGAAGTAAAAGATGCTTCCCTAAGAATGGAACATGGAAAAAGAGGAAGGGTTGTAGGAATTAAAATATTCTCCAGAGAATTAGGTTATAAGCTTGACCCAGGAGTTATTAAGAAAGTTGAGGTTGAAATTGCTCATATTAGTAAAATTGGAGCAGGAGATAAATTATCAGGAAGACATGGAAATAAGGGTGTTATCACCGCTGTCTTACCTGAAGAAGAAATGCCATTTTTGGAAGACGGAACTCCTATTGATATAGTTCTTAATCCTTTAAGTGTTGTTTCAAGAATGAATTTAGGGCAAGTTTTAGAAACTCATCTAGGTTTGGCTGCTAAAAAGCTTGGCTATAATGCTGTTACGCCTTCTCTTTCTGGAGCAACAGTTAAAGATGTAAAAGAAGAACTTAAAAAAGCAGGTTTTCCTGAAGATGGAAAAATCCAACTTTTTGATGGAAGAACAGGCCTTCCTTTTGATCAAAAGGTTACTGTTGGATATATGTATATAATTAAGCTAGAACACATGATTGA
>Ga0114923_10000660_pt1 | contig 26009 bp, 52 predicted proteins | sample SumtaG_FD_89578 | JGI IMG/M metagenome (GOLD analysis project Ga0114923, IMG submission 89578) | Deep subsurface microbial communities from Indian Ocean to uncover new lineages of life (NeLLi) - Sumatra_00157 metaG | ecosystem: Environmental > Aquatic > Marine > Oceanic > Sediment | place: near...
ACATCGATGGCGGGCTGACATGGCGCGAAGTTCAATGACAGCCCCCGCGACTACAATGTAGAATTAAAGAACGAATTCAAGGAGCAAAACATGCAAGTCATTACAATCGCTGACGCCATCGTCGCCGACACGAACACAGATTTCGAGCTGCCGTCTACGTACGACGCGCACCCCGAGGCATTCATACAGATCGAGATCAGTGGCACGTTCACTGCTCAGATCTTGGGCAAGTTGCATGCTGACGCTTCGTATGTCGAACTGGTCGCTGCCGTCACCGCGGACACGATTCAGCCGGTTACGTACATGCCGTATCTCCGTCTCACGACTTCGGGCGGAGCATCCACTCCTATCTGCAGCGTGTATGTGATGATCGGAGAAGGTCGCTTCGGCAAGCGCCTGAGACTCGACGATCCGGAGTAAGGCGTGCCTCTTAATCCTGGATTAACGCGTGACCTCGTCCGTGGGTTGAACCCCAGCATCATACGAGCAGCCGGCGAAGCGGCAGATGCCAGCTTCGCTGACGTTGTTCTGCTGATGAACTTCGAAGACGGCACCAACCTCGGCGTTGACGCTGTTGACCTGTCCGCTGCCGCTCACGGTGGTGGAACATGGCAACAGGGAGCCAAGGTGTCTACGGACCAAGCCAAGTTTGGGGTCAACTCCCTCAAGCTCGATGGCAACACCGACCGCATCACGTTCGCCAACGACGCGGACTTTCAGTTCGGTGCAGGTGACTTCACGGTAGAAGCATGGGTGTGGGGCACGCAGGACATGAGCACGTTCGGGCATGGTACTCTCGCATCCTTGTGGACAGCGGGGCAGCAGTCGTGGATGTTCCAGATACAATCCGGTGGCAATGGCAACATCCTTACGAGGGGATCTGTTGATGGCACCACACTCAGCATCAACGTTACTAACAGTCTGGTCGCAGAAGTCGCTGCGGCCTCGTGGTACCACGTAGCGTGGTCACGGGTAGGCAACACATTGTACGCGTGCGTCAACGATAATATAGAAGCATTGGTTGACGTCACTGGCATAACCTTCCATCCGAGCACAGGCGTGATGGATATCGGCGCCCACTCGAATACATCAGATGAGTGGAGTGGATTCATCGACTCCATACGAATCACCAAAGGTGTAGGTCGTTACTCCGGCTCCGTCGATACGTCTTATGGCGAACCAACCGAGGCATTCCCGACTGCATAAGGAACAGACACATGAATAAAACTCTGCTTTTGATCTGCGTGTTCCTGTTTGGTGGCTGCACTACGATAAACATTGCGCAGCTTAAGGAAGAGTATGCGATCAACCCAACGCCGGCCTTGGCGCTGCAGATCAAAGAAGCCGTTATCGAGCAGGAGGAGCGCGACTTAAAGCGCAATCAGACCTACGAGAACTGGCAACTATGTGAAGCAATCCTAAAACACTACAAGGTCATCGTCTGGCATATGGGACACTCCCACTCGAATAGACGAGCGGCGCGCCGAATTCGATATCACGACATACAGAGGGACTTGCTGACCAACAACTGTAAAGCGATTGTCCCGAGAGATTTGTGGCAACCGGCTCGCCTTTAGTGCGGGTCGCGGAGAGACACAGCTTTCTTTGATTTGATCGCCGAGCGGTCGCCAAACTTGAACGTAGTGATTGGCCCCGGTGGCAGCCGCTTTAGAAGTGCGCCGCAGTCCTTACAGGACGTTTCCTCTAACTGAGCTCGCTTGACCATCAGGTCATTGTAGACTGCGTCGCAGTTGACGCAGATGAAGTCGAAAATTATGTATGACATTTGGGGCCCACGGGTTAGGGATTGAGTAAATATATGCCCGGGTATATAAAAATTAAAAAAAATATACTAGAGCATATCAACTTGCACGTCTTCGATCTCTTGGACCGACAGTACAATAGCTTTCATGCCGTCTTGCACGGCGGCATCAGCGAGACGAGTAGCCTCGTTGTGTGCTTCTTGTGCATCGGCCACTACGACCTCTTGGGCGTGCGGTGTCATGAGCATGATCTTGAATCGTTTCATCCTTGGTCCTTAGACTCCACTTTGTTACGGTCATCGATTAGCGTCCCATGCATGCCAGAATCCAGTACGATCGCGCAACATGCTCGTATGTGGTACAGGTGGTTCTCCCCGCTTTCTGGATCGATATCTTCGCCTTCGGCCCAAGCTTTCAGGTGACGTAGTATGGCACCCTTGTACGTACTGGCCAAGATCTTATCCACCAGCCAGTTGGACGTCCCATATTTGTCTGCGCCGCTCTTGTGGACTCTGGCGTCTCCTGGCCACACGCTGGTTACTAGGTGCTCCAGCGGCGCTTTGCCGTCCTTCAATGCTCTGATTAGCTTGGGGTTTTCTTTCACGTCCTCGATTTTACCTTCATTGGGGGGCTGTGTAAAGCGTTCAGCGTCAACTTTCCGCTGCACCCATTCGTCGTACAGGGTGTCGTTGGCGTAGTCGTAGTCCTCCGGCACATCTTCCGGAGTCTGGGGTCCATCGCTTATGCTGCACGGCATCATGTAGCTCCTGTGACTCATATGACTCATGCGACTCGCTCCACTCGGTAGTCTTCGCGGTCGTACTGGTGCGCCATGTGGGCGCGCCCTAGGTCAGCAAAGAACTCTGAGATAGCGTCCTCTGCTTCTTGTCTGGTATCGAATAGCTGTGAGCGCTCCGTACCGTCGTTGCCTTCTTCGGACCACACGTTCTCCCACGTGCCGCCTAGCTGGAAGTACGTCTGTACTTCATAGGTTTCCTTTTCCACAGGCCTCCAATGCCTTTGCCCAGTCAAGTGAATCGATCTTCAAGAATTTAGCCAAGTGGACTCTGGACGTCGCCCGTGGCTTCGGCCGGCAGCACGCCACCAGCACCCTTGTCACTACAATGTCATGACAATTCGTAAAGCGACCGAGGTACTCTTCGCAATCTCCTTTGTCGAAGATCACGTGCCATCCGGACAGGAATGAGGGAGTACCTCGGCTGCGTTTACCGGGATTCCACACGTCACGCTCAACAGCCGCGAGCACCTTATCTTGGACGAGGGCTCTGCTGCCATGGAAACCATGGAAGAGGGTGTGCGGTCTACCGTCTTTCACACGGAGGAGACGCCATGCTTCTTGCAAAATCATTCTTGGTTCTCGAAGGTGTCTTCCGGGAGGCCGCAGGCTTCGAACCATTCGAGATCACCGGATGAGTTGATGTCATCAACTCGCTTCTGGACAGCGGCTGTAAATTGTTCCCCGGTGATATCATCTCCGTCAGGGTGATTAGACTCTACCGAGAAACCGAGGCCGAACATGTGGTTGTATTTTAACATGCGGCCCAGCCCGCAAAATGCCACAGGCTGATGCCGTTCTCGATGGGTATATCGGGATCAGCGACGCAGGCACAAGGACCCCACTTAGAGATGTCTTCGTTGTCCCACTGTCGGATCCTCCACTCGTTGAGTGTTTCACCTTGCAGTAGGGGAACGATCACGAACGATTCGTTTGTGCTGATTGTTCCATTGTACGGGTTGTGACCTTCGTCGTAAGTAGCTTGGTCGCAGAGGCTTTTGAACGCTTCCTCTGCAGTCGCGCCGTGCCCTTGGTCTTCAAAAGTATGTGCGCCCATTATGCTGCAATCCTTACAGCCTCGACGAATGCTTCACGTTTCAGCTTGGCGCCACCGCCAAACGATGCGCTGTCGAACCGGTTACCCGTGTTCTTGGCCGCGCGGCAGTGATCAGCCAAGAACGTCACGGCGTTCAACGCGCCCCACATGGTGTCTTGGGCACTCGGTAACTTAGCGCCAGGTCCCGACTCGTAGAGACTGATCAACTTCCTTACGTTACTGAGTTGCTTGCCGTCTGCAGCTTCTGCCTCGGTGACTCCCATCACCGTGAGGAAGTACGCAATCGCTTCGCGCTTAGTGACTTTGTGTCTCGCGAGTGTGATCACGTTGTCGCGGAAGTTCGTCCAGCTGGAGTCGAAGCCGAGGTTGGCTTTCACGTCCCAGCTGTTGAAGTCTTGCGTGTGCGGGATCTTGATCATGCCACCCTCGCCACCTCGCTCTAACGAAAAGCCGAGTGTGTTGTTGCAGACGACTCTGATACTCGTGAACTGTGCGGTCGTGGCGAACGTCCCGTCGTAAGCAGTGGCTAGCAGTAGGTGAGCACCGACACGGTCACCACCCAACAGAAAGTCTTCGCCGCAGTCGGCCATTGCCCAGACACGCTTGCCGTTCCTGAGAGAACCGGCTGTGGACATCTTGAACCCGTTCTCCCGGATGACCGACTCGAAGAACTCGAGTATTTCTTTTGGCTGCACAACCTTGTAACGGTCGCTGACTATCGAAAGGGGCTGTTTAGTGTCACTCCGAATGAGTGCCTTCTTATTTGGGAACTTCACCAAGTCTGCATGTCCGGGATTGCGGAACCATACGTTCTGTTCTCTCACTTCCCAGTCAAGTCCCGCGCGAAAGCGCCATACGTCCAGCGATTCATCTTCGGGCATTGACTGGCCGTAGCCATGCCAAGGTTTTTCACCAGTGTATGCGATCGCCGGTGCTCCGGTCGTAAAATCAATTTCATGCATGTCCTTCTCCTTGTAGCATCCTCTTGATGCGATTCTTGCTGAGTATGGGGCGGAAGCGAAACCAGTCGTCTCCCATGCCCCGTCCATCAATATCTCTGCGTCTGTTGAGTGGTTTCCATGTTTTCATGTATTCCACAGCCTCTTCTGGTGGCTTAACTTCGCAGGCCTCGAAGACCTCTAATGCAATTTCTGTCTTGGCTTCATCAGTCGCAAGTAGCGGCAGAATGAAATCGGTCGGGTAGTTGCTGTTGATCAGCGCTTCACGAACGGCGAAGCAGTCATCTAGATAGTCGGTCGTCGGCACGCCCTTGGTGATCATGCGGTGATCGTGGGACTCTTTGAGCGAGGCGTACGATCGCTCGGTCTGCAGGAAGATATACTTCTCCCGGCCGGCGCAAGCTACATACGCCTGTGCTCGGTATAAGTACTCGATCGCGTTTGGATCAAAGTGCTCCCACCATATCGGGATGCCGCCGATGAAGTTGAACAGGTACAACATTGTGTGCGTGCCGGCGTGCGGGATCGTGTTTAGGACGATCGTTTTCACTTATGGAAGCTTCCAATGAGACAGTGTAGTACCTCATGGCCGAGCGCATCCATGTCAGGGTCGCCCAGTATTTGCTTCGGTCGGGGGACAGTCACTAAGCACTCGGAAAACTCTTCTCCATTTTCATCTTCCCAGATTTCCCATTCGCTCCATGCTATTTCACCGCGTTCTCCTTCCCATACCACTCGCAAGACTACGTAGTCTACATAGTGTTCGGCGACCACATACTCTCCGTATGGGTTGTAGCAATACTCTTCGAGTTCAGCTGCCATTGCCTGCATCCATCCACGTGCTAATGCGAAGCCTGCGAAGAATGTGAGTATCACAATCAAGCCTTTCATCTTCATGCGAATTCCTCCAGATATCGTTTGGTCTTAGCACCGTGTACGTTGATCACGATGTTTGATTTGGTTCGGGGTCGTCGTCGTCCGTCACAGGCACCACAGTCAAAACAGGTGAGCTTGTTTCCGGCTTCTTCACTTGCTGGACAAGAAATTTCTTTACCAAGTCTCCTGTCGTCTCCATCGTGTGACGCTCTAAAAGTACGCCACCCATGTCGGATAGCACGCTCTCCATCCTCAAACGTGTCGACGCTGGCCATGCAGAAAGATTGAAAGCCAGGATCGCATCGTCGCCACTGGTGCGTGTAGCCGGTATAACTATCCACGGCTCCTGAGATTTCGGCAATGACTGCAATCGGGATCGCAACTGGATCACCGTAGGCACCGAGACGCAGCTTGACTCCGCGCAGGAGTTCGAGATTGAGTCCTTGATATCCTCCACGTTTCCATGTCCTCCATACTGATAGCGGTCCTTGGAAAGTGGTCACGTAGCACCACTTCCCGCGTGCAGGGCAGTCACCACAGACGCTCTCGTCCTCACCCGACTTCACTGCTTCGTGCGGCGCTGTCGTAGCGTCAAGGATCCATAGCTGCGCCATGGGTCCGGTTTTTATGTTAGAGGATGGGGCGACAAGCCCTGTGATTATCCCAACAATCGGTTTGCCGTTAAGCTCAGACGGTCCCTCGTAAATTACCATGACCATTGCTTAGCCATGGCGCCGGCGATGCCTTCGAAAAATCTCGAACGCAGCTTGCCGCGGTCGGGTCCCGGGGTCATGCGCCATACCTTCTGCCACGCCTTGTATTCAGCAGCGTCAGTGATCGGGTCTGGCGGCGTGATTATTCTAGAGGGCTGTAATAGCGGTAATCCGCCTGTCAACCATAGACCGGTCTTCTTGAACTCACGATGACCATACTCCCATGGCTGTATGTACTGGTCTGGTGGACGCCAAGACGACGATAGGACGCCGACTGGGTTCTCGAATGCGACATACAGGGATTTCTGCGTAGCAGCGTTCCACAGTCGGGACGTCCACTCGATCGCTTCGATTCGTTTATTATGATATGCCTGGCCCTTGCCGTACCACCGGTTTCCGCTAACGCAGAGGTGTGTACACGGGGGGTGCATTACAATTAGGTCCCATGGACCTGTATTGCGTAAGCATTCGAAAATGTCGCCGTGCCAGTGATCTCCCTTATCCGACTCAGTCGGTAGCAGATCGCACGACAACGCGTAGTGCCCGGCATCGAGAAATGCATCTCTTACGATACCGGAGTACTCGCAGCCTACAAGTACATCCATTCATTATCCTTCTGGTAAAAAAAGGGCCCAATACCTAGGGGAAACATTTCCTAGGTACTGAGCCAATCGTTGCCGGTAGGGGGTCCGGCTGTTATGACGCTTGTAGCGCGTCTTTTATGAACTCTGCATCGTGCTTAGTACTGAAATCTCCAATGGCGTACGCGTCATCGTTTGCGTCGATCCCGTACAGACCCCAAAGGTCTGCATTTCGCTCTTCACATTGTTCAACGCATTCGCCAAGGTCCTGCAGTGGCACGACCTTAAACGAATTGAACTTCACACTACCTCCTGGTCAATTAAGCTTTTCTTTTTGTCTTGACCGAAGGGACTTCGCGGTGCCGGAAAGTGATGGATCCGGCGCGGGCGAACTCTCTCGCTTCTTGCGTTTCTTCGGGATAGTAGTTAGGTACTCCTCGAGTTCGCCGAGTGCTATTTCAGCGTCTTCGAAAGTTCTGTAGTAGCCTTTGAGGTAGGCCACACCGTTGTGGTACTTCCTTACGCGGAAGCGTCTTTTGGGCGCTTCGTACCACAGGCCTTTGGGTAATTCTTGTGTCGTCATGACGTTGCAATCCTAAATGCATTCCTTTCGGAAATCCTTTTCCAATACGAACGCACGCTAGAATTGTCTGGGGTGTAGTGGTCATTCAACCACGCCCCAACGTAAATATCCAGCAGGGTGAACTGGTCGCCGGTCATGTATTCCGATCCCGTGTCAAGAATCGATTCGACTTCGGTGAAGACGTCGATGTCGTCAGGGTCGCGAATGAGCATGCAAGCTTGACGTATCTGGGCACGGGAAATCGGGTCGACCGGCAGTAATTGCTCACCGGGGTAGCGTTCCTGTAGAAACTGAACGAGCGTCTGATGATCGTAGATCAGAATTTCACCGTCTTCGTAGTACGGGGCCCTGACCATCACTGGTGCTACAGGCTTCGTCGTGAGCTCCAAGGGGCACTCTTTCTCGAGTACGAGCCAGTGAATCAGGACGGATGCTTCACTACTGTCTAGGACGATCGTCGGTTTCATAGGGGCTATTATATAGTACGGTAGCCCACTTCGCCAACCCTTTCTATCAATAATTCAGCAGCTTCTTTCGTTGTCATCCCGCTCTGAATCCACTTCTCTCGACTCACAGAACGCTGCCAAGACAAGGAAGGAAAGAACAAATGACCATCCGAAGAGCCAATCAAAGCACCGACGGAGCGGCCCTCGTTGTGCCTCTGAATCAGCCACTGCTGCTGTAACACAGTAAGCAGTTTTGTCGGATCCACTATCGGGGGCAGTGTCTTGACGTATTTCAGTTCGAGCCACAAGTCTTCCTTTGATCCGGACAGCCAACAGTCCGGCACACCCGCGACGAATCGCAGATTCAATTTAAGCGCGTAGACCCTCGGAACGAGTTTCTTGCGCAGAGCTGTCCAGAACGTGTTCTCTGTCATAAATGAATTGCCCCATATTGCACCGGAGGGGCGTGCCGGTCATCTGCGGTACAATTCCCCGCTTGCTTGTTACGCTGCTTTGTCTTCCTTCGTCTCGAGCTCGCGGAAGAGTAACGGCTGGACCTGTGTCTTCAAGGCCCATGCATCGTTCACTCTGGCGTGCCGTTCGACGAACTTGAACTTGAGCAACGGGTATGTCTGGTCTCTGTCGAAGCTGACTTCCGTGATGCACTGCATCGGGAGAATGCCCTCTTCGGCTTTCAAACGGGAGACGAACGCATCAAAGTTCTTGAGGCCTCCAGGCGACACGTACATGGTCATCGGTTCGGTGTTCTCGTCGAACTTCGGCGGCACGACAATCAGGCGGCGCTGGTTCTTACAGGCCTTGCCTTTACCGGTCGCTGCCGACTTCCATTGGTTCTTCGGACAGCCTCCCTCTTTGCCAATGCAGTTTGTGTGCTTTGGTGACTCCACATTTTCATGCGGCAGTAGCAAACCACTGTCGGGCTTGTCGCGACCGATAGCGAAGCAATCAGGTTGCTGCGGGTTGTTGGAGTTGTAAACGCCGGGGTAATGGACTAAGAACCATGCGAAGTCCAAGATGATCAATTCGATCGGCCCAGCTGTTGCTTGTCCATCCGGCAGTGTAAATTGCTTGTCGCGTAGCGAGATCTTGTTGCTCGGAAGAGCGCCTAGTTGGCCCTTTTGTTCGGCCAGTTCTTTCTTGATCTGGTCTTCGATTGAGACTGGAAGGTTCTCGGTCGGCTTCACGTCCTCTTTCTTTTTAGTCATCACTTTTTCCTCAGAGATATCGATTTCTTTGTGTACGGCTCCATGCCTGGGATCTCAATCCCTGATGCTTGGAGTTCGCGGAATGCAGCAGCCGCCGGTCGTTTCTGCAGCAAGTAGAAGTCGCCGGTCTTCTTGATATGTTCGTACACGGCTTCCCAATCGACTACCTGCGGCAGTATTGTCTCCGTTATGGAGGCAGTACCAGCCTTGGTCGAGGCTTTTAACATTCCTTGCTCATCGAGGCGGGTGATCAGCTCCATTTCCAGCGAGCGCCACTTCTCGGTAAGCTCTTGGTCTCGTTCCCGAATTCGCCTACGCTCGTCCCGTACTTCGACCAGTGCGGCGATTATATCACTTGTTGGCTTCTGGGGGCTAGTTTCTTCGGCCATAATATTTCCTTATTTTTCAAGTAGATCGAGAAGTAATTGCATCGATGTCAGCTTGCTGCCAAGTCGTGAAAATACCTTCTCGTCGATGGTGTCGCGTGCCGTTATGTGGATCGTTTCGGTCTTGCGCGTCTGTCCTGCACGGTAGATGCGGTGATTGAATTGCTTGTAATGCTCCGCATTGTACGTCGGGCTCGCCCAGATAGTGGTCGTGCCGCGCGTAAGCGTCAACCCGTGACCGGCCGACTGTGGGTGCGCAAACAAGCAGCGTATCGTACCGTCTTGGAATTTCTCCACGGCCTCACGTCGTTTCGCATCGTTTACTGTTCCGTCAATGACAGCGTACGTAATCTTTCGCTTCTTCGCTGCCTCTTCCAACCCGTAACGCTGGTGTCTCCAGTTAAAGGCAATGATGCATGACTCGCGCTCCTCAACCAAGTCCATAACCAGCTCGCTGCGCTGGTCGTCTAAGACGCTGTAGTTTCCGGTTCCATCGTACACAGCACCCGATGCCATCTGCATTAGTTTTTGGTGTACGCTTGCAGCGTTTATCGCAGTCAGGAATTTCCCGTCGTTGAGCATTGTGGCTGCGATGTTCATCATGTCGTTGTACTGCGTGCGCAGTTTAGGCGCCAAGTCTATGAAGTACTCGGTGATGAAATTCTCCGGTATGTCTGTGCAGTTTTCAAACTTGTGCCGGATGGTGATATCTTCCAACAGATCGAACACCGCATACTCAGCACCTTCCTTGTCACGCCACTCGACCATTTCCCGTGAGGGGCCCACTTGAACCGGCTCACAGACAGCGCTCCTGAATTTCCAATAGGAAGCACCGAGACGTTCTCCGTCGTCCACAAGCTTGGCCTGATGCCATACGTCGAGGATCGATTTGGGGTTCGGCGTTCCAGTCATGCACTCGCGAAACTCCATCAGTTTTGCAATTTGATACAATGCTTTCGATCGTTGGGAGCTGTGGTTCTTGAAGGCCGTGGATTCATCGATGATGATGGAGTCAAAGTCTTTCCAGAAAGCAGGTTTAATGAGTGCTTTCTTGCCCACGAGCGCGCGTACAGCGTCGTGGTTAGTAATGATAATGTCGGCTTTTGATTTCTCGAGAAGTTTCTTCCTGTTGCTGGCATAAGCAATGTCGTATCTTACGCCCGGGAAGAACTTGTCGATGTCATTTCCCCACGCAGACTGTAGTATAGACTTAGTAGCGAGTACCAAACCTCTACCGCCCGAGTTTTCAAGGCGTTTGACAAATGCGCCCAGTGCTGGCCGCGTTTTACCAGTCCCAGGATCTGATAGATCGAGAACGCTATTCTGTTTGCCCAGTAAGTCCAATGTTTCTTTTTGGTGTTCATAGTACGGTGGAATCCTTCTGATGTAATCGTTCAACTAGAAATCTCCTTCTGCACATTGAAGCGCGATCAGTCCTTCCTCGCGCCACATCTTGATTACTTTTTTCCTGTCTTCGAGGACTATTTCTGGCACGTCGACGCCCCTGAACACCAGCTCGCCGTCGCGCATCTTGCGGAGCCATGTCCGCTTGATCTCCACGTCAGTCGTGTGGTTGCCGATCGGGCGCATGAGTAGCACATCCCACGGGACGTTGTGCTCTTTGAGCCAAGCCTCAGTCAGGCCGCGGCGTTCTGCATCACGGCCGGTAATCAGGATGATGAACCATCCTGAGTTAGCTAGTGCTTTGACCATTCCAATTGTAGACGGTATCGGCCTGTCCTTACTGATGTCGCGATAGAATGCTTCCCAGTCTTTCTCCGATGATGGGTTCGAGTTGTCGATATGGTGAACCCGATGTGTCAGGTCCGCGATCGTGCCATCGATATCTATGAAGATGCTCTTCATTCGTCGTCCCCAGTCATCACATGCAGGTCTCCGAACCAGAGGCGTCCATTAGGTTCTCGACGACACTCAAATGGTTTGTCAAATGTAACGCACACACCGTCTTCTTCCCCGCCCCGTGTCATTAAGACAAGTGGGATGGCGCCTATGAGGCCGGCGTCAACGCCGAGTATGGAACCATCGCTAGCGCCATAACTTCCGTCACCCCACTGCGTGGGGAATACGCAGACGTCGTGGCCATCGAAATCGAACACTCCGCCGTCTTCTACTTGAAACCAAACGTCACAGAATGAATCCCAGTCGTCGATCACGTAACATGGGTCGCCAATGTAGTACTTACCCGCTGGTAGCTTTTGAGACGACATTTTCCACCTCCTCGATAAACAAGAATCCTGGACCGTTGCCTTCGGGGTCACAGGACGGCGTTAGTTTGTAAGCATCACCGTCCACTGGGTGCTCAATGTGAATGTCGAAGAACCCATCTTCGTCCGGTTCGTCGATCTTTGTGATCTTGAACCCGACTAAATTCTCCATGAGGGTTTTCAAGTACCTTGAATCGCCTTCGCTTGTCATTGTTAGCTTCCTCTGAAAATTTTGGTATGCATCCACATAGCCGTACCGCCATCGAACTCTGACGTATCGAGGCGCTTGCCGCTGACGAGTGTCGTCCTTGCAATTACGAAATCATCCCACTCGCCAGGTGTTAGCTCGATACTCTTTAGCGGCAACCCTTCTCTGTTTGCGTGGAGTATGGTGTCCTCCATTTTCTTGTACAGGATTCTCCATGATTCTGTGTGTGTCTTCATGCTTTGCGGTTCCTTTCAACTGTGTCCCATGCAAATTGTTCGATTAGTGCCGCGTCGTCGAGGATGCGGCTGCAAGCAGCTGCGACTCCAATGTCTTTTGGCTGGGAGAGATAGTCTTCGTCTCCTCGGCTAGGCACGAATCCAAGAACGCTGTCAGGTCTTCCTGCGTCACGTTCTCCTCGTCCACCAGTCGTTGCAGCCTTCTCGCTTGAGACCTCGACAGTTTCAATACTTTGATCATCGTATTCTCCTGCGTCTGCTTGGCAGACGATGTCATTGATGTGCTGCTGCACCAGCTCGGTCACTTCCTTCCGGGAGACCATGCGTGTAGTTTCTTTGCGTTCAAGGTACGTTGCGATTAGGTTACGCTCGGCATCGCCCAGATCAATATGAACAATTGTCTTCACTCTTCGGCTCCTTGTGTCCGCAGCTGTCACAGATAACAACCTCTGGGTCTTTAGCTAATGTAACTCGACGATTGTCGCCGCACTCGGGGCAGCGAGTGAACCCAAACATGTTGGTGCTCTTGTCCATGCTAGCTAGAGGGTGCATCTATGCTCATCCCCGAGGCCAGCTCCTCCTCGGTCGCTGCCTCTTGGCGTAGCGCCCATGTGCTGGCTATAGACGTATCGCCTTCTCTGCCTTTGGGGTAGAGGTCAACAGATACACCTTCGTCTGTGCGTACGATGTACACGCTGAGGTTGTCGACCGTGATCCACACGCTTCTTGCTTCCGGATCGAGGATGTAGTCAGTGCCCCCCTCGTTCTCTTCGAGGGTTAGCACTCCGCTGTTACAGTCTTCACACTCTGTACCGATTTGGCCATGTTCACACCACTCCATTTTACTGCTCACTAGAACACTCCGGCTGACTGATGGCCTTCTTCGAGCCACGAGCCGTAGACATGCAGACCGGGGTACTTCTCCCGCAGTGCTTTTATAACTGGGAAAGGAGCGGCCCAAGCCGTATCGAACTGTAGTACCGCTGTGCCATATTCGAGACGGGGTTCGCTTTGAGCATATGCGTTCCATTTGGTGCCCCAGTTTTCAACCTGCCAGTCATACCAATTAGGTATTCCTTTTCTGACACATTCGTCACGGTTTTTGGTCGACAAGTTGTCTGTGAACAGGTTGTCGGGCTGGGGGACAATCTTGGCGAAGTCGATGTATTGATCCGGCTCATCATCGCCCTTGATTTCCTCGAGCACTCGTTTGACTAGTCCTTCCTCTTCCGAGTACAGCTCGATTATGTTTGTCACGTGATTTGGCACGATGCTCTCCTATATTACAACGGCCCGCACTGCGGGACATACTCGATCGGGTATAATTGTGCGCTGGATTCCAGGTGGATGCATTCGGCACATCCATGTGCGCTGCCTGCGGTTCAAGAAATCGATCGTCTCAACTTTGATATCGACAGATCGATCCATTTCACAGGCCAAGTTGCTTGCGAACGTTACAGCGAGTAAGCGCCGCTTGAAGCGACGCCCTTCGACGATGTAGGTGTTCACGCTGCGCTCTCTTCTACCGATACAGCTTTGATGAACTCAACGAGGTCAGCTGGCGCGCCTTTGAAGTAGGGGCTGTCTGAGTCTGAATACGTGCAGATTACTTCGACTTCAAGTGTATCGTCCTCGAGGAGGCGCACGTTGTACACGTACTCCTCTCCGCAGTCATCAGCGCCGGCTGCGTAGATGTACACGCCACCAACACCTTCTTTCTCGACGGCGATCCACTGCGCTGCAAGGCATCCTATACCGTTGGCCATCATACTTGTGTCAATAGACACCGGGATGCCATTGACCATGCGTATATCGGTAAGAAATTTGGCAAGCATGAGACCTCGGCATTCCGGGTAGCCATCGTACTGCCGGCAGATGGTAGTGAGCACCACGTCTCCTGTTTCGTCCCAGAAGTGGACTAGGCTGCGCGTGCCCATTACGGGGTGAACGCTGCGAAGGCTGTAAGCGCCGCGAGTGCCGCGGCTTGGTCGCCGAGGACAATTGCATCTTCGACTGTGGTTGCCTCTGCTGCCAATGTTTCCTTGCGGATGACGTAAGCGTCATAGTCTCGTTTCCATTCCAGCACAGCTCGTTGACTGTCGTAGCCAAGAATCACATCAGCGATGCATTCTGAAAGCGTGTCACGTACAACTTCGGCTACGTGATACCTCGCCCCTTCTTGCCGGCTCGAACGGTAATTATAATTGCCACCCGATGATTTCACGACTTCCACAGGAACCTTGCCAATATAATTGCTCAGTGCCAATTTCAGTTGTGACGGTGCGAGGGTGAGTGCTCCACTCCGGACCTTGGCCATGAGTGCATCAGCGTCTAGCCGTTCGGGGGTTTCGGGGCGCACGCCGAGTTTTTCAGCAGTGATTTGCTTTATCCGGTCGCGTGCGTGGTCAATTTGACCCATTAACATCTTAGCCATTTTCATTTCCTCATTACTTAGTAGAGAGCCCACACTAGGGTTCGTTGATATAGCTGCCCGGCATTTCGGCGCCCTGCCGGGCTTGGATTACGGGTTGCGGCCAGTGCTTGGATTAAACTCCCGGGGTTACCGGGTCTTTGCCGTCCCACCTATGTCTCCGGTGCCCTAAGGAGCCCGGATCGTTTCATTCGGTGCGGGAGCCACCGCATGGATAATTGGGTGGTGACTCCCTAACTGTGGTGACTTACAAATCCCGGGTCAGCTCTCCGGCATAAACATGACCATTCACCTTTGGCTTTCTGCGAATCATATCGGGGATGATGGCCCCTCGCAGCGTTTTCATACTCCCCAGTCGCACGAACCGTCGCCGTGCTGCGGGCCGAACGGACACCACATACATGTCATCTTATTTGGCTTCGGGGGATAATCTGTTGCGCTTGTCATCTTCAGCCCGCGACTTGTCCAGGGTGCGAGAAACTTCATCGCTTTCTCCCGGGAGTAAGTACGCTTGGTGACCTGTCCTTGGTCCAGATAGACGAGTTCCACATCGATAGTTTCCAGTGTGGGATAGCGCAGGAAGGTACCGACTGCGTACAGCTGTCCTTGCTGTCCGTGCGAGACCTCGTTTCCATATTTCTTTCCTGTCTTGTAGTCAGTGGATACACCAGCGATCGGCTCCTTGTCCTCGTTACGGGCGATCACACGAAAGTTGTCGAGCTTCATCCGACACCATACGTCCTCGTCGAACCAACCAGTCGGCTGCCAGTCCGCGTTAAATCCCCAATCCTCTTCGAGGTGGACATCACCCGCGGCGAATTCTTCAAGAAGGGCTGCAAAATAGTCACGGAACTTGGACATCTCTTTGATGAAGCTTCCATCTCCGCGTACGAAATCTTCACAGGCTGTGTGGACCATGGTACCGCGGTTGGCCGCGGTCATGTCCATGTGTTCTTGCGATGCTTTCTCGACGTATTTCTTGTACGCTTTGAGCGGGCAGGACTCGAAATCCTTTAACCGGCTGAACGACCATGCAGTGATATCTTTCACAGTTCCCATTCCTCTCTATAGCTGCATCTCTTTACGCTACGGTCGTCGAACCATTTGTGCATGGGTGCGATGTACCGAAGCACCCAACGGAAACGAGAACGCCAGCATGTGGTCCACCCACCGCCGCCTTCGTCGGGCCAATAATATTGCAGCACCCAATTACGTCCATGCCATCTGATTCTGTATTTCATTAATCCATCGGCTCCACGTTAATCTTTTGCTGCAGGTCATGCACGATGTCTTCGTAGTTCCCGATATCGCGAGTTAAATTCTTGACATTCTCTTCCGCTTCTTTGCGTTCGAATTCGGCAAAGCCGATCTCGTTCTCGTAGTGGCCTATCTGCCTTTCCCATTCGAGTATTCGTTTCATGCTCATGACACAATCGCCTCTATAGTGATGTTACATTTGACGACGCGCGGAAGCTTCCACCAATGAGGCGCCGCCTTGAGGTCAGGCCGATGCCTGATATATCCCCAATGTTTGTCACGATATATTCTCGCTGCTTTCCGGGTCCGAAATAATACCGTCATTCCCACCTCGTGGTGTCCCTCCAAATATTGCGTCGGCGCTCTCCAGTTCGGGCCCGAAATCCACATAATTGCCCACTTCTGGTACGTCCGGGTTATCGGCACTGCTTTCATCGGGGGCTTCTCCTTTCTTTAATGCGTCGATGCTATCGACATTTGGTGCGAATATGTACAGCCAAGGGCCTTTTGTCGACGGGTCGAGGAAGAGGCGCGCCGCTAAGCGCATGCGTTGCTTCTTTTTTGAATTGGGACGGCTACGTGACCAGAACCAAACCTTGAAGTTGTACCATAGGAACCCGTCCTCCACGGCCAGCTTCCACATCATGCCCTCGTAGCAATACGTGAGCAGTTCGCTGACCCTGCGATCAAGCGAAGTGTTGCGTATACGCTTGATATCCGCAGAGACGCAGCATATTGACCACACGTTATCGCTAACGTATACAGGAAACTCGTAACCGAATTTCCTTGCCTGTGGGCTTACTGGGACTCCGCCAGGGTGATAATAAGAGTCGTCTTGTTCGGGGTCTGCCACTCTGCTTCTCCTTTCAATAGAGCTTCTTTGTAGTGGTCTGGCACATGAAACCCTTGGCCTAATACGGCATGGGCCCATGCACCATTATTATTCAAGAGTGCAGTAATCAATGACTCCGAGGCAACGAAGCCATGCGTGTAGAATGTACGGGGCACTAGAAGTAGTCGATAACTTCGGGCGAGACGATGAGGTCTTGCACCATGTAATCTGTTTCGCCTACGGCTTTGTCAACGGCCTCTCGGACTATGTCTGACAGATCGTCTACGTCCGTGATGGAGACCGGTTCATCAATGTAGAATTCAAGTGTTATTTTCATCGGTCCCATGCCATATCATATTACTGCCCATCTGGGCTTGCAACTTCTTTTCGGAGAGCTTCCTCCAGTTCTTTTTGTGTCTTGACGGCCTTGATATGCCCCTTGATTTCGCGAATGGTTTGCGCGTCGGCGTCCCACTTCACGTTCCAACCGTAAGGCCTTGAATTGTCAGCGGCGATCAAACGGCGTGCCGGTAAACTTTTGTGCCCCATCATCTTCTTGAACCTTTCGGTCTTCATGTTCTTGTCTTCGGAGCAGATCGTTCGATAAGCGACTAGCAAATCAGGGGCTGTGACGAGAGATTCACCTGACGCTTTAACGTCAGCGACCCAACGGTCGATAACCTGCTGATACTGCGCCTTGAGCATCCCGTCAGTATTCTCTTGCATCCCGTCGAGGAAGTATTGCAGGTTGCCGAGCCGTACAGCATCCACGAACTCCTCTATCGAGGTCCTGCTCAATGACTTGGCTAATGTTTTTGCCTCGTTCTCGAGACAAGTGTGCGCTAGCTGCTTGTCAACCTCATACCCGAATAGGTAGCCGGCGAACTGATCCAGCTCGCTGCGAATGGACTCCACTTCTTCGGGGGAAATGTCGAGCCGCTTTTCCTGCCGCACGCCGAAGCTGATGCGGCGATCGCCGTCGTCGACGGGGAGTCCGCTCTTCGCATTGGTGGTTAGGATGAAGTTCGAATAGTTGTCAGTCATGCGAGACTCTTTGTGCATGGCTCGGATCGGCAGACGCGCGTCTGTGATCCACATTTTTAGCGCTTGCATTACTGACCCAGCCTCGTACCCTGCGTCGGTCACATCGAACTCGTCGAGGTTCACGATAATTGCACGCTCCATCCAGCCATTGAATTCAGCTTTGAGGTTACGAGACTGCTGCTTGATGACGTAGTCCTTGCCAAAGATCGGCCCGAGGACATGGTCTACAAGCAATCCTTTGCCCGTGCCCTGCACGCCGTGCAGGAGCCAGGCTGTACCGGATTTGGTACGGTTCTGATAGACATATGCCAGCCAGTTGATGAAGCGATCGTACGCTTCTCCGGAGCCTCCCAGCGCATGAGTTATAATTTTTGTTATAACCTCGGGCGGGTTTGACCGGTGCATGGCATTTGTCATGATATCGGAGCGGCGCCAAGTGTTGAACACATGCGCGTCTGGGTTCCACTGGCTGTCGCGGGTGGGCACGAACTCCATCTTCCACGATTCTATCGGGGAGGGAACTCCGAGCCCGCCATGCTGTGTGTAGTAGTCTTGTATTTTGGCGTCCGATCCAATGACGTTTGGTTGCTGTGTGATAGTAGAACCAATGCGGATGCCGATATAATACTTGTCGTCGTGTGAATTACGGTAGACAAATGGCTGAGCATCTTTTTCCCACAACCCTCTTGCGGCAGGGGCCGCGACCTTGTTGTAGTGATCTGGATCGAGTTGGGCCATGTAGAGGGCAGGTTCGCCTTTGTGGTTACGCACCAGCCTCGGATATTTGATGTAATAGAAATACGCATGTGAGTCTCCTCCATCTACGTTGCAGCGCATGACGAGGTCAGAATCAGGTTGACAGTCGTGAACACGCCCTTGCTCAGTGAGCGATTTTCTGAGAACTTCGATGTCTCCGCTCATTTCGTAGAGTTCTTTCGCTCGCAGCTTCGACAATCCTTTATCTTCGCGAATCGAGTCAACCCGTTTCCTATATTCGTGTTTCAGGTCACTAGGTGACACAGACACAAAAGCGTATCGCAACTGGTCGTATTCTTTGGTCACCACTTCGACACGATCCTTGATCGGATCCTCGAAGCCCACGCATTCTGGGTTTGCGATATAGATCACTCTGCCGTTGGCGTTCGCAACCACGTCCAGCTTGAACCCGAGTGCTTTGTCGCTGGCAGTCAAAGTAATCTGGTCGTTAAGTGACTTAGACTAAGTTAGTGTACTTGAGCCAGTCGCGTACGACGTTCATGTCTTCCTCCCTATCGAGCAGGAAGAACAAGTGCATGTTGAGGCCGGGTTTTAGTCCCGACGATGGGGAATGTTGGGCGATATACGATACACTGTGAAATTCGGGCGGGAGTTGTGAAATGAATGCTTCTGCGTTCGTATAATCCATGCCGTCGAGGTCAAGGACGATCCATGGTCTCTTTTCATCTTTAAGATGATGTCCTTTTCGGGACTCTTCTTTGAGTTCAGCGTCAAGGCCACCGGTATGTAAGCAAAAACCTCGCCCTCCGTATTCACGAAGCGCAGCTGCAAATAAGTCGACTGACGAAACTTCTTCGACATGCGAGGTGACCCTCGATACGAGCGGGTACGAGGTTTTATCGTAGCTTCCATCAGGTCTTTTCGTGTATTTTTTTGTCAGCGGAACCGCTGCCTGCAGGAAGGTTAACTGCATTCTGTTCTCCTCGGGGTAGCTCATCATTATAGGCTGGTGGGCTCGGTTTCACAACTCTGTGGCCGGCGGCCCGATATGCCTTTGATGCAGCTGGTTTTTGTTGCTTGCCCTGATACCAGCTGGCATATTTCATTACCAGCAGCACGAGTGCTTCAACAAGAGCAATCGCTAACGTGAACCTTTTGCTCACAGGAATATATATTCTATTACGCCGGTTGAAATCGTTACAACCAACGTACCTAGAATGCACAAGAGTATCAGGGCAGCTGCGAATTTCAATATTGATTTCATATGTCTTTCCTTAGCATTCCGACGCCCATGCATACCCGCCAAGCGTCATCCACGTTGTAGGTTTCCGTTACAGGGTCCCACTCCATTTCAGAAGTATTCGAAAGGAGGTGGCGACAAGCCAAAGGCAAGGAAAGCCGCTTTTTTGGCTTCGGTGAGGGGAACTCTTCTTGTATACCCGGGGGGTTTGGTTCCGAAGAACAGGCGCCAAGCATTATCAAAGCCAGGGCTGGAACTGTGTAGTTTTTCAAGTCCATCATGATATTTCCTTGATTTTGGGCATGTCACAGCGGTTCTCCGTTTATTCGTTCGCCAAGTGACATGATTTGCTCGAGGTATATCCATTTTTGCGCGAGGGTTTCGTCGGCGACTTCATGCTTGCAGTGTGTGTATTCCTCGAGGATCGAAACAGCGACTCGTTTGGTACCTTGTGAGAAGCACTTCTTGCTGATGTACATGATGCCCTCGTCCATGTCAGCCCGGCCAAGGTTCCCGTCGCTTCCGAGGTCTTTGCACACAATCAGTCTAAAGTCATCAATGTCGAGTTCGAGTGTGCCCTTACAGAACGCTATCGCTTTGTCGAGCTGTTGCTGCTGCACGCTATTTAAGTGGCATGATATGCCGGGCAACACCGTGCTTACCTTACGCTCCTTTTTATGCAGCGCGATCGCTGTCTCATTGATTCCTTGGTCTTTGTATTTCTTGCGGAGAATGCCGACTGTGTCGAGAAAGAATCCACAGTTGCGTGCGGTGTTCAAGCTGTAATTGATGCGGGATTCATAAGTACCCGGCTCCGCCGTCACCATCCGCCTGATGAACTTTTTGTCGGTGCTGCCTGTGACTGCTTGTCCCACGTGATATAGCGTTGACCAAGTGTCCTTGATAGTGCGGTCTTCCGTCAGTACCAACCCCCTGTGGTGGTTGTAGTCGAACAGTGCCGCGTCTCTTGTTTGCATGACGCGTACTCCTTTCAAGAACACGTGCCCGGCCATTGCCCTGTGTGTTTTCTCGTAAACACTGACTTGTTCGTGGGCTACGATCGGCGAATATATGTCTTGGTTGAGGAAGTAATTATCGCGTTCAGAAAAACACTTTCCGAAATCTTTACCAGTAACAATGACATACGTCTTGTCAGGGTCCACTTCGGCGACTAGCCCGCTGTATGTGCGCCCGCCTTCATCCAAGCAATTGCTCATGAGTTCGCGAAACGCCATCCACAGCTCCCAGTCCTTACCGAGTTCCGTGGTATACCCGAGCTCTTCTCCGTTCATCGTCACAATGTCAAAATCATCGTTGCGAATCCTTGAAGTAGCAATAGAGAACTTGTACGTATTGGTACCCGTTATTATCGAAACCCCATGTCCTGTGCGGAGCAGAATCGCAACCGCGTACTTTAAGCCAGTGCCAAAGTATCCGATAGCCGTGTCTTTGTTGTTCTTGGAGTTAACACCGAATGTCTTGATTGCGCGTATGTCGATAACTCCATCATTTTCGAAAACTATCATGATTGTCCCCAATTTATGAATTTCATATTGTGGTGTCCAGCGATCAACGTCACGAACTGCGTATGATTACGCAGCACTCGGGCCGTCATCATCTCCGGAGGTTTCAAAACCTGCCATTGAGCGATCAAAGGCTTGTTGGAACTTTTGCACGAGCTCATCAGTCCACTCCGTCTTCTCTACGATGGTCGTCGACGTGCTATCAGGTCTTTCAAATGGAATTACAATTCCCATGTTGCCTCTCCAGTTCAAGTATAGATCCGGCCTCGTCTTCGCCGATGTTCTGCAGTTCGTTGACCAGTCGCCGATGCATTAGCACATGTTCATTCAGGCGCTCGATCATCTTCTCTTTGCGAGCACAGCGCTTCGATGAGCCGATCAATATTATTGTCGCTATCAGGCTGTAACACGAGAGTAATAGAACTGCTACCAGATACAAGTTCGTGGTCATGTCGTAACATCCTTTTGATTTCGACAAATTCTCTCAGTGCTTTTACGTCCTCTTCGACGATTAAGCTAAATGATGGGGCCGCCATGCTGATGTTCGTTTCGGCAATCAGTTCGGCGAGGCGTGACGAGACCTCAAAACTTATCCAAGACATCAGGTGCTACTCCTCTCATGAACGTACAGATGTGAGCTGTTATGGTCACGTATTTGGTGTATCGCTCTCCATAAAGCCACCCGTATCGGGCCGAAGTCTGATCAGTGAAACTGATTAGTTTCCACTGTTCGTTTTCGAGTTCTTGCCAAAAGTCCAAGTTACCTTGGATGTCGACGATCTCGCGTGTCGTATGCGTACCCATTACGATGCCACGCAGACTTCAGCTTCGACCTGATAAATCTGGCGAAGCTTTTCCACGTATGCGAGGGCGCCGGTCCGTATATTAACCACTGGGATTCTACCGCTATATTTGTTATGCCCTCGATAGTCACCCGGCGAATATGATGAGCAGATATCAGCGCGAATGAACACGTTGTCGCGCTTGTGTTTTTGCGCGAGACATGTCTTGAAGCGGAATGGTTCGCCCGCTTCAACATCGTCCAAGGTACTGTATATAGCACCGCATTGTCCTTCTGAAATTTTCATGAGTTCTCCTCGTTTATGAATGATTTCGACTTGTTCGTCAGGTACGATCCCTTGGCATAACCCAGTATTTATATCTGTGATTAGCAATTGCGAAGGGTCCCCTTTTTTCTTGTCTTTGCGAAAGTACTCCGTGGTAAGTAGCCATCTCTTGTCCTCTATACTCCTGGAGCAAACCCATCCAGGCCAATAGCTCGGTTTGTGCTGCAGCCGTATGGTTGAGCCGAATTTAACTATACCGGCTCTCGTTAGTTCGGGTCCGCTGGGCATAACGTTGTTGTAAATTTTCACCGCTTCTACTCCTCGAATATATCCTTTAAAAAATGATGGGTGTGTCACGTCCACACATATGGCTTTCATAAAAGCAGCACGCTGCTTTTCGGTCTGAAGATGATCATCGGCTACGAAGTTTTGGATGGCCATGATCTTCCTCGCAGATGCTGCCCAGTCCATGTGCGCAGTTGTTGAATATGAGTTTCGTCTCGTACGCTATCTGCCCGCCTTGCCAAAAGGGTCGCCACTTAGGCGGCAGGTAGTACGACACGACGTAGGAAGTGAATGCCACGGTGGCGAAATACTGCCATGTGTCTGACGTGCGAGGCTGTCTTCCGAGCACATTACGCGCTACCAGCCCGCCCTCTTCCAACTCAGGGTGATACTGGATCTGAGATGTTTGTACCGCGTCGATGACGAGCAAGCCGGTGACGATGCTCTGCAATACGGTATCCTGGGTTGACCAATTTCTGCTTCCAGCACAGCCACTTACGAGGCAAAGCGCGAGCAAACATATGACAATTCTCATGAGGTGTCCTCCTTGGGCGCAACCGGCTTGATGAATATGGTGGCAGAAGCACCTGAACTGTTCATCTTGACGCTGGTCACCTCGATGTGATTCGCCTTGTACATATGGTTGTTCAAGTAATCTTCGAGGCCCTCCATGATGGATGCCGCGTTCAGGATGATCTGGTTGTTGCCGATCATGGCTGTACCCTCACGTAACGAAAGCCTCTGCTGTATGCTTGGCGAAGTAATGGTGGCACACCGACGAGAAAGCCTCCTCGAAATCCTTTCAGCGCGACATATTTGATATCGCTCAGCCAATTATCTTTGAGGCTCATCTCATAAAACCGCTCACACTGGGGCTGTTTCTTGGTGAACACGATCGTGCATTGCTTTGCCCCCGGCGTAAGTTTGAATAGTCGTGTCGTTGCGCCGGCACACAATCGCGGATGCACCTTGGCACCGCCGCGGTCAGGCACCGTCATATTCGCTACGAACTGACTGTACCCGTTCCTTTGCATTCGTACTCTCATATCCATAGCTCCTTGCGAGTAGCACTCGCAGCAATCAGGAAGTCGTTCAGGGCGCCGATGTCGATGGCGCAATCTTTCACGCCGGGCATGAGCTCTTCGATCAAGTCCTCCGCGTTCATGACCAGCTTAAGCAGATCGAACGGATTAACCCTGATGAGCTCTTTGCCGTCGTCGACACATTTCAGCATCAACAGCGTAGGAAAGTCATCTTCCTCATACTGCGTCCAGCCAATGAAGCCGGCTGACGCTTGGTGAATGTATGGCTGCAACCAGTCTAGGAACAACGTGATCTCGCCGCCGTAGTTCTTGAGGTTGGAGACGCCAGAGAGGAAGTACGTGCCGCTGATGTGATCGTGCTCGAAGCTGAAATGCGTCTGGTAATCGAAGTAGTAACTGTCGCAACGCAGCATAAAGCTCCAACGATTACACTTGAAGAGCGGATGATCCGGTAGCACGAAATCAATTTCCCGACCACCGACCATTTCATTGAGGACATCAATGACTATTTGCGGGGCGTCTTTTCTAATCTCAACGCCGAGTGATAGTGCTGTGTACATACCCATAATATTGTCCTGTTGGTAAGTTTTGACTGGAAATGAATAGGGATGTCAGGGAATTGCCGAATGCGCCTAATTTTAAATCGCATAGGTACGCCATTCCTAAATGAGAATGATTCTTACGTCAGGTGGAGAGTCAATGAACGTACCATTCTCGCGAAATTATTTGCTATGTCAGGTTACGTCACCTTTTACGTCAGGTCTTTTCGCGGTAGCCATTGTCAACGAAATCAGTGACTTAGTGACTAAGTTGGGTCCTTTTATATTTTACGTCAGTAAAATCAAATAAACTGGAGATCTGAGAAAGATGTATAACTTCGCGGCTAATGACGCGCGCGCGCCGACGCAGTTTGAAATTACCTGACGTAGCTGACGTTGTTGGTACCATTGGCCTAAAAGCTGACGTAGATCGATTTACGTCAGATTACGTCATATTTTACCGATCGGGTTGAGTTTCGGCATCGTTGCCGGCCCATGACTTGAATTCGACGTCTTGATCTCGAGCTAGACCAAGACGCCGTATAGCAGCCTGGACCGTGAGGGCCTGTGTGATAGCATCCCAACGGGCATCATGCGCAACCCCCGGAACTTCAAATTCAGGTCGCTCTCCGTCAGGCCATGCCAAGTCTTGCACCGTGCGCACTGAACGGCAACTCCAGAAGTTCCACGGTTGATTTCCGCTAATGTCCGGGTGGTCGTAGTAGAACTGCATAAGGCGCATGTCAAAATCAGGGTCCTTGGCCCAAAACCGAGACGTCTTCGGATACTCAGAGAGCCCTTCGAAGAATTCTTTGTTAACGAATGAGCCTCGTTCATGACAAAATCTCCATAATTTAGTGAATCCTTCTTGACAAGATATGGCGTCGTCACCGACTAATGCCTTGATGGCAGCATCTTCTTGCTCGAACCACCACCGCAGCGTGCCACCGTTTACACCGTCGGCGATGCGTATGCTGTCGCTAAGATCTAGACGGATCAACACCGATCGCTCCATGAGCGCAGTACCGCTGTCGCTTTCGTAGGGGTCGAACAAGCAGGCGCCGATGGTGACCACCGGAGCACCCATGACTGTGCCGAGGGTTTCAACATCAACCATGAGTTCGCAATTGTTTCGAGGTTGGTCAGCTGCAGTGACTCGACTAAAATCGAATTGGGTCATGTCCACATTCCTTTGTCTTCATATTTGCTTGTGAGATTGGGAGGTTGACGCCGTCTTTGTTTTGGGTGTCTTCTTCCTCGGTATAGTTACGACCGCATGTTTTGTTCCCACATTGGGAACTTAGGCTGCACCAGGATCGGTCTTTGTAAGTAATCATGTTATTTGATACCTCCATACTTGGTCTACACGTTTTCGTTGTACGAAACCGAGCCACACTCTCACAGTATCAATGTACTCACCATCATTATAAAGCACCCAAACTGGATACCAAGCGAACCACATGTGCCAGCAATGTATGTTCATGTTTTTGCCCTTTTATATCCTTTAAATGATTTGCGACGTGCCCGCCTGATGTTTTTACGCTGACGTTCGACTTGGTCATATCGCAGCACGTTGTGTTGTGATGGATTGCATGAATGTACAGTCCCGACTCGAGCCTTGAATTTAATGCGCATGCCGTCGTCATCGTATAAAAAACCGGCCAGCGCAGACATCACCATATGAATGTTTTTCATTCGAACTCACCGGCTATCCAGAGACCGGTCAAGATTGGTACGCCAATTAGATAGGTGGTCATCATTGCGCCATAAGCAAATTCAACTGCGGTCATGTCTCCGTGTTGGGGAAATGCTGCACTGGTTGTGAGACCTGCGTATAGAAGTGTACCCATCGTCCATACACTCCAACCGACACTAAGCTTTAATAGTTTGTTCATTTGCTGTACTCCTTTGCCCACCCCCCCTTGGCGTCGAGCGGAATGCTCGCTGCCCAAGGCGGCGCTATTTTCATTTGGTCT
>Ga0114923_10000662_pt1 | contig 25941 bp, 25 predicted proteins | sample SumtaG_FD_89578 | JGI IMG/M metagenome (GOLD analysis project Ga0114923, IMG submission 89578) | Deep subsurface microbial communities from Indian Ocean to uncover new lineages of life (NeLLi) - Sumatra_00157 metaG | ecosystem: Environmental > Aquatic > Marine > Oceanic > Sediment | place: near...
ACCCCAGACCCCAGACCCCAGACCCCAGACCCCAGACCCCAGACCCCAGACCCTAGGCCTTCTCCCCTACATGCAGGAACGCGATCCCCATCGTCAAAGCCCGGTACTTCACCTCGGTGAACCCCGCCTCCACCATCTCCTGGCCCAGCCGGACTGGGTCCGGGAACAGGTCCACCGATTCAGGAAGATAGCGGTAGGCTTCCCGGTTACCCGATATGATCCCACCCAGGAAGGGCATGACGCGATGAAAGTAAAACCGGAAAAGAGGGCCGGTCACAGGCCTGTCCATGGGGGAGAACTCCAGAATGACGACTCGGCCGCCAGGGGTGAGGACCCGGGCCATCTCCTTCAGTCCCTCCACCCGGTGGGCCAGGTTTCGCAGGCCGAAGGCGATGGTAACCGCGCCGAAGGTGTTTTCCCTGAAAGGGAGGGCGTAGGCGTCCCCGGCTGTGAGCATGATCCTTCCTGCCTGGTTGGATGAGACCTTGTTAGCGCCTACCTGAAGCATGGGCAGAGAGAAATCGGTTCCGATGATGATACCATCCCCGGGACACCTCTCCTCGAGGGACAGGGCTACGTCGGCCGTCCCTGTAGCCACGTCCAGGATGGGCTTGTCCCCGGTCTTCGTGATCTCCGAAACCAGCTCCCTTCGCCATTTCTTGTCCGTTCCCAGGCTGAAAAGACGGTTCAGAAGGTCGTACTTGTCCGCTATGGAAGAGAACATTTTCCTGACAGCGGGAGACCCTGATTTTTGGGACGCAGACATTGGTGGCTCCGAGTGAGATAAATTGCTTAGATAGCCCCGGAATATAGCGGAAATGGGTATGAATGAGAAGAGCTGTGGAGTTGCAGAATGTACAACGTAGGGAGTTTGGAAAATACGGGACACGGAGACACGGGGACGCGGTGACATGGGGAAAGAACTGGAGGGGGCGAGTGGGAGAGTGGGTGAGGGGGAGAAAAATCTTAGGGCACGGAGAATACGGGGAAACGAAAGAGAAGCCGACTGGGCGACTGAGCGACTTGACGAAAGAACAAAACCAAGAGTTGGTGCACCGCAGGGTTACGCAGGTAAATCTAAATCAGGGGGAAGGCGCGTTTCCGGTAAAAGCGGTAAAGGCTGGATTTAACAGGGATGAAGGGGATAAAGGGGATAAGAGAAACCACATGCTCCTCTTTCGTCATTCCGGGCAGAGCGGCTTGTCACGGCATAGCTTCGAAGAAGCGACGACGGAAAGCGAGGACCCGGAATCCAGGGTGAAGCCGTGGTAGATGTAAAATCGTTGAAGATCAAATTTAGACAGGATCAACTGGATTAACTGGATTTTCGGGATTTAGAGTACGAACCTTATCCTGTAGATCATGTAAATCCTGTTAAAAATCGTTTTTGATTTTTTCGTAGAACGTAAAAGGAATATTATCAATCACTAATCACGGCACTTTCTGAGATCTGAGATCTGAATCTGGAATTTGAAATCTGGAATTTGGAATTAATCTTCGATCATATCCAGAAAATCGTTCACGATTTTCTGGTCCCACATCCCGCTCTCTGATTCAGAGCGCAGGATCCTGGCGGCCTCCTCTCTGGAGAAAGCCGGCCTGTAGGGCCGTCGCCGGGTAAGGGTGTCGTAGATGTCTACGACCGAAATGGTCCTGGCCAGGAGAGGGATCATATTTCCCTTGAGTCCTTCGGGATATCCTTTCCCGTCCATTCGTTCATGGTGGTGCTTGATTATAGGGAGTGCGCTGTCGAGCATGGTGAAGGCCCGGCACAGGTCGTACCCCAGCCTCGGGTGTGATTTGACTACAGTGAACTCTTCAGCGGAGAGCATCCCCTCTTTTGCCACGATCCTTCCAGGGAGAAAGATCTTCCCCACATCGTGGAGCAGCCCGCCCCATCGCAGCGCTTCCAGTTCCTCCTTCCCATACCCGAGTTTTGTCCCGAGGGCCACAGCCCAGTTGGACACCTGTTGTCCGTGCCCCCGCACATCCACGTCACCCTCCTCCAGGAGCCGAATAAGCCGTTTGAGAAAGTTCTCCACCTCCTCACTCCCCGACCGCAACCGCGCCAGGTCCAGGGAGTTACGCACCCTGTGGAAAAAATAATCGGTACTGGCGCCCGGAGGGATATAGTCGGCTGAGCCCGGTAGGGAAGGAGGCGGGACATCCGTGACCGGCCCGGTGTATTTGATCAGAACCGGGGTTTCAGGGTCCGGGAGGGAAGGTATCAGATGCTGGATCAGTTCGGGTACTCTCTCCAGGTCCCCCTGAAGGATAACAAGGTTCGCCCTTACCTTTCCCGGATCCCCGTCCCCTGCAAGGGGGAAAGTCTCGACCTGCTCGTACCCCTGAGCGGTAAGCAATCCGGCGAGGTTTTTACCTTCGTCGATGTCACCAGCTATCACGATCCTTTCCCCATTTCCCGAAAGCTCCTTCGATGTTTTCAGTTCATGAGACCCGGTCCTGAACATGTCACTGATCTGCTGGGCATCCCAGCCCTCTTCCCCTATGGAAACGGTGACCATGCGGAGCTCCCGGGACGGCACCCCGAGGTCTTGCGCACGTGAGAGTATTCTCGAAAGGGCAACCTGGGCCCTGTCAGAGGGTGTTTCGGGGAGAATGAGGGAAAGCTCCGTATCCCCGGTGATGAAATCCAGGTCGAAGTTTCTGAGGGTGGATCGTGTCTCGCTGGCGATCTTCAAGAAACTTTCCTCCGTTGATACACGGATTCGGGCGACGGTAAAGGGAAGTTGGGCTTTCTGGGACCAGCTCACCATTTCCGGGTAGACAAAACGGAAGAACTCGTTGCGTGGTATCCCCGAGGACGGGTCTGTAAAGCCGTGCCTGTTGAGCAGCAGGTTGTTTCCAAGGAGCTTCTGATGTCCCCTGTTCCTGTTGAGGAGTCGACGGACGCGGGTCAGAACTTCCATGTCGTTAACCGGTTTCACGAGGTAGTCGTCCGGACCCGAGTCCATCCCGACGATCCTGTTGTCGAGTTCGGGGACCGAGGTTAGCATGAGGAGCGGTGTGTACCTTGTCTCCTCTTGTCGTTTAAGGTACTGGCAAAGTTCCAGACCGTCCAGGTCCGGGAAAAGAAGGTCCACGATGACCAGTTGGGGCGTTTTTCTTTTAACGTGCCACAGGGCTTCGGAAGGGGTCCTGGATCCGATCACCTCACAGGGGATATCCACCAGCAGGCGTCTTATATTTGCCAGTTCGGCAGCTTCATCCTCCACCAGAAGGATGGTAGGAAGAGAGTCGTTGCCGCTGAAGGGTTTGATATCCTTGCCGGCGAAAAAGCTTTCCTGAATCCGGATCTGGCCCAGAAGCTGTCTGTTTCGAAGCAGCGACCTCACTCTCGAAAGAAGTTCGAGAGATTTGACGGGCCGCATGAGGGTATCGTCACAACCTTCCCTCTGAATGTCCCGGGGGTATTCCTCGCCATCGTCGTTTCTTATGTGCAAAAGAGGGAGAGGAGAGGCGTCTTCGAGGCGTTGCATGAGATCGGGGAAGGACCCGGTCTCATCCTTGGCGTGATCCGCGTCGACGATGATGAGGTGAGGTATGCCGTAGGCGAGACGCGGCAGCGCTTCATCCGCACTATGGAATGCTGCCACGTTATAGTCCGCTCCGAGGAGTTGAGCCCTTAAAACGGTCCGTTCGGAGTTTTTCGGAGTAATTATGTAAACGAGAGGTTCCCAGCTCATAACGGGTTATTGCTCAAATAAATTTCAGCGGAAGAATAACAACATCCCGTGTGAATTGCTGAATGGAATTCATGGAAAAAAACCTCCTCATCAATATGGTAAACCCATTAAAATCAAAGGTTTGGGCAACAGGCCGGTAAAGCTTTATCATTAGTAAAATTATGCCCACTATGGGCGAAAAAGAAAAGGTCCAATACATTGGACAGGAAAGGGGAAAATCAGTGAACAGTCCCGCCATCGGCGGGACTGTTCACTTTTCACGGTTCACATACGTTCACGGATTGAGAATTGAGGACGAAAGGTTTACACTTTTACCAGGTTGATAGGGAAAAACAGACTTAATGGAGGTTACGAGTATGAGGAATATATCTTTGTTTTCGCTCGTGTTCATTGCTGCAACTGTTTTCGTTCTAACGGTCTCGGGCGCTGTTTCGGCCCAGGCGGATGGGACGATTTCTACAACTGTTATGGGTGACGGGGTTTTCATAACGGTCAAGGGGAGCGTGAGAGGAGATGTGTTGTCCCTTTACAAGATTAGGGGTGACCGTATTATCCTTGTGGACACAGTGGTCAATACTGGCGACAGAAGCAGCAGTAACACCAGCTTTTCGAAGCGATACCTTGTTCGCCTGGATATGGAGAATAGATGAATAAAGCAGTGTCTGGGGTCTGGGGTCTAGAGTCTGGAAAAATCTAGAACCTAGAACCTGCCTTATTCGCCTTCAAACTGGGTGAGGCAGTAAATTTTGTACCCGGCATCGATGAGCTTCTTGTGGCCACCCACGTCCGGCAGATCGATGATAAATGATATCTCCTGGACGATGCCGCCAAGCTTTTCTACAAGCCTTGCGGAGGCCAGGGCTGTCCCTCCCGTGGCCAGCAGGTCGTCAATGAGGATCACGCGATCTCCGGCTGCTATGGCATCACTGTGTATTTCGATAACGTCCGTTCCGTACTCAAGGGTGTACTCCTCCTGAACAGTTTCACCGGGAAGCTTCCCCCTCTTTCGGATGGGAACAAACCCCTTTCCCAGTACGTAGGACAGCGCCCCGCCGATTATGAATCCGCGGGATTCGATGCCGACCAAAGTGTCAAATTCAAACCCCAGATCCTCCGATACGTAGTGCTGGGCCAGGCTGTCGATGACGAGTCTGAACCCCACAGGGTCCTTGATCAGTGTGGTAATGTCCCGGAACATGATCCCCTCTTCGGGGTAGTCAGGAATAGTTCTGATTCTCGATTTGATGGGCATTAAAGGCTCCTTTCCTCCCCAGGATTTTCCGTTCATGGGTGCTAAGGAATGTGAAATACAAGAGAGGGAGGGATGAAGAAGATCGCTGTTTATGAAGAAATGCTCAATACCTGGTGTCACTCTGGCGCATTAAAACATATATTGTGCGGCAATACACCCTACCAGGCTGCCGTGTTGATCCCCATCATGAGACTGAAACAGCGAATGAAAAGTACTTGCACGATGGTGATATGGACCATCAGGATTCATGTGTTCGGGACTCTTACTGGTTCCCTATAACCCTCTAGGTCATGGTATCTTCTGGGGGATCTTCTGCGGGTGCTCCTGAGGGATCTTCCGGGGCATCAACCGATTCGACTTCTGAGAGCTCTCCAGGCTCACCTTCTACACCCTGATCTGCATCGGTGAGCGCCTCAGCTTCTTTCTTCTCCAGCTTCCGGAGTCTTTTTTCCTCCTTCTTCTTTTTCTTAGCCAACTCCTTCTGGCGTTTTTCATACTGGTAGTTGCGTCTGGCCATTAAACCATCCTTTGAGTGGGTGAAAATGATTGGCGAGGATAAATGAGCAGGATCTCTGTCCTGACTCCCGATCATGAATCGTTGAAAATGTGAGAGTAACTTGTTATCCGTATTTCACGTTACCATGTTCTTTATTTATCCGCCAGAAGCATCCTAAACCCGAAATCCGCAATAGGTTTTGGCCAACCCATGGTCGGGGTTTCTGACGGGTTTGTTTTTACGTGTTGAAAAATACTGCTTCAACGACCAGGGGTTGGCGGTCGTATCCCAGCTCAATCGTATGATCGACGGTTCCTCCCGATAGGAGCGGTGCAGCAGAGTTCAAAAGAAAGGCCCAAGTGGAGAGAACCACCTTGGGCCTTTCTTTGTTATTTTCTGTGCCGATACGCGCTCCTTTAATCCCCATGCGCCCGGCAAGTCGGCCCGAAGGCCAAGTACTCTTTACAGCTTGTCCACGTCCACAGCGATTGTCATCGCCCCAATAGCCGTACCTTTACGCATGACCGGGATCGAGACCTGGGAGACGTTGATTCCTCCGTCCAACTCAATCTCATCGACGAAGACAGAACCAATGCCGCCGTTGAAGGAGTTCCAGAACTTGCCTTCATCGCCCTGCCAGTAGTCACCTGTCTTGGCGGTCATGCAGACGTTGGCGCCCTGGTCGTCCATGACGAATATCTCTACGATATAGGGCTGGGACTTCATAAGCGCTTTGGCGGCGTTGGCGCAGTCGTTGGCCATCAATTCATCCATAATGCCGAGCGTTCCCGTTTTCACGCCTCTCCATGCACCGTCCGTGATCTTGATCATCATTAGGCTCGTACCCTTCTTATTCTGGGCTTTGACAGCCTTAACGATTCCTTTGTCCGCTCCGAACTTGGCCAGAACAGTGTTGGCTGTCCAATTGAGCATCTTCGTGTCGGCAGCGAAAACTGTTCCCATCATTGAAACTACAAAAACGATCGCAGTAATGATTATGATTGCTCTTTTCACGTTAATTGCCTCCTGACAGCTGGATTAAATCCTGTTTCCAATAACCTTTTCACGATAACCAAAACTTTTAATACACCCTCGTAGTCTCACCCCCTTTCAGATAGTCGCTAGGGACACCTGACCTGAAAACGTCAGATAGATAAAAAGCCAGATGTCGACAAGCTACTGTGTACCGCCCCCCTGGGTGGTTTATACTTAATACCGTATACCGGATGATAGCAGGATGGTTAGGGAAACAGCAACAAAAATTGTCAGACCAATTTACCTTTATAATGAATTAAATACTGCAGGTTGTGCATATAAAGGGGGAGTATTAAATGTCCGACCAATACATCAGAGGCGGGTAACGGCGAAACGAAGAGAAAACGCCTGATACGGAGAAGCTTTCGACTGGGCGACGGAGCGACTGGGCGAAAAGGCAAGATATTGAATAGAGGTATCGGAGTGTCGAGGAGTTTTAAGAAAATAACCCTCGCTTGACACGGTGACGCGGAGAAAATTCTATGATTTGCAAATTGCCTGCTCTGAGTCACGTCGGGGGCGCAATTTCCGGAATGACGTAGCATTTACCCCCATACCCACTTACTCCCACACTCCCATACCGACCTCACCTGCAGCTACTCATTTGCCGGATGAGGCGATTATTCAGCTCATGGCTACGAGAATCAGTCCCGCGAACAGGATCGCCAGGCCCATTATCTTCAAGCGATGGGCGGCTTCCTTGAGGAAGACAATGCCCATGAAAGCTCCGGCCAGTATACTGACCTGTCGAAAAGCCACGATGAGACTGACATCCCTGGCGTAGGCCATGGAAAGCAGCACCATCCCATAGGTGATGTACATTAGCACTCCCGTGACAGCCGCCCAGCCGAGGGACACACGCGCGCCCTTGGAGCCTTTTCTCCCAAGCAGGATGAATATCCCAAGCCAGCCGGCACAGGCAAGCGCTTCGAAGAAAGCATAGACGAGGGTGATGGGGATCGTTCCGTAGACTTCGCCAAGACTGCCGCGGATGATTCGCAGCGCCCGGTCATCCACCATGGAGTAACCAGCGGTTCCTATGCCAGCCCATACGGCCATGGGAAGGGCGCTCCTAAGAAAGGGACGCCTTTCCAATGGATAAATTTCCTCAATGGAGACAAGCGCTCCTCCCGCCAGGACAAGAACGGCCCCTGCCATGAACCATTTCCCGAGCAGATCTCCTCTTCCGAGAACCATGGTTGCCAGGGGAACGAGGATCACGGGCAGGGACCTTGCGATGGGGTACGAAACGGACAGGTCCCCATGTCTGTAGGCGCCTGCCAGGGCGATCATGTAGACTGCCTGGAAGAGGCCTGTAAGGGCAAGGAAAGCCCAGACACGGCCAGGCATGGAATAAACTATACCGGAGTAAGCAAAGACCCATGGGAATAAAATCAAAGCCCCGATGCTGTTGGCGGTCAAAAAGAAGGCGGCAGATGGTGAGGATCGCTTGCTGATAAGGTTCCACCAGGCGTGAGTAACCGCAGACATGAGTATGAGAATAATGGCGAAATTCGACAACGATGTAATCTCCTATCCAGGAGTCAATCGGAAAACCCCGGCAGACTTCTTGATATTTATCAGAGTTCTTCGACTTCCAGGAGAAAATTGACTATCATCAGTTGTGAGGATCTGCCTCAGCCATCCCGGTTTGAGACCTTTTTGCCTGAAATTATTCAGGCAACCGCACGGGATGTTGCTATCCGTCTGTTGATGTCAAAATGGAGCAACAATCCGTTGAGAGATGATATTGATCTTGAATATTTCCAGAGCCTGCTGGAGCGAAGGCGGGATGAGATCCTCGCTCGTCAGGATGGACAGCAGGATGCGGCAGGCACCGTGGAACTGGACCAGGCACGGGTGGGGAGGTTGTCACGGATGGGCGCTCTGCAGCAGCAGGCCATGGCCAGGGCCACGAACCAGCGCTCTGCCGTTGAGTTACAGCGGATAGAGGCCGCTCTCGTACGCATCCGGACCGGGGATTATGGCTATTGTCTGAGGTGCGGGGAGGATATTGCGGAAAAGAGATTAAAGGCTGATCCAAGCGCACTGAGCTGTATCACCTGCGCCGGGCTGGCGGAGAGAAAATGAATTGAGAATTACGAATTAAGGATTGAGGATGAAGATCTTTAATGCTCAATTCGGAATCCGCCATTTTCAATTGGTTAAACCAATCACGAATCACGTCCTTTCTCCAATCACTAATCACCTGTCACTGCCTTTTTTCAGATTGAAATAGTTAAAACAGACAGGCAGATAATTATCTGCTTTCAGCAGGTCCCCGGGAAAAATGGTATCCTATACTTCTAATCAAATAACCGGATTTTGGTCCGGCCAGGCCAATATCGTGATCCACGGAAGAAAGGATAGTCCAAGACGGGTATAGTACGGATTCGCCGGATAACAAGGGGGTTGATCATGAAAAACAGACTCGGGATGTTTGCTGTTTTTACTATTGTCATGATTGCCGCAGGGTGCGGTGGAACCGGCTACGACCAGAGTTCCACACTCATTTTCAACATGGAAGTTCTCCAGGTTGAGGGTGAGCATCTCATCCATGGCACTGTTTACGACGACCTTGACGGGGATGGCGTTATGGATACGGGTGAACCCGGTGTTCCGGGTGCGGTAGTGACCCTGGTGGGGATGGGCGATATGACCACTGGCAGTGACGGACTGTTTGCCTTCGGTGTCTCAGAGGCCGGAGCCTATACCGTGCACGAGACTGACCCCGCAGGCTACACATCCACCACACCCAATGAGGTCGGTGTGCTGGTTGAAGATGAAGACGTTGTGGTCAATTTCGGCGACCGCCTTTTAGATAGGGACCCGTTAGTGGATGTCAAACCTGGTAGTGCCGTCAACCCCCTGAACCTCAAGAGCAACGGGGTCCTCCCGGTGGCTATCCTCGGTTCGGAGACGTTTGACGTCAGCCTGATTGATCCTGCTTCGCTCTTGCTCAACGGGGTTCCGCCACTGAGGTGGAGTTACGAGGATGTGGCCGGTCATTCCGGGGCGGATATGGTAGATCCGGACATGAACGGGGATGACGAAGAGGTTCCGGACGGGTACCAGGACCTGACCTTGAAATTCTCGACACAGGAGATCGCCGAAAGTCTGGGTGATGTGGTTCGGGGTGACATCGTGACCTTGACCATGGCCGGTGCCCTGCTCGACGGTACGATAATCACGGGTGAGGAGACGGTCTGGATCGTCCAGATACCGAAGTAAGAGTCTTTAACTAATATTACCTGTGAGGCGGAGCGAAATGCTCCGCCTCTTTTTATTTTGGATCTTGGATTTTGAATCTTGGTCCGTTTTTCGAATCACGAATCACCCGCCTACGCATAAAAATGCTTCGGCGTGGCAAGCGAGTCACGAATCACGGTATTTCCTCTGATACCGAGCATACACAATCTCAGATCTCATATCTCAAAGAATGAGCTGTCTGCTATCAGCTTAAGTTCTTTCCCCGACACCCCGTTTCTCCGTCTCGTTCCGAAGGAACAGATTCTTTCCCTCCGCGCCTTTTTTCTGCGTCCTGCGTTCCTTGCCCTGAGTCCCGCCGCTGGCGGGATCGAAGGGTGCATTCTGTCTTATTTCCATCCACCCGTTCGATTCCCGAACGCAGGAATACCAAATTCCGGATTCCGGATTCCGGATTTAGAATGGTCTAAGGCGCTGTTTTAATTAGCAATTAGCAATTCGCAATCCGCAATCGTTGCCTTGGCATCTTCCTTGCTCTATACCCGGCAGTTAACTCAGACGATTAATAAATGAAAGGAGACAGTCATGGGTGATATGACAGTTCTGCAGAAACAGGAAATTGCCAGAGGTGCAGAGGCAATGGGGGCCATCGTTGGACGGTATGCGAAAAGGAGATCGGAGAAAGTGATATCTCCTCTTGGAACACTCTCCTTCTGGGGTAAGGTCCTCGCTGTTGTGGCGGCGGGTGTCATGGTTGCCAGTATCGGTATGATGTTCTTTGACGCTTCTGACGTAGTGGTCGAACGGGGGCAGATAGCTGTTGTTGCCAGAGACACTGTCAACGTGCGGCAGTCCCCCTCTACAAATGCGGCTGTCGTCATCAAGGCCCGATCGGGTGAACGTTTCAACATCACCGGCTCGAAAGGTAACTGGACCGGTGTGCGTACGTCCGATGGCAAGATCTCGGGCTGGATCGCCTCGGCCCTCCTGGACACGCGGACAGCCAGGACGTTGAATCTTCAGTACGAGATGAAGGGTTACTTTACCATCGCTCTCATAGCCATGATGGTGATCTTCTTTGCCCTTAGAATGAAGAAGCTGCCTGCTCAGATGCCGGTCGGAGGAAGAGGGTCCGAAACGCTTCTGGTCAACACCGATTGAGGTGAGAGGTTAGGGCTATGAGTATGTGGTTAAAGTGGCATTAAAGAGAGTTTTTACGAAGTTATAAATATATATAAAAAAACCGTGGGTGTTCATCCACGGTTTTTTTATTGGTGCTCCCGGGTCTTGGCGAAGTCGATGTAGGGGTTTTTTTCAACGGCGTGACTCATCATCCATTCGCTGGTCTCGAGGAAGGTCAGGTTCCCCCCGGCGTCCAGGGCCAGATGAGCCTGGTTCTTCTTCTCGAAGTCCTCCAGAATTTTTCTGTCGTCGCAGAGCACCCAGCGGGCGGAACCGAAATCTACCGGTTCGTAGGCCGCATCCACTCCGTATTCGGCCTTCAGGCGCTCAACGGTCACTTCGAACTGGAGTACGCCTACCGCGCCGAGGATCACGTCACCATTAATGAGAGGTCGAAAGACCTGTACGGCGCCCTCTTCAGAAAGCTGCACGAGGCCCTTATGGAGTTGTTTCGCCTTCAGGGGGTTCTTCAGTCTTACACGGCGGAAGTGTTCCGGTGCGAAGTTGGGTATCCCTGTGAATTGGAGGGGCTCCTTTTCCGAAAAGGTGTCACCGATCTGGATGGTGCCGTGGTTGTGGATTCCTATTATATCCCCCGGGAACGCTTCATCGACGTTGGTCCGGTCCTGGGCCATGAAGATGGTGGCGTTTGCCAGGTTGATGTCCTTTGCGAGCCGGTGGTGGCGAACCTTCATCCCGCGGGTGAATTTCCCGGAACAGATTCTCAAAAAGGCCATCCGGTCCCTGTGCGCCTTGTCCATGTTGGCCTGGATCTTAAAGACAAACCCTGAGAAAGCCTCTTCATCCGGCAAAACGCTCCGGGTAGTGGCGGGCTGCGGGCCCGGGGCCGGCGCGATCTGAATGAAGGTATCCAGCATCTCCCGTACGCCGAAGTTATTGATTGCGCTTCCAAAGAACACGGGGGTCTGGTTTCCCTTCAGATAATGGCCCACATCGAACGGATTGGCGGCTCCGTCAAGGAGTTCGAGATCCTCTCTCAGACTGTCCGCCTGGTCACCCAGCAGTTCGTCGAGGCGGGGATCGTCCAGGTGGCTTATGGTGACCGAATCGCAAGGGAGAGTGGCCTGTCCCGGGGTGAACAGGATCAGTTCCTTGCGGTAGCGGTTGTATGTTCCCTTGAATGATTTTCCCATTCCAATGGGCCACGAAAGGGGAGCGCACTCCACCTGCAGTGTCTCCTCGATCTCGTTGAGTATCTCAAGCGGTTCGAGCCCATGCCGGTCCAGTTTGTTGATAAAGGTCAGGATGGGGGTGTTGCGCTGCCGGCACACCTCCATGAGCTTGCGGGTCTGGGTCTCAACGCCCTTGGCGTTGTCTATGACCATGACGGCGCTATCGACTGCCGTGAGCACCCTGTAGGTATCCTCGGAAAAATCCTGGTGGCCGGGGGTGTCGAGAAGGTTTATCTCGTGATCCATGTAGTTGAATTTCATCACCGAACTGGTGACGGAAATGCCCCGTTCCTGTTCGATGGACATCCAGTCGCTGGTGGCGTGGCGGGAGGCTTTTCGCGCCTTGATCTGCCCGGCCATCTGGATGGCCCCGCCGAAGAGGAGGAGTTTCTCGGTGAGGGTGGTTTTGCCCGCGTCGGGATGGCTGATGATGGCGAATGTCCGGCGCTTTTCTATTTCTTTTTTAAGCCTGTTCTTCACTGGCGGATCCTCTCCTTTGATCTATATCCAGGAATCTGTATGTTGTTTAACAATACATTCATGGATACGAAGCGGAAGTTTTTACCCCGTCTGGCTGGGAAAGTCAAGGTAAGAGCCGTGATTCGTAACTCGCCTGCTCTGAGCAAGCGTAGTTCGCCGAAAGGTGATTCGTGATTGACGACGTCAAACGCTCGGCATTGGCCCGCCTCGGGTTCCGCGTTCCGAGTTCCGGGTAGAACCTCAAACTTTCATGAGCCGTGTTTCAAACATCAGCCCGGCCATAAGGTAGCAGGCGGCGCCAAGCAGGAACAGGGCGCCGTACCCCATGGTTACCGCCAGCACACCGGCAAGGGAACTGCCGATCACAGAGGTGTACCCGTTCAGGGCCCACGCCCAGGGTACGAGGGACTCTCTTTCCTCCTCGAAGAGCATGAGGGCGGAGGGGAAGGGAAATCCCATGGCGAAAGCGGGCGGCGCCGTGATGAAGAACAAGATCAGGGCTCTGGCCGGGGCCGGAAGCGTCAACAGGGAGGGGATGAGGAGGTATACGGATCCTGAAAGTAGAACAATGGCCGGGAAGATCCACCGTGGATGTCTGCCCCGGATCATCATCCTACCCGCAACGTGGCTGCCCAGACCGGAGTTGAGCATAAAAGACGCCAGAACGATCGCCGCCGTGACGGCCGGAGGTCCCATCACCAGGCCGCTCCTTTTGATAAGCAGGATCTCCAGTGCCATATACCCTGTTCCCAGACAGCCGAAGTAGAGACTGAACGAAAACCCCGGGCGATTCCGGCCACCGGATCTGAATAATGCCAGGGCGACGAGGGCACAACCGGTCGTGAGGACCAGTACCATGATGAGGAAAAAAAACCCCCATTCCACTCTAGGAAAGGCTGCCTCCCTGGTGTCACCCACCAGGTTCTTAAGGTAGGAGAACTTCAGGGAATGCCATGGGTAGGGCCTGTTGTCGGTAGGAGGCCTGAGATCGAGGTCATCGGTCCAGATCTGTTCGTCGCCGCCCAGCGCGGCCTCCTCGGTTCCAGGAAAAAGGTCCCCGTCCGCCAGGGAAAAGTTCCGCTCGTCACTGAACATGGACAGTTTTTTAAGCTCTTGGGGACTAAACGGCTCAGCCCTGACCAGAATAGTGTGGTTGGACCAGCCGGTGACCAGGTAGACTCTGCCGCTAAACTTTCCATCTACGTAGAGGGCATCGATCCGTCTTAAAAGGCCCAGTAACTTCCACCTTCCGGTGGGGGGAAACTGGTTCCATCCTGTGAGCGCGATAATGCCGCCCCTGTCCAGGTTCCCGAGGGCGGCCTTTAATCCCTGGACTGTGATCTCGTAACTCTCCGCTGTCCCGGAAAGGCCCGCGGCGGTTGCGGCGAGGTTCACCCCGACGGGGTAGACAATGAGATCGTAAACGGCGGGCCGGGCACTAAAATGGGAGCGGGCGCTGTCGCTGACAATGACGGTTGAGTCTGGGCCAAAGATCCATGGGCGGAAGAGGTCCGGGTTTTGCTTTATCAGGGCGGTGACGGCCCCGTCGGGTTCGATCACGATCGGAGACGATGATCCAAGAAAAATGGCTCTGGCCGCTTCCTCGCCGCCGTCGAACCCCACTATGGCGGTCCTGGACCCCTGTCCAAGGAGGGTGAACGGAGCCGCTGCCGTCTGCCATTTCAGGTAATCGACCCCTTTCCCATGGGGGCCATCGGTGAGGATTAGAGTTCCCAGACGGTCTCCGCTGCGGTATACGACGGCCTGCTCGGGAAGTTCGCCGCGGTACTTCGTTGACAACCCGGCTGCGGAGCGAAGGGCCGGTGCGCTTATAACCTGGAACATGCCGGTAACACCCAGCGTGTGGGCTCTCTCTCGCGCCAAGGGGAGCCGTAACGCGTAGGAGATGTCCTTGTAAGGACCATAGCCGACAGGAGATGAGGGGTATAAAAGCGCCAGGGACACGACTCCCGCCGTGATGAGGCTCAAGCTTTTTCTCCCCCGGTGAAAGTGGATAAGGGACGCGAGGACTGCAAGCCCCGCAAGAAGAGTCGGCACCTTGGGAAGGTCAGCCGGATCAAGGGTTCCAAGGGTGGTGAGGACGATCACAATTCCGAACGCGGCACCGACGAAGTTCCAGCCGTAATACCTGCCCACCGACTCCCGTTCCAGGAGGGTGAGCGCCAGGGCGCCGGACGCCAGGGTGAAAGGAAGGGTGAGTACCGCGATGAGGAGCCCTACCTTCAACCATTGAAAGGGGTCCCTGATGATCAGTCCCGGGTCGAGATGAAGCCGGCTCGCCGCATGGATGACCGGCCTGTATGTAAGGGCCGCCGCGAGAGCGAGAGCCGGATAGGCGAGATGCCTCTTAGGAAAGATCCTGTCGCTGGTTTTGACGAGTATACTTCCGCTCAAGCCGTATCCGAGCAGGGCTGTGGAGATGGCCAGCGTGACGAAGGGCTGCCAGTGGGATATGGCGAGAAGCCTGATAACGATGATCTCAAAGCTGAGGATGGAAGCCGAAAGGAAAAGGATCGACAGGGACAGCGCCATCGGTTCAGTGACCCAGGAGCGGTACGAAGCGGACGGCGATGATGGCACGCTCCGAAACCTTTCCCTTAAGGTCCTTGGTGACGAGCACCAGCTGCTGGACCGAGAACGGGCTGCCGAGGGGGATGATCAGGCGCCCGCCGGGCCTGAGCTGCTTAATGAGGGGGGGAGGGATGTGATCGGCCGCCGCGGTGACGATGATGGCGTCAAAGGGAGCCTTTTCCTCCCATCCGTTGTAGCCGTCCCCGTGCCTGGCGTGGACGTTGGTAAACCCGAGGGATTCCAAACGCTCCTTGGCCGCATCGGCAAGGTCCTTGTAGATCTCCATTGTATAAACTGATCCAGCTACCATCGACGCCACCGCCGCCTGGTATCCTGACCCTGTGCCCAGCTCGAACACCCTGTCCCCGGGCTCGAGTTTCATTAGTTCGGTCATGAATGCCACGATGAAGGGCTGGGATATGGTCTGGCCCAGTCCGATGGGGAGGGGATGATCATTATAGGCCTGTCCCACGTAGCGCTCCGGCACGAACTTGTGCCTCGGAACGGCTCTCATGGCGGCAAGGGTTCCCGGGTCCCTGACATTCCGGCTCTGGATCTGGGTGCGGACCATGCGCTCCCTGGCCCGTTCATAGGTCACATCGTCGTCCGACCATGCCAAGCCTGGAAGGAGGAGAGCTGCCGCCAGAAAGGCCGATAGGCTGGACTTTACGGACTTCAGAGAGACACCTCCATGTCGCCGCCCTCAAGGAACATATGATCGTTCTCACGGACCCTGTCCATAACGAGGATACCCACAAAATCCCCCTCAACAGCCTCAGGGATGTCCCGGTGGTTAATCTGGATCGATTTGATCTCCTGGGTGAAGTCGGTAGTGTAACCCCTGAACCTAACGCTGTCCCCGATCTTCACCCGGCCCCGGAGAACCTCCACCGCGGCCACGCCTGGTTTGCGAAAATATTCCCTGACAACCCCGATTGCCTCGCTACCGCTCAATTCAGTCATTTCCCCACCCCCTTTTTGTTTCTGGTTAGAAATTTGACTATGAGGAAGTTTGATGACCTCGCAAAAAGTCATCAACGCGCCCCGTGTGGGGCGCCTAAATCAATGACCGTTAATTAAAGTCATTGATTTGTGATGAAAGCGAAAATGACACTTTTCGCTTTTAAGTGGAGCAAAAAGCCACGAATGGACTTTTTGCGACCCTAGCAAGTCTAGCACAAGAAGGCAGAAGTCAGGAGCCAGAACGCTGGATAATATCAAGAGCAGGAATCCAGAACCCAAAACGCAGAACCCAGGAGGAAAGCGTGGTTTCTATTAAGGCTTTTTATTACTCAGGAGTTTGTCAAAGAACCTCATCAGGCTCGAGGTACTCATTTCCCGGATGAGCCGGAATTAGATTCTTCTCCCATCGGGAGAAGGATGATCCGGGGATTATTCGGCTTGAATATGGTGTGGGACTGCGTTAGAAGGTACGGACCAATGAAACCCTGACACGGTCCTTCCGTGTCCCATTAACGTTTAAAAAGGAGAACCCTCTGGATACCGTAAAGTTTGGAGATACCGGCCTTAATGTTTCCCCCCTTGTCTTCGGGAGCCTTCCCCTGGGTCCGTTGCAGGCCGACATGACCCCTGCCCGGGGAGGCAAGCTCATCCGCGCAGCTCTGGAACGGGGAGTGAACATGATCGACACAGCTCACCTTTACAGGACCTACGCCCACGTCAAAGAGAGTATCCGCGGATACTCCGGGGAGGTGCTGATAGCTTCCAAGACTCATGCCGCCGACGCCGCCGGAGCCCGGAAACATGTTGAGACCGCTCTGCGGGAAATGGGTATAGAGAGGCTGGACGTTCTGCTCCTTCACGGGGGCAGGGTTGGCGGCCCTTTTACTGAGCGTGCTGAGGTTTTTGAGGAGCTATGCCGTATGAGAGAGGAAGGGATCGCAAGGACAATCGGTATCTCCTCTCACCTCATTTCGGTGATTCGTGAGGCTGCCGGAAACCCGGATATAGATGTTATCCACCCTCTCGTCAACCGCACGGGGATGGGGATCCTGGACGGGAGCGCCCGGGAGATGGCAGATGCCGTGGCCCTGGCCGCCTCAGCAGGCAAGGGGGTCTATGCCATGAAGGCCCTTGCCGGTGGCAACCTCATCTCCAGCGCGCGTGAGAGCATATCCTGGGTCATGGCCCTCGAGGGAGTGCACTCACTTGCCCTGGGGATGCTGTCCGAGGCGGAGATCAAGGCCAACGTGGAACTTGCCGGCAGCGGCAGCGCTCCGGATAAAGTGTGGGAGAAGCTGGAAAAGGGGACGCGTCGCCTCATAATCATGAGGAAGTTCTGTTCCGGATGCGGCGCATGCCTCGAGGTGTGCAAAGACGGGGCGTTGAGCATGGTCGAAGGCGCCGCTTCCGTGGACCGGTCGGCCTGCGTCCTGTGCGGTTACTGCGGGGCCGCATGCCCCGATTTCATCATCCGGGTGGCGTGAGGTTTTTCGAACCCAGAAATCAGGGTTTTCCTGATACCGATAATCTTATCACCCTTGTTCAAAAGTGTGAAAGGCGGGTACTGACCCACGGCAATACAATCCCCGGCCTTACCCCTTAACTTCTGGCATGTTATGGGAACCTATACAATGAATGAAGATTACCAGGGTTTTGAACTCGGTCCGATCCGGCCACCGAGTGAAGCACAGAGCCTGATGCTCAGGGTCACCCGAAATTGTCCGTGGAACAAGTGCACGTTCTGTGGGCTGTACAAAGGTGAAAAGTTCAGCATCCGCCCGGTCGATCATGTCATTAAAGATATTAATACGATCCGGCATTATGTTGATGAAATAGGCAAGATTATGCAGCAGCCCGGTGGTGGTGGTCAGCGGGATCTATTTGACCTGCAGGCGGGACAACCTGAGAGTGAACAGAAGGCCTTGCACTCGGCCCTGAACTGGGTTCGCGGTGGTATGAAGTCTGTCTTTCTGCAGGACGCCAACAGCATGATCGTCAAACCGGATGACCTGGTTGAAATCCTCAACTATGTCCGCCGGGTATTCCCTCAGGTTGAGCGAATAACGTCTTACGCCCGCTCCCATTCCGTTGCGAGGATCAGCGACGAGAATATGGCCCGTATCGCGGCTGCCGGTTTAAGCAGAATCCACATCGGTATGGAATCGGCCGCGGTCGAGGTCCTCGACTTTGTCAAAAAAGGTGTCGATAAACAGACTCATATTATTGCCGGGAAAAAAGTAAAAGCTGCCGGGATCGAGCTGTCGGAATATTTCATGCCTGGTCTGGGAGGTGCTCAATTTTCCAAGCAGAACGCACTGGAGAGTGCCGATGCGATCAATCAGATCAATCCGGATTTTATCCGCATCAGAACCCTGGCGATTCCGGAGCAGGTTGAACTATACAAGGATGTTCAGTCCGGGAATTTCATCCGCATCGGCGACCTGGAAATGGTCGAGGAGCTGCTGCTGTTTCTCGACAATCTGAACGGGATTGACAGCAAGGTCAAAAGCGACCACATCCTCAATCTGTTTCAGGAGGTAAAGGGACGGCTGCCGGATGACCGGGAGCGGATGACAGCACCGATCCGAAGGTTTCTGGCGATGCAGGCAGAAGAGCAGTTGCTCTACATGGTTGGAAGGCGGGCCGGTATTTTTTCGCGGCTGGAGGATCTGCATGATCCTGAGCTGGCGGGACTTGCGGAAAAGACCCGTACTGCCCATCAGGTCAACCTTGACAACATTGAGGCTTTCACTGCTGAAATGATTAAACGGTTCATTTGAGGAGGATATTCAGATATCTTGAGGTCGGACCCCAGATCTTCATAATTCGGAGATAAAAACCTGAGAATGTGAGGTCCGACCTCAAGGGGTGCCCTCGACAATGACGATAAGCGAAGGCAATTTGCTGCCAGAACTGGGGGAGTCAGGTGGTCGACAAGGAATCGATCCCGCTGATTGGAGGAGTGCTCTGCTGGATTTTCATCCTGATCGCCTTTGGTGCTGCTGAGCCTGTCGAGAGTGTGTTCGTTGGTCTTGCCGTTGTCTCATCCTTGATAGCAATAGCAGTAGGAGTGAAATTATTGAGCGGCAAGGTAAGCGGGATTTATGTCATCGCAGGTGTGGTGCTGGCAGGATTATTACCTGGTCTACTCGTAGTCGCCATTATTTACACTATGATTTTTGGTTATCAAGGATAAACAGCTTTGGTTTTCACTAATCCATACATAAAGAGCCTAGTTTTCTATTTCAGTAACAAAGGGGAGTGATAGGTGGGTATGTGGTGGTTGATCGGACTAGCTATCGTCCTTTGGTTGGTCCTTGGTAGCATTTTCATTTTCGGTACCCTTCCCCGGTGTCAGAGCACTTTGGCAACGACTTTGCATATTCCACCCCATGGGACGTCCACTGCGAGTCATTCAGAATATCTACCCCTACCACCTGGCCTGTCGAACCAATAACAGGACCTTCCGCTTCAATCAGAGGCAGATCACTCGAATCGTCTTCCAGGCACTAAAGGAAACACATGAAAAATATAACTTTCTCATTCATCACTTCGTGCTCCACATAACACTACCACATTATCGCAACTGCCACTGAAGAGAATCTCCACAGGGCCATGCAGTATCTCAACTCCAGGATCGCTGTCCGGTACAACAAACTGGTCGGACGATCCGGACACCTTTGGGGGGACAGGTACGGGTCATGTATTATCGATACCGACGAACACTATCTCGCTGCTGTAAGGTACGTCTATCAAAACCCCAAAAGGGCAGGTATCGTTGAAGATCTTGAAGAATACAGCGACTCGACCTTCCAGTATTACGCATTCGGTAAGAAAGTCGGTGTTGTTCTTGTGGATGATCACCTGATTTTAAGGTTAAACGGCAACAAAAGAAAGATAGGTGAGTATTTCCGGGTCCTGGTCCTTAATGAAGAGATATGGATCAGCGACACGGAGGTTAAAAAGGGCCTTCGGCGAATGTTCTTTGGGTCTGCCGACTTCATACAACACATGCACAACACCCACTGCTGCCCGGAATAACCTCTATTTTCTCTGGAACACGGTTTCAAGGGACTGGTCCGTCCGGAATTCTACTAATCAGGTTTTTCTGGCCATTCCTTACCGGCATTTCCACCGATTACGACTCTGAACCTTCAAAATCATTTATTAATATCTTCACGAACAGGCAACAACATCAATTTATACCTGGTACCCCCTGGGATTTGTCCGAAATGAACTGTATCTTCCCCCCGGTCTCTGACACCGGTGGTTTCGATACCTTCGAAGCATCGGTTCAATGACCGTTTTATATTCATCTCAGCAGTCGATCATGGAGTTGAGTATAACGGAATTATGCGAGGCCTTAAAAGAGTAATTGCGCAACCCTCTAATAGAATCCTCCTGGAGAGTTTTCGGACCCCCTAAAGGGAATTAAGTCAGGCCCTAAAAGGGCCACCACAGGATCCTGGGCGGACTTTGCAACCTCCTAAAACGGGGCTCTAGTGGCCATTAAAAATGTCACGATAGTTGTCATGATACCAGGATAGGGATGACAAAGGGGTCACACGAAAACGTGTAACCCCTTGAATTTACTGGAGCCGGGAATCGGAGTTCCTTCACTCGCAAATTTGCGTTGTTCAGGACAGGTTCACACCTGACCTTCGGTCAAGTTCAAGAGGGGATGCCCCTCGACGCGGTGCATGTTCGGTCGGCACCTTGCTCGGGACAACTCTCCGCTGCTCGCGGCGTGCGCCTGTCGAAATATGGCCTGCCACGAGCAAATAAAAAGGCCACCTTGAAGAAGATGGCCTTTTTATGCGTCGAGTGGAGCCGGGAATCGGAGTTGAACCGACGACCTACTGATTACGAATCAGTTGCTCTACCACTGAGCTACCCCGGCATGTGAAACGGCGCTAATCATAGTCCCACGGTGGATAGGTGTCAAGGTCATGGTGGGACGGTGCGCCGTTTTACAGGAGGGGGGGAGGAGGTGATGAGGGGAGAGGGGGAATTTGCGATCTTCCCTTTTCTCCCACTCGCCCGCTCTCCTCTCTCCCGCTCGTCCCGAAGGGACTGCTCCGAGCAGCGCGAGGAGCCCTACTCGGTGGTCTCTATTCGCCGATTAACAAGATCGATCGTCCGTATCCGGCCCTTGATCGCCGTTTCGTTCCCGTTCATGTCTTTTAGGCGAATACTGCCATCTTCGATCTCAATGATATCGATCTGATCCAGGTGGCGATGACCGTCTTTGTAGAAGATAACAAACGCTGATTCATTGCACATACCAAAATCCTCCGGATTTTGAGGTTCCAAGTTTCAAGTTCCAGGTTCCAGGAATATTCAGAATCCCCATTCTAGGGGAGGGCGGTACGTAGTGCAAGGGGAAGTGAGGAGAAGGTGAACTCAAAAACGATCACCTTCTCCGAACCGGTGAATCGGCGAATCGGCGAGTCGGGGAGAAAGGTGTGAAAAAACCTTCATGAATCGGCGAATGGGGGAAACGGCGAATCGGGGAAGAGAACGCCTGAAATACATCTGTATATCAGGCCCTTAGCGACTACCTCTCCGTTTCACCCCGTCTCCGTTTCCCCGTTTCATGAGCTGAAGAAGGGCTACTTTTTCTTCGCCCCCTTCTTCAGTAGCTCGTATTTACGCAAGCGCTCGCGAAGCGTATTCCGATTTATTCCCAGCACCTTGGCGGCCCGGACCTGATTGCCCTTCACCGCATCCATTACCAGTTCAAACATGGGTTTTTCCACCCTCGAAATTATCTGTTCGTACAGGTCTCCCTCCTCCAGGTTACTCCAGGGCGCCACGATCTCCTCCAGCCATCTTCTGAGAAAGTCGTCGAAGGTTTCATCAGTGTCCCTTTCAGTACCCTCTGCAGACAGGCCCAGATCAGCGATCTGAATAACCCGGTCGGATGCCAGAACGGAGGCCCTTTTAAGGGTGTTAAGCAGTTCCCGTACGTTTCCGGGCCAGACGTGCTTGATGAGGACCGACGTGGCTCCGTCGGAAAGGGTTTTAGGTTCGAAGCCCTCCTCCTCCGCGAAGACCTTCAGGAAGTGTTCCACAAGGATGGGAATGTCCTCCTTGCGCTCCCTCAGGGGGGGAATGCGGAGGGACACGACGTTGAGCCGATAGTAGAGGTCTTCCCTGAAGTCTCCCTCCTTGACCGCCTCCCACAGTTCCCTGTGGGTAGCCGATATGATCCGAACATCGGAGGTAAGGTAACGCTGTCCACCTACACGTTCGAACTCACGGTTCTCCAGGACTCTCAGTATCTTGGCCTGGAGGTTGGCTGGCATGTCGCCGATTTCGTCCAGGAATAGGGTTCCCCCGGCGGCAAGCTCGAACTTGCCCTTCCTTGTCTCAGTAGCGCCCGTAAATGCCCCCTTCTCGTGTCCGAAAAGGACGCTTTCGAGCAGTTCACTGGGGATGGCCGATGCGTTGACAGCGATGAATGGACCGGATGCCCTGTTGCTGAACCGGTGGATCGCCCGGGCCACAAGTTCCTTGCCTGTGCCGCTTTCCCCCAGGACGAGCACGGTCGCGTCACTGGCGGCAACCCGGCCCATGGCTTTGAAGAGGTCCTCCATCAAGGGAGAAGTGCCGATCATATCCTCCATTTCGGCTGGAATAGACTCTTGTTCCCTTTGAGATGCGACCGCCTCCGTTTGGGCGAGCCCGCGGTCCACTCTCTCCAGCAGGACGGAGATGTCGAAAGGTTTGGGCAGGTAGTCGTAGGCTCCCCGGCGCATTGCCTCCACGGCGTGAGTCATGATGTTCTGGGCGGTGATGATGAGAATGGGCAACTGGGGATGCGACTCCTTGAGTTTGCGCAGGACGGTGAGACCGTCGATGTCAGGCATGAGGATGTCCAGGATGACCAGGTCGGGAACGATCTCAAAAGCCGCCGCTATTCCGGACCTGCCGTCCGGTGCGGAGGTCACGTTGTACCCCTCCCTGGAAAGGGACTTGTCCAGCACCCACCGCATGCTCTGGTCATCTTCGATGACGAGGATCTTTTTGCTCATGGAACGCTCCTGTTTCTTTTAATCCAAGGTTCAAAATTCAAAATTCAAGAAAAAGACCAGCATGGGATGTCTGCATCAATGCGTCCATTTTTGAATCTTGAATCTTGAATATTGAATCACAAATTCCGGTTCAGCCCGAGTTCAAGGGAAGAAACACGCGTACCACCGCCCCGCCCTCCTCCCGGTTGTCCAGTATGATGGAGCCGCCGTGGTCCTGGATTATCTGTTCGCTGATGGCAAGGCCCAGCCCGACCCCTTTGGGTTTTGTGGTCACGAAGGGAGTGGTGTACTCCTTTATGTCCGGATCGAAACCCTGTCCCTTGTCCTTGACCGTCACCTCCAGGAACCCTCCTCTGGATCCAGACCTCGGTGTGCCCGGAGTGCCGACCGGGCTACCAACGGGAACCTGGGTCTTGACACTGATCTCGCCTCCCGCAGGAGACGCCTCGACGGCGTTCTTGAGCAAGTTCAGGAAGACCTGAAGGAGCCCATTCCGGTCACCGTGCAAGGTTGGTAGACTGGGGTCATAGATGCGAAGGAATTTCAAGCCGGCCGCTTCCTCGGACAGCTCCAGAGGGTTCACAACCTCATCGAGGATCTCGTGGATATTGATCCTGGTGGAGCGAAGTTTCCCCTTGGGGACGGCGGCGAGGAGAGTCTCAAGCAGTCCATCGATGCGCTCAACCTCACGTAGAATGACTTCACAGTACTCCATCATGGGACTTTCCGGTTTCAGTTCGGAACTGAGGAGTTGGGTGGCGCCCTTGATCCCACCGAGGGGGTTTTTAATCTCATGGGCCATGCCGAGGTTCAGGACGCCAAAGGTAGCCAGCTGGTCCGCCCGCCGGTAGGAGCGATCGATATCCCTCAAGTGGGTTTCGTCCCGAACCAGGATGGCGGCTCCCACAACAGTACCGTCGGGCTCCTGGATCGGTGAGACGCTGACGGACAGATTAATGGTCCTGTCTTCGGTACCGGGCATAGTGAGCCCGCTGTGGACTACGGCCCTGTTCTCGTTCATGGCCGCTTTCACCATCTCGCCCACCTCGCGGTTTCCGGAGAAGACCGTCTCGGCATCCATGTTGGCGACAGCTTTCCATGATCGGCCCAGAATTCGTTCTCCGGACGGATTGATCCTGACCAGTCGCGCCTGGGTGTCGAAGAGGAAAAGGCCCTCGACGAGGGAGTCCATTAAATGTGATTCAAGAGTCATATCGCTATCACATTTGAAACGGGGAACCGGAGAGGGGGTGAAACGGAGTGAAAGGCGCCGATTCGCCGTTTCCCCGTTTCCTGAGGCTTCCGGTCACAGCTTGACCGATATTCCGAAAAAATCCTCGGCCATCTTTATAATATCCCTGGCTTCCGCAAGCTCGTTAATCGTTCGGCGAAAAGCGGCCCCTTCCGGAAACCCCCGGCTGTACCACGCGAGGTGTTTTCTCAAGTGGCCGATGCTCTGTCTTCCAGGGAGGTACTCCAGGAGCAATTCAAGGTGCATTTGCACAAGTTCCGGACGAAACTTGTCGAGGCTCTCCATTCCAGTGCCTGTAATATAGGCATGCATTGAGTCAAAAATCCACGGTTTTCCCAGGGCGCCCCTTCCCACCATAACCCCGGCGCAGGCTGTGTTGAATAGCATTCGGGCAGCTTCTTCCCCGGTGGCCACATCCCCGCTGCCGATTACCGGGACACGCACGGCGTCCACAAGTTCTTTGATCGCCTCCCAGCAGGCGGCGCCCGTGAATCCCTGGACACGGGTCCTCGGGTGAAGGATCAGGGCCTGTGCCCCAGCCTCTTCGAACGCCTTGCCCAGTTGAAGAAAGTTCGTCTCGGTGGCAGACCATCCGAGGCGGAACTTAACGGTCACCGGGCAGTTCACCGCTTGCACCACCTCCTGAACGATGGTTCTTGCCAGATCCGGTTCCCTCATGAGCTGAACACCACTGCCGCTCTTGAGGATCTTCTTCACCGGGCATCCCATGTTGATGTCGACGATGTCGGCCCCACGGCCCTCAAGAAAACGCGCCGCCTCGGCCATCTCATTCGGATCACGTCCGAAGATCTGGGCCGCCACGGGGTGTTCCTCCTCGTGAAAGACGGCCATTTCCTTTGTGCGCCGGTCCCTGAAGTGATAGGCCCTTGAGCTTATCATTTCAGCCCACACCATGCCGGCACCTCCCTTACGGCAGACGAGGCGATAGGGGAGGTTAGTTATTCCGGCCAGCGGGGCAAGGATCAACGGTCTTTCGATCCGTATATTTCCGATCATCAGGGGTTTCATTTCGTTGCTTTCCTGTTTACGGATCGCAAGGCCGTTGATCCCGGGAAACGGGGAAACGGGGAAACGGAGAGTGGGCGAAGCGGCGGCATTGCCCTAAAGCGCCTTATTATAAATCAACCACTTATCCGCATTTTCGATCATGCGCACTATTTGCCCCTGGATCTTCTCGTAACGCTCATCCAGTGATTCCGTGATTTCTCTGTCGAGAAATCCACACTTAAGTGCAAACTCGAGCCAAACCTGTGTTTCACAAGCTTCGCTCTCGGCGTCACTCAGCTTGGCAATAAAAGCAGCCTTGTATCTTCTTTTTCTCCAAGCCTCAGCAATATTACTGCAAACCGACCTGGAACTTCGCCTCATTTGATCCACCAGGCTATACATTTCAGAACGGGGGAAATCCTTTGTTTTATGGAAGATCTCCATCGCTGCCTGAAATGCGTTAAGGTAAACTTTTAATTCCTTGTATGAGTAGATTCTATCGGCCACTGTAATACCTCCTTTGAGTTTCGTTTAATA
>Ga0114923_10000663_pt1 | contig 25909 bp, 28 predicted proteins | sample SumtaG_FD_89578 | JGI IMG/M metagenome (GOLD analysis project Ga0114923, IMG submission 89578) | Deep subsurface microbial communities from Indian Ocean to uncover new lineages of life (NeLLi) - Sumatra_00157 metaG | ecosystem: Environmental > Aquatic > Marine > Oceanic > Sediment | place: near...
GCTTCTTTTTAGATATATCCTTTTTTTTAAGCCATTCAAATCCAGAATGTTCATTGCTAAGCTTAATACTCTTTAAGTTGATGTTTACCTTATACACTAATCGAATAATTAGATATTTAAGATTTTTGATTTCAAGCTTATTGTATACAACCGATATTAGCTCAATTTTTTTAACACTTTGATTAACCTCTTCCTTTACTTCTCTTTTTATAGCATCTTCAGGTTTTTCATTTTTTTCAATTTTCCCCTCAGGCAATTGCCAGTATCCTTGGAATGTTGATTTTTTTCCACGCTGAAGAAAGAGAATTTTTCCTTCAGCATTTTTTATTACGGCACTTGTGATTAAAAGTATTTTTTGTATAATCATATTAAGGCAAAAAGATATAATATCTTTTTCGCCCATTATAGCTTAACATCTATAATAGTTCTTTAAAAGGTGAAAAAATATGGAAAGAATAATTAATGGTTCGCATCGAAATCGAAACGAAGGATATTATGAGTGGTGGTATTTTCATCTCCTTACTGATGATGGCATTACAGCTAATATTGTTTTGCATGAAACAGATATTTTTGGACATTCAAAAAATCCATACATATCAATGTCTGTTTGTTTGCCCGATAATTCACATCAGTATCATCGGATGAAAATTGCCAATGGTTCAATTGCAAAAAATACTCTCTATTTACAAATAGATGATGGGTCAATAGTCGAGACAGAAAAATCAACAGATCTTTCATTGTCTTTTCCGTCAGGAGTTATTTTAAAAGGTAGTATTTTAAAACTTTTTCAACCACTAAGCATTGAGAATGGAGTGCTTTATGAAGATAAAGGAAAAGGCAAATCAAGCTTTTGGGTTATACAAATACCTTATGGAATTTTAAAAGGCGCTCTGACAATAGATGGAAAGAGTTATAAGGTAGAAGCAGTGGTTTACCAAGATCACCAATGGGGAAATGTTCCAATACAGGATTTTGTAAGTGATTGGGTTTGGGGGAATTTTGGAAATCAATCCTGCACAGTCACTTTCTTTGAAATATTAACCCAAGAAGGAGTAAGAGTGAGTCGGTTCGCCAGAGCTACAAAGAAAGGTATTGATTTTTCTTCTGGACGCAACAAAGTATATTATTTAGACACTCTTATTAAGAGCGATAAACCTTATATTTTTGAAGACGATATTAATGTCGAGTTTTCATTGAATGGTAAAATTAAGTTTGCTATTAAACCAGCGAATCTTTTACGGTCAAGAATAGACGAAGACTATAGAGAGTTCAGAGCAACCTATTTGCGCTGGACATCTATTGCTAACCACACTCTTAATGAATTAAGTTGTGACATGCGAGGAATAACTGAATATTTTCGAATTAGAAAACAGAATAATCAAATCTTAATTGTTTTAGTTGGTTTCAGTTGTACTGGAAAGTCAACAATTGCTAAAAAGTTAGCTGATTTGTATAAACTGGAACTTATTGACCAATATAATGTTTATCACAGTATAGCCGTTTCCAAGGGTTACAAGCGTTCTCGTGATTGGCTTAAAGATGTAGGTAATACAATTTTTGTCGAGGAAACAGTTAGAGAAACAATAAAACGTTTTAGGTCTGTTGACAATAAAATGGGTGCGGTAATTGATGCAAGCTATGGTCCTTTAATGCACTCTGTTTTATATTCAGAGCTTCCTTATACGCGCATTATTACAATTTCTGTTTTAACCAATAGAAATCTTCGTTTACAAAGAATGATGATACGCATGAGTGTTTCCAGTAGAGAGGCCATGAAAGAATTGACATTTAGGGATAATTTTCTTAAAGCTGTACGCATTAAAGCAATTATGTCTAAGTGCAATTTAGAAATATTCAATGATAGCGATATTGTATCCGCAGTAAAACAAATAACTCAATGGTTAACTAAAGAAAATATAAGATAGCCACTTTTTTAATAAAACATTTTCAAAGACGATTAACTCTTAACATCGTCTTTTTTTATATAGAAAATCCTCCTATTAAATTAATTTAATGGTAAATCTTAGGGTTTTTATTATTAAGCAATTTCACAAATTTCAACAATTCCCAACTCTAATGGTAATTGTGGTATTGGAGAATACTTCATTTTATTTTGAGCTTCTAAAAAGATATTTAAAATATTTCTTAATTCCTCATTTGTAAAATCTTTTGCTTGCTTTTGCAAGTGTTTTACTTCTTCTTTTGTTAAATTAACAAGATATTGATCTGACGACCCCTCCCCTATTATTTTAGTTACTAGAATTTTTCTTAAGTAATTGATTAAGCTTTTGGTAAACTCTTCTAAATCTAATCCTTTGTTATTTATTTCGTTGAGATAATTGATAGCATCAGGCATTTTCTTTTCATAAAGAAGATCAACAAATTTACTTACTATGTCTATTTCTATTAATCCCAATAAACTTTTAATGTCATCAATGCCAATTTCTTTTTTAGAATCTTTGTAAAAAGTAGAAAGTTGACTTAATAATCCTTCAGCATCTCTAATTGCTCCTTCAGAATTAGATGCAATTAATTCTAATCCGCCTTTCTGTATTTTAATATTTTCCTTTTTCGTTATTTTTTCTAGCTTTTTAACAATTTCTGAAATGGTTAATCTTTTAAAATCAAACCTTTGACATCTTGAGATTATTGTCGGAATCATTTTGTGAGCTTCCGTTGTAGCCAAAATAAAGATAGCGTGTTCGGGTGGTTCTTCCAATGTTTTTAAAAGAGCATTTGCTCCATCTTTTGTTAATTGATGGGCTTCATCAATAATAAAAACCTTGTATTTTGATTTTGTTGGAGCAAATCTAATTCCTTCTTTTAATTCTCTAACATCATCAATTCCCCTATGAGAGGCTGCATCTATTTCAATTAAATCCATAGATTGTCCACTCATAATTTCAAGACAAGAAGAGCACTTGTTACAATGTTCAAAGCTCCCTTTTTTTCTATCTTGGCAATTTACAGCTTTGGCTAATAGTCTAGCCAGTGTAGTTTTTCCCGTTCCTCTTGGTCCGGAAAACAAGTAAGCATGAGATATCATGTTTCTTGAAATTGCGTTAGTTAAGGTCTTGATGATATATTCTTGTCCAATAAAATCCTTAAATGCTTGAGGGCGATATTTTCTGTATAAGACTAAAGACATTATTTTTTAAATACTATGAATTTGTAACCTACAAAATTCCAAAGAGAGCCAGCAATGGAAGCAATAATTGCTCCAACATTAGCCCAAAGTATTATATTAAGTCCGAATTGAGGTTTTATAGTATTAACTACAAAAGAGGCTACTCCAACATTAATAAGTAAACTAATCATAGTAATACTTAAAAATTGAATAAATTCTTTCTTCATTTCTTCTGATTCTTTCTTTTCAGAAGCTAAGAATTTATTACCCCAGTATTTAGCAACAGTTGCACATAAAAAAGAGATTGCTTTGAATAAATTATAAGTCCATCCTGTAGATCTACCAAATATCCAAAATAAAATATTCATAATTCCTAAATCAAACAGAGTTGTTAAAACTCCAATTAAAAAGAACTTGCCCATTTGAAATATAAATAAAAATTTCTTTCTAATTAAATAACAAATATAAAGACCTAGCAAAGAAACAAAAGGAAGTAAAAAAATCAAAGCCCATCCTACAAAAGAAGAATCTATTCCTAGAATAGTTTCTGCTTGAGAGCTTTTAATAAAGCCGTAAATTAATCCCGCTACTCCTTCTCCTGCCAATAAGGCAAGAATAATATCTTCTTTTTTCATAATGCTTATCTTATCACGATTTTTTTAAAAAACAAAACTAAAAATATTTGATCAAAAATAATTATAATTAATCAGGTGTACAAAAATTAACAAAAAGTAAATAGGCTTTTTTTCTTAACATTAAATATGTTAGAATAATTCATATGATTAAACTATATGACACATTAACTCGCAAAAAACAAATATTTAAACCTCTAAAAAAGGGAAAAATTGGTATTTATACGTGTGGACCAACAGTTTATGGACCAAGTCATCTTGGTCATGCTAGAAGTTATGTGAATTTTGATATTCTAAAAAGAATTTTTCTCTACAATGATTATAAGGTAAAACATATTTTAAATATCACTGACATTCATGACAGCATGATTAAAAAAGCTAATGAGCTTGGCATTACTATTAAGCAATTAGCTGGCAAATATACTCCTTTATTTTTGAAAGAGGTTGAAGAATTAAACATTATTCATGCAGATAAGTATCCAAGAGTTACTGAAAACATTCCTGAAATAATTGAAATGATTAAAATCTTGATTAAAAAGGGTTACGGCTACGTAGAAGAAGATGGCTCTGTATATTATGATGTTTCTAAATTTAAAAAATATGGAAAACTCTCAGGGATTAAATTAGAAGAAGCAAAAACTGGAACTAGAGTAAATACTGACGAATATAAAAAAGAGAGCGTAGCAGATTTTGTATTATGGAAAGGATGGAAAGAAGGAGAGCCTTTTTGGAATAGTCCATGGGGAAAAGGAAGGCCAGGTTGGCACATTGAATGTTCTGTGATGGCTAAAAAATATTTAGGAGAAACAATAGATCTTCACGCAGGAGCAATGGACTTAAAGTTTCCACATCACGAAAATGAAATTGCTCAATCTGAAGCAGCTAACGGAGTAAAATTTGCAAACTACTGGCTTCATGGAGGACTTTTAGATATTGAAAACAAAAAAATGAGCAAATCGTTAGGCAATTATATTGAAATTCATGAAATTAAAGAAAAGGGTTATAGTTTTACTGCTTTACGCTATCTTTTTTTAACAAGTCATTATAGTTCAAAAACAAATTTTAGCTGGAAATCTTTAGAGTCAGCTCAAAATTCATTAAACAATCTATATGATAAAATCAGAGAATTAAAAACAGAAAAAAATAAGAAAACAAAAAACAAGAAGACTGATAAATATAAAGAGATGTTTTTAAAATATATTAATGACGACCTAAATGTTCCAAGAGCTCTAGCATTAACGTGGGACCTAATAAAAGATAAAGACGTGTCAAATAAAGATAAATACAAATTACTTTTAAATTTTGATCAAGTTTTTGGCTTAAACTTAAAAGAGATTAAAGAAATAAAAATTCCTCAAGAAATTAAGGAATTAGTTAAACAAAGAGAACAGCTTAGAAAGGAAAACAATTGGAAAGGGGCAGATCTAATTAGAAAAGAGATAGAAAAGTTAGGCTTTCAAATAGAAGATGTAGAGGGTAAAAGTTTAATTAAAAAACTTAATCGTTAATTCTTTCTTTTCTTTTCGCATTCCTTATAAAATTCTAAAACTTTATCTGTTATTATTTTCTAAGAATATTTTTGAACTTCTTTCAATCCTTTTTCGCTAGCCTCTTTTCTTAATAAGGGGTTTTTTATTAAAATTTCTATTTTTTCTGCCAAGTCATTATGATTTCTATTTTTCGCTAAAAATTCTTCAGAAGACATTTCTTTTAAGAGATCTTTATATCCTTGATTGTCAAAAGCAATCAAGGGTGTCCCGCAAGCCATTGCTTCTAAAAGAACTATTCCAAAGCTTTCTCCAAAAATAGCAGGACTTACATAAATATCCGCTGTTTTATAATAAGAAGCTAATCCTTTTGTAATTTGTCCTTCAAAAACAATATTTTTTAAATTATTACTTTTGACATATTTTTCACAGCCCTTTTTTAATGGTCCCTCCCCTATTATTATTAATCGCAAATTAGAATGTTCTTTCTCTAATTTTTTATAGGCTCTCAATAAATAAATTAAACCTTTTCTTTTTTCTATTCTTCCAACAAAAAGAATATTTATTTTACCATCTTTAAATTTTTTAATTTCCGGAACAGAGGGATTAAATTCTTCAAGATCTATTCCATTTGGAATAATTCTTTTTAATCCTTTAAAATTTTGAAAATAATCCAAAACTAAAGGAGCAACTCCAATAACCCCATTAATTTTCCATTGGCAAATCTTGTTAATAGTAGAAATAAGTGTTGGAAATTTTTTAACAAAAGGATTTCCCATTAAATTAGCGTGAAACGTTAAGATGTTTAGAGTATTAGAGGAGGAAGGACTAAGAAGGATTTGAAGAATAGAAGGAAACCCAAAATTATGAAAATGTAATACATCAAATTTTTCTTTTCTTAAGATTTTTTCTAAGGAAATGGGATTAAAGTTAATATTAAAATCAGATTGACTTCCATTAAAACTTATAGGGAAAGAAGTTCCCATTAGAATAATATTTTTACTTTTATATTTTTCAGACTTCTTTCTCCTTGGAACAATAATCTTTACTTCAATTCCTCTTTTCTTAAATTCTTTAAAAAGGCCAAGAATATGTTTTTTAACTCCTCCTGGTTGAGAAAAAGTATGAAATGAAATTATTCCTATTTTTTTTATCATATTGTAATTTTAACAGGGAAAATATTTCTTGCCAATGATTTTTTGCTATGTTAAATTGAATTAATGAGCAAGGTTCTAGATAAAACACCACCACAATCAATTGATGCCGAGAAAGGAGTCCTAGGCTCTTTAATGATTGACAAAAACTCTATTTTAAAAGTAGCTGATTTTTTAAGTTCTGGTGACTTTTATCGTAAAAATCACCAAGAAATTTATCAAGCTTGTTTTGATCTTTTTAAAAAAAATGAACCAATTGATGTTTTGTCTGTTTCTAATCGACTAAAAGAAAAAAAGAAACTAAAGGGAATTGGAGGTAGTAGTTATTTAACAGAATTGATTAATTCTATTCCTACTTCTCACCATGCCCTTAATTACGCTAAAACAGTTTATCACAAAAGAGTATTGAGAGATCTTATTGGTGCTTCTCATGATATCGCCTCCCTAGGTTATGATGAAGCTAAAAATGTAGATAATCTTTTAGATGAAGCAGAAAAAAGAATTTTCAGTATTGCTCAAAGAAATTTAACAAGAAGTTTTAGTTCAATAAAAGATAATCTAGAAACAGCTTTTCAAAGATTGGATGATTTATCTAAACAAAAAGCAGGTCTTAGAGGTATTAGTACTGGTTTTCATGGTCTTGATAATCTTTTAGCGGGGCTACAAAAATCTGATTTAATTATTTTAGCAGCAAGACCTTCTTTAGGTAAAAGTGCTCTAGGTCTTAACTTTGCCTTAAATGCTGCCATTAAAGATAAAACACCTGTTGGTATTTTTTCTTTAGAAATGTCCAAGGATCAAATTATAGACAGATTAATTGCTGGCATATCTGGAGTTGATTTGTGGAAACTGAGAACAGGAAAACTTTCTAATCAGGGTGTTGAAAATGATTTTACTAAGATACAGCAAGCATTCAGCGTTTTATCTGATGCTTCTATTTACATTGATGACACTTTTTCAACAACTGTTTTACAAATGAAATCAATGGCTCGTAGATTACAGGCTGAAAAAGGTTTAGGGTTAATTATTATTGATTATTTACAATTAATGGAACCATTGAACCCTCAGGCCAATCCTGTTCAACAGGTATCAGAAAACTCAAGAGCCTTAAAGGGTTTAGCTAGAGAGCTTAATATTCCTGTTTTAGTTTTATCTCAATTGTCTAGAGCTGTTGAGCAACGATCTCCTCAAATCCCAAGATTATCTGACTTAAGACAAAGTGGAAGCATAGAGCAAGACGCAGACGTAGTTATGTTTATTTATAGGGAAGATTTTTATAGAAAGAATAGTGAAAAGAAAAACATAGCAGAGATTATTATAAGCAAACATCGTAATGGTCCAATAGGACAGGTTGAACTTTTCTTTGACGAAAAAAGAGTAAGTTTTAAAAACATAGAACAGGGCTCAAAAGAAGCTTAGTTTTATGAACTATCCAAACAGTATTCAAAAATTAATTCAACTATTTTCTAAATTTCCAACTATTGGAACGAGAACAGCTTCTCGTTTTGTTTTTTATCTTTTAAAAAGTTCTAAAGAAGAAATTAAAGAATTATCTGAAAGCATTTTAGATCTTCAAAAAAATATTAAACAATGTTCTTTGTGTTTTAATTTTTTTGAACCTGAAAAAAAAGAAACAAATTGTAAAATTTGCTCTAGTTCAAACAGAGACAGAAGTATTCTTTGTCTTATTGAAAAAGAAGCAGACCTTTTGGCTATTGAAAAAACCAACAAGTATAACGGAATGTATTTTATCTTGGGTGGAACAATTTCAATTTTACAAAAGAACAATACTAAAAGAATAAGAGATCAAGAACTTAAAAAAAGAGTAGTAAAAGATTCTGATATTAAAGAAATTATTATTGCTACTAATTCTACAACAGAGGGCAGAGCTACTGCACTATATTTAGAAAAAATATTAAAAGATTTTAATAAAAAAATAACAAAATTGGCTAGAGGTTTGCCTGTTGGCGGAGAACTAGAATATGCTGATGAAGAAACTTTATTAAGTGCTCTAAAACAAAGAAAATAAAAAAGCGACCCAATATTCTTTTTTCTTAAGAATAAATGGGTCTCCTTCTGGATGGAGGAATGAGGTTTACCGGTCAGGTATTATTAACTTCTTTGTCAATATTCCTCCGTGTTTTCCGAAGCAATTAAATGGTGACATATTATTTTTTATCTCACAAGTTCTTGAGTAAGGAATGGAAAATATTAAGCTTTTTAAAAGAAAAAATCCCTTCTTATTTTTCTAAAGAAGGGCTGTACAAAGTTTTTTCGAAAGGTGCATCACGGAGCAAATTTATTTTATCTCGAAAACTCTCTGAATAATTAAACAATATCATATTGTTTTTTGTTTTGCAAATCTTCTAATAAAAAAATCCCTTCTTTTCTTTAAAAGAAGGGTCCTGTCGGAGGATTTTCGAGAAGTGGCGGTGATAATATCATGTAGATAAAAAAAGAACGCTCTTCCGAAAATTATCCTATTAATTAAAGAGTACCATGCTATTTCTTATTTTACAAGCTTTTAAACAAAAAACAGTCAATCTCGACTGTTTTTTAATAATAATATTTTTTTATTTTACTTTGTCTATCTTGTTAATTTCAACTAAAGTAAACCTTTGTCTGTGCCCTTTTTTAACTTGAGTTCTTTTGCTAGCAGTGTATTTAAAAGCAATTATTTTTTTACCCTTACCCTGCTCAAGAACTTTTCCTGTAACCTTGGCTTTCACTAGAGGATCTCCAATTTCTAAGGTTTTATTATCCTGTAATAACAAAACTTCATCAAAGGATACTGACTCCCCTTCTTTCTGTTCTAGTTTTTCAATTTTGATTTTATCTCCTGGAGAAACTAAATATTGCTTGCCTCCAGTTTTTATTATTGCCAACATATGTTATTTAATTAATTTTTTATTCTCTTTTATTTCAAGCAATTTGTCAACTTTGTTTGAGAACAAACCAAGCCGTTTTTTTGACCTCTGATAAGCTGAATTAGCGCTTTGAAGATGTTTGCCTAATTTTTCAAAATTTATGGATATATCATCCGCATCTTTATTTATCTTATTTAGCCTATTTAATATTTCGCTTGTTTGTTTTGATATCTGCGTATCCTTGAACCAATGAATTATTGTCTTTAGGGTTAAATAAATTGTGTTTGGCGATGTTAAAACAACCTTATTTTTCCAGGCATAGTCCCCTACATTTTTTTCTTTTAAGCCAAACATAATTTCGTAATAAATAGCTTCGGCTGGAATATACATTAAAGCAAAGTCAGTAGTGTTTTCTGATGGTACGATATATCTTGACGAAATTTCATCTATTCGTTTTTTAATATCTTTAAGAAATTCTTTTTTAAATATTTCCTTTTGTTCTTCATCTTTTTCTTCAATCATTCTTCTAAAATTATCTGAAGAAAACTTAGAATCAATGGGCAATATTTTCTTATTAGGTAACTTAAGAATTATGTCTACTATTTTTCCAGAGGGAAAAGCCTTTTGTTTTTCCCAAAGGTCAGATGGAAAGTATTGAGACATAACATATTCAAGAGATGCTTCTCCCCATTGCCCTCTTAATTTAGGAGATTTAAATATTTCCTGAAAGGAAGAAACTTCTTGAACCTTTTCTTGAATTTGTTTTAATCCTTCTTTTATTCCTACAGTTTCTTTATTAAACTCTTGTATTTGTTGGTTCAAATCTCTAGAAGCTTCATTTTGAGTATCTCTTATCTCTCTTATTTGATTAATCATTAAATCAGTTAATCTTCTTTCTAAATCTCTAATAGACGCATTCTGATTTTTATCAGTTTGATTTTGTTTAATGAAAAAAACCAAAGCAACAAAAATGCTTACAAATAAAACAACTAATGAAATTGTAAGAAAATCAACCATTGTTATTATTGTAAGGTAAAGAAAGAGTTATGACCAACATTTAGACGATTTATTTCTAAAAAGATAAAAATAAAATAAATTACCATTAATAGAATAGCTTCTTTTTTAGTGATCTTGTAATCAGTTCTGGCGAAAATAAGGAAAAATAAACAAGTTATTAGCACAAAGGCAATTCCGTTGAAATATGGCGTAAAATCACCAATTATAATTGGTGAAATTAACGACGCAATTCCCAATACTAATGTTGAGTTTGTTACTATTGAACCCATTGCATTTCCAATAATCATATTTTCCTGCTTCAAGCTCATCGACTTAATCCCAAAGGTGATTTCGGGCAAAGATGTTCCAAATGCTATCAAGAAAATACCGATTATTGCTGTTGGAATATTAAATGATTCAGCTATTTTTAGGGTTGAAAAAACTATCCACTTAGAACTTAAAAGAAGTAAAAATAACCCTGCACAAAATATTAAAAGATTAGACAAAAACAATTTAAAACTAACCCAATCTATTTCTTGTTTATTAAAAATCTTGGTAAATTTTTTCTCGTGTGACATTAGTTGCGAAAAATAAAAAACGAAAGCAACTAATAATATTACTCCCTCGGCGCGTGAAATACTACCATCTCTAATCAACAAAAAGGGCAAAAGACTGTAAAGTATTGCAGAAAGAGTCGATTTTTGAACAATCTTTTTCTTCAATGTTAATCCACCAGTTAACATAGCCCCAATTCCAATAACTATTGTAAGAGCAATAATGTTGGAACCAACAACAACTCCCAATATAAGCTCTGGCTCATTATGGAGTGCCGATGTAATACCAATAAATGTTTCAGGTAGTGAGGTTGAAAGCCCCATTAAAACAGAAGAAACTACAAAAGCTTTCCACTTTAAAAATCGGGCTATCCTAACCAAGGATTTAACAATCCAAGTTCCAGAATAACTTAGAACAAGACAAGAAATTATAAATAATAAAAAGTATAACCAGACCATATTATGTGAAAAAATAAATTAATTCATAAATAATCCCTAGAATAAAAATAAGGATTAGTGGTGAAAACCAAAAGTATTTTTTATTTGTTCCTTTCTCTATATTAATAGATTTCTTATACATTAAAAGGATTAAAGCACCATTAAGACTTAATCCCACTCCTCCCAACAAACTTATTATTCCTATGAAATTGTTTAGCCCAGCCATAAGAGATATTAATGGAATAAAACAAGCAATAGCCCAAGCCAATCCATGTTTTATTTCTAAATCATATATAAGAATTTTCTTTAAAACTAAGCCTGAAGAAATATAAGAGGTAAATGTAGTTAAGATACCTAAAATGAGTAATAAGCTAATCATCTGAGGCCCTATATAGCTCTCTAAGCCAGCCAAAGCCATTTCAGTAGTATTTACTCCTGTTAACCCTAATATTAAATAAATGAAGCATAAATATATGATGATTGGAATTATAGTAGCAAAAAAAATAGTTTTCCCAATTAGTTGCTTTTTTCCTTTTAACATTTCTTCTACATCAGGAATCAACGAAACTCCCCAAAGAGAATAAAGGATTGCTCCATAAGGTAAAAAATAATCTTTCATTGTATTAGCAGAACCCAGAAAAAGATTATCTATTTGAATCATAGATGAAAAATGATTAAACATCACAGCTAAAACTAACAAGAAAAAACTTAAAAACCAAAAGCTTAATTTGGAAATACTTTTTATTCCAGAAAAAACAAAAAGAGAACCTAAGAAAAAATAAATAAAAATATAGATATTATCTCCAACATTTAAAAAAGGAGAGAGAAGCCCTTTCATAAAAGTTGATCCAACAATAAGATAAGCCAATAGACCTCCTAGTCCTCCAATAATTGAAGATGCTAATGCTAGCTTTTCTGCTTTTTCTCCCAAATAAAACCTAACAAATCCAGGAAATCTTTTAAAATCAGGAGTCTTAACAGCTAGTCTTCCAAATATTAAATGAATAATTGTTACTATTATTCCCAATATTAAAAAATAAATAAGAATAACAGGAAGACCTACTTTTAAGGTGATGTAGGGCAAGGCGAAAAACCCTACACCTATAATCATGCCTGTTAGTGTTGCTATTGGAAGAATAATGGATTTTAAATTACGCATAGTCTTTTTTAACAATAAAGTGCCATTTTACAAATTCAATTATAGCTAAATCTATTAGGGCTAGTCCAATTACTATTAACCAATCATTGGCTTGTAGCGGAATTGTTTTTAAAAGGTTTTGAAAAAAAGGACTGTAGATAGATAATATTAGAGTGGAAATTCCAATTAAGACAGAGCTTAATAAAAACTTATTAGAGAATAAATCTATATGCCATATATTATGTCTCAAGCTTTTACAAGAAAAAATATAAAGCAAAGAATCTAGAGATAAGCAGGCAAAAATCATTGTTCTAATATATCCAATATCGTAATTTTGACCAAACATCCAAAACAATAATCCTATATTTAAAACATCTCCTACTAAAGTAATTATCAGAATAATAATCTTCATTTCTTTAGTCAAAAGCTTATCTTTAGGATTTACCTTTCTCTTCATTAGATTCTTCTCTTTTGGTTCAAAAGATAAGGAAATACTTGGTAGCCCATCTTCTATAAGGTTCGCCCAAAGAAGCTGAACTGCGGTAATTGGGAGAGGATTTCTGGTTACAACACTTGCGCCTATTAAAACAAGCTCTGTTAAACCACCTGACAACAAATAAGTAATAGACTTTCTAATATTGTCTAGAATTGCCCTTCCCTCCTTAATAACATCAACAATAACAGAGAAATCATTATTCAATAAAATTAAATCAGAAGCTTCTTTTGCAACCTCTGTTCCCGACCCTAAAGCTAAGCCAATATTGGCTTTTTTTAATGCAGGAGCATCATTAATTCCATCACCTGTCATTGCTACTATTTCTCCTGCATCTTGCCAAGCTTGAATGATTCTTGATTTATGTTTTGGGTCTACTCTCGCATAAATTTTAATTTTCTTTAGTCTTTTCTTTAACTCTTTATCTGAAATAATATCCAAATCTCTTCCTTCTAAAATATTTTCTTCTTTAATTTCAAGACCTACTTCTTGAGCTATGTTTTTCGCAGTTAACTTGTGGTCTCCAGTTATAATGATTATTTTAATTCCTGATTTTTGACAAGTAGATATAGCTTTTTTGACATTTTTTCTGACAGGATCTTTTAAAGTTATAAAGCCTGTAAAAATTAGACCACCTATTTCTTTTCTTATTTCTTTTTCTTCAGATAAACTTTCAATCTTTCCATTATCAAGTTTTTTATAAGCTACAGCTATAATTCTTAATCCTTTTCTTGCCACCCTATTTAATTCTTCTTTTATTTTCTGTAAATCCTTGTCTTCCATTTTTTCTTTTTTTCCGTCAATTTCATAAAAGCTACATTGTTCTAATATTTTTTCTGGAGCTCCACGGAGAAATAGAAAAAGATGATCTTTTTCTTTTAATGTAACTGCAGCAAACTTATCTATAAAGTTAAAAGAAATCTCTGATATTTTTTTAACATCACCACCTTGTTTTACTTTAATTGCCCTTTCTTCAACTCCTTTTTTTAAAAGAGCCTTGCTTGTAGGGTCTCCTCTGAAAATCCAATTTGTTTTCTTTTCAAAAGAATTTTCGATAAAAGCTTCTGAGAAAATAGCCCCTATCTTAAGAGACAAAAGCTGATCTTTTTTACTTTCTTGATTCTTTAAAATTTGAATAGGATTAATAACACTATGAACTTCCATTTTACCTTCAGTCAATGTTCCTGTTTTATCAACACATATAACTGAAGTACTTCCCAGTGTTTCTGCTGAAGACAATTTTCTTACCAGCCCTTTTTTTCTTAAAATTCTTTCCGTACCAAGAGATAAGATAACTGTCATTGATATCGGTAATCCTTCTGGGATTGCAGCAATTGCTATTGCGATAGTAGTCATAAACATTTCTAAAAAATCAACACCATTAATTATTCCTTCTATAAATATAAAAAAGCAAAATGCAAGAACTCCCAAACTAATAAGCTTTGAAAAATTGTCTAATTTTTTTTGATAAGGAGTTTTTTCTTCCAAGGTTTCCTTGACTGTTTTAGCTATCTTTCCTATTTCTGTTTGACTGCCAGTACTAGAAACAATAGCCTTTCCTTTTCCGCCCTCTACTATTGTTCCCATATAAACCATATTGTCTCTATCAGCTAAGACCTTTTTGTTAGATATTTTCTCAAAGTTTTTTTCTGAAGCTAGCCACTCCCCCGTTAGTGTCATTTCATTTACTTGTAAATTTTCACTTTCAATAATTCTTGCATCAGCAGGAACTTTATCTCCAGCTTTTAATAGAATAATATCTCCTGGTACTAATTCTTCAGAATCAATGATTTGTAAATTATTGTTTCTAATAACCTTGGCGGGATGTTTTACTACCTTTCTTAAAGCTAATAACGTATTAGAAGCCTTTTTTTCTTGTGTGTAACCAATAAGAGAATTAATCAAAACTGTACTAAAAATAACAACCGCATCGGTTGTTTCTTTTATTATTAAACTAATTAGCCCTGCAACTAATAAAATATAAATTAAAGGGCTTTGAAATTGCCCTAAAAATATTCTTAATTTTGAAAAAGGTTTTTTTCGAGGAAGTTTGTTTTTTCCAAATTCTTTTTGACGAGACAAAACCTCCTTTTTAGACAAACCGCTTTCAGTGTTTGTTTTTAAGGTTTTAACTACTTCTTTTTTTGATAGTTGATACCAAAATACCTGAGACATTCTTTTATTTTAACAGAAAAAATCTTTTTAAAAAGATGTTAAAGAAAAAATATGTGACCCCACCGGGAATCGAACCCGGATTGCAAGATTGAGAATCTTACGTCCTAACCGTTAGACGATGGGGCCTAGAATTATAGTGAAATATTATTATTTTTGAATATTTGAGATATTTCTACTAAGTTTAACCCTAAAATAAAACCTATTACAAGAGAGCATAGAATAGAATAAGTTTCTTTCTGAGATTTTCCCTTAAGCCAAGTAGGAATAATATTTCCCTTATAATCTATTTTAAGACTTTCGTTATCATTGATTGCTGTAAAATCACTTTCTTGTGAAAATCCAAAAGATAATGTTTTTATATCTGTTAGTTTTTTCACTCTTTCAACTATTGGATCGTCGAGATTTAAAACCAAGGTTGTTTTACTAGGTAACGAATCTATTGTTTCTAAAATATTTTTTTGTAAGGCTTTTATTTGTGTAATAACAAATATTGGTTGTTTTGAATATTTCAAAAAGAATTTGAAATTATTAATGTTTTTATTATCTGCTGTAAAAACCAACAAATCTTTTTTATCTTCAAAACAAATATTTAAAAATTTGTTAATTTTTTCTTTTGTATCTTCTTTTTCTTCACCAATAATTACGATTACTGTTGGTCGTCTAAAAAAGAACTTAAATTTAAATAAATAATCTACTTTATTGTTCATAATCTAAAGGTATTTGATATTGGCGAATTATATACTCTGCTAATTCTTGGAAAGCAGGTATGGCAGAATATTCAGCAGTTTTTGTTTTAGGATTATCTAATTTGATAAGTATTAAAAATCTAGGATTGAAAGCTGGAGCGAAACCTACAAATGACTGGATCGTTTCATCTGAATATCCTTCTTGATTAATTCCCAAAGAACCATAAGAAACTTGAGAGGTTCCTGTTTTGCCTGCAACGAAATAACCAGGCACTTGAGCTGCTTTTCCAAAACCATTCTCTACAACACTTAGTAGCATGGAGACGATTTGAGATGAGGTTTTGGTAGAAATAACCTGTCTAGCATTTTTTGTGTTCTCTTGATAGGGATAATAAATATTATTATCAGAATCTACTATTTTTTCTACTAAATGAGGAGTGATAAGACGTCCTCCGTTGGCGATAGCACAATAAGCTTTGACCAATTGAATGGGGGTCATTACAATCCCTTGACCAAAGGAAGCTGTGGCCAAATTTACCTCTCTTTGACTTCTAACATTTTCATTATTTGAATAAGTTTCTTGTGTATCTATTTTAGTTTTTTCTAAAAAGCCAAATTTTTCTATGTATTCAATGAAAAGATTGCCCCCCAGTTCTTTTTGAGCAAACACAGCCCCAGTATTAATTGATTTTTCCAATACGTTAATCATTGTAAGCTCTCCTTCATAAATTCTTTGCTCGTAATTACAGACAGGATAAATATCTATTTGCAAACAACCAGGGTCTTCGTAGGTTGTTTCTGGGGTAATTTTCTTCTCTTCTATGGCTGAAGCCATAGTAATAGGTTTAAAAACAGAACCAGGCTCAAAGAGTTCTTGTGTTGCTTTGTTTTTAAAAATAGCTAGATTTTCTTCTTGAGCATACTTTTCGTAATAATTGGGATCAAAATTTGATAGACTTGCCATTGCTAATATTTTTCCAGAACTTGGTTCGATAACAATAATTTCTCCATCCTTAATATCGAGGTTTTCCTTAACCCTTTTCAATAGAGCTTCTGCTTCGAACTGAATACTATAATCAATAGTTAAGAATAAATCAGATCCTTTCTTGTCTTGAATAATTCCATCTTTCGTCTTTAAGGTTTCTTCATAAAATTCTTCCAACCCATACTGCCCTTTGTTTTCAGCTCCTAAAAAACCAATTACTGAAGACAAGAATTTTTCTTGAGGATAATATCTTTTACTCTTTGTATTAACAAAAACACCATATAGCTCTAGCTCGTTAATTTGATCCACCTCTGTTTTACTTAAATTTTCTTTAAGCACAGCATAAGAAGGGTTATTATTTATTTTTTCAAAAAGAATATCCTCTTCTATGTTTAGAATATTGCTTAAAATATTAACTGCTCCAGAAAGATCTTCTATAATTCTTGAGTTTGCGAACACAATAAAATGTTCTATGTTTATCGCTAGTGGTTTTTCGTTTTTTAAAAAGATTTCTCCCCTTCCACTTAAAGTGTTTTGGGAAGAAGCATGAAGACCTTGGGAAAAGGCCTTATAAAACTTACCTTGGCTAATTTGTAAAAAGCTTAAACGATGTATTATAATTGCCGAGGCAATAAAGAATAATAAGAATATGAAATTAACCTTCCACTTTCTCATTGATTTCGAACAACAATCGAACCACTCAAGACTTCTATATAATTAATGCTTCCTGGTTTTACGAAATTATTGCTTGAAAGATGACCATCTATATTGCTTAAAGAGCTTGCTTTAGAAAAGTCTATGCTAAGAGATTTGTTGTTTTCTGAAAGACCAAGAATGTTACCCTTATATGACTTTATTAAACATCTTTCTCTGGTAAGAGATCCTACTTGAAAAACGTAAAAACCCACAAGAGACAGAATTAAGAAAATGAAGCAATTTGATGCGATTTTTATACTAATACTTTTTGTCATATTTTTATTGCCGCTCGAAGCTTAGCACTTCTTGAGCGAGGATTATTTATAATTTCTTCTCGACTTGTTTGTATTGGTCTCTTAGTTAATATTTTTAATAAACCTTCTTTAGCTTTTTCCTTAAAATATCTTTTTACAATCCTATCCTCTAAGGAATGAAAAGATATTATTGCTAACCTTCCTTCTGACTTTAAGATTTTTAATGCCTGAGGTAGGGCTTTTTTAATATTCTCCAGTTCGTCATTAACCGTAATTCTTAGGGCTTGAAATGTTTTTGTAGCAGGATGTATTTTTTTGTGTCGATACCAAGCAGGTACTGAACTTTTAATAACTTCTGCTAACTGTGTTGTCGTTATAATTGGCTCTTCTCGTCTCTTTTTAACAATATTGTTTGCGATTGTTCTTGCGAACCTTTCCTCTCCGTATTCTTCTAATATTTCTAAGATTTTATTTTCATTCCACAGGTTGATTATTTTCTTTGCAGTTAATTCAGTTTTGGAACTATATCTCATATCAAGATCTTCATCTTTTAGAAAAGAGAAACCCTTTTTACTTTCATCTATATGCCAGCTTAGAAAGCCTAGGTCGAATAAAATTCCAGAAACTGGCCCAAAATCTTTGTCTTTAACAATTTCTTCAAGATTAACAAAGGAATTGTTTACCATTATTAAATTTTTAATTTTCTGTTTCTTCAGTTTCAAGTAAACCTTTTCATCCAACTCAATTCCTAATACTTTTCCTGATGGCTGAATCTTTTTTAAAATTTCTAAAGAATGTCCCGCCTCCCCTGTTGTTGCGTCAATAAAATTCTCGTTTGTTTTTGGGTCTAAAAATTCTAATACTTCTTTTTTAAGAACACTCTTGTGCATTAAATTTCTAACTCTTTTAACTTGCTAGCAATATCTCCCAATTCCATCTCAGTACTCTTTCTATATTTGTTCCAATTATCTCTATCCCAAATTTCTATTTTATTTGAAAGTCCAATAATCGTTACGTTTTTCTTCAAAGAAGCATATTCTGATAAATAGTCAGGGATTAAAATTCTACCCAACTTATCAAAACTTACATCTGAAGCTCCTGATAAAAGAATTCTAGAAAATCCCCTAGCATCAACTTGAGTTCCAGGTAATTTTTCTAACTTTTCTGCAAACTTCTCCCACCCTTTCATTGGATAAAGAACTAAACAATTTTCCATCCATCTGGTCACAACAGCTTTTTTGCCTAAGCTAGGCCTAAATTTAGACGGTATAGACAATCTTCCTTTATGGTCAATTGTATATGAGTATTCTCCTATAAGCATAGTTTTCCACAGAATAAGGGGTTTATTAACATAGTTATCCACAATTTCCCACTTATTCACACTTTATATAACTATATGTCATTTCATGGGGAAGAGCAAATGAAAAAACATTCCTTTAAAATAAGCTTATTTCTTTTCTTTTTGCACAGAAAATCCACAGTTTTTGTTAAGAAAAACAAAAACTTCTGCATTAAGCAGAAGCTTTTAATTTCCTTTTATTATCTATTTACGATTCTTGATGCGATGGAACGCTAATAAGCTTTATTCCAAGTTCAGATATTTTACTTCCACCGAAAATTAAAATCCAGGCCCCTATTGTCCATACTGCTAAATTTGCAAATTTCGTCATAGATTCAAAAGGTATTAAGCCCTTTATCTGCTCTGACAGCATTCTTTGAAGTTCTCCTTCTAGTCCAGCGGTCTCGCCTTGTGTTGAGTCTTGCAATTCTAATTCAGTAGACTTGAAAATTTGAGGTATTGCAGATTTTCCAGTGAAAATATTATAGGTAAAATATAAGGTAGAACCTATAATAACTATTCCCACTAAAAAGGTTAACCATCCTCTAATTTTTGGTAAACTCATTTTTTATTTTTTAATTTTTACAAAACGATATTTTTTAAATTGATCTTTATGAAATTTAAAAAAACTATAGTTTTGTTTTTGTAATATTTTTTCAATACGACCTTTTTGTTGAGGATCAAATTCAAGATATATATAACCCTCTTTCTTTAAAAAAGACTTAGCTTTTTTTAAAAATTCTTCTATATGCTTTAATCCATCTTCTCCCGAAAATAAAGCTTCTTGGGGCTCATATCTTAGGACAGACCTCCCTACTTCGCTTATTCTTTCCTTTGCAACATATGGCGGATTGGCAAAAATGAAATCATATCTTTTTTTCGGTATCTTATTAAAAAAATAAGATTTGTAAACTTTATATTTCTCTTTAGGAATCTCATTAATTTTTAAATTGATTTTAATTTGATTAATTGCCTTTTGATATTTATCTGCAAAATCTAATCTATGACATAAAGAAGGTATTTTTTTAAGTATTGCTATGCCGATACATCCTGATCCAGAAAAAATGTCTAAAGCGTCTATTGGTTTATTGTTTTTTTCAATATCCCCAATTGCTTTTTTAGCCCAATGCATTGTTTCAATTCTTGGAATTAAAACTCTTTGAGATAGGTCGATTTTACAACCTAAAAAAATGGTAAAACCTTTTTGGTAAGCTTTAGGAAGTTTTTCTTTCATTAATATCTTGTTTTAATCTCTCTAATTCTAAAAGAGTATCTTCTGGAATTTCGGGAAATTTACCTCTAGGACTAGTGCCAGGATAACGCCAAGCACTAATCATGTTAATTAAATTTTCTTTTTTAGATTGTACATCTTGATACATTAACCAAATTTCAGTAGGACGTTTTTTTGTTCCTACGGTTTGCATTATGGCTATTGTATTTGGGGCAATTCCAAATTCCTTTCTATCGGGACTTTTAAGAACTCTTCTTATTCTTTGTTTGGACAAACTATAATATCTCATTTTATTTTCAATATGATTTGTCCAGTGAAACTTTCTATCTTTAGCAATAAAATCCATATTAATTTAATAAGATATTAGCCTCTTTGGCCAATTGATTAATTTCTCCTATGGATACTCCTGTTTTTTCTGATATTTGCTTAGGGGACTTCTCTAACAAATCTTTTGCAAGCACTATTTGCTCTTCGGCAAAAATATTTTTAAAAGTATCTTTAAAAGAAGGTAAGATTGTTATGGGATATAGATTTGATTTTTCGATTAATTTTTCCAATCCATTATTTTTAGGGTATCTCCATCCTAATAAATCAACATTGTTGCACTCAGAATATTGAATTGCTCTTTGAGTAAATTTAGTATTTGTAACTAATATAGATTTTATTTTTACCGTTTTAAAAACAGGACTTTTAGAAATATCTAAAAATCTGGCATTATTATAAAGAGCAACCTTTAAATCTACTCTTTTTCCAGGAAAAGTATGATATTTACACTCTCCCATATATTCAAAATCTTCTTTTTTAGCCAAAAAATCTATCTCATAAGAAGGAATACAAAATCCTGGAACTATTTGATTAATTTTTACACTGAAATTATTTTCTGAAAAAATAGAAGCAACATACTTTTCAAAGTTAAAACCAGTTGGTCCTAGTCTTCGCATAGCTTCTTTTAAAGAAAATTTAATAGAAGACTTTTTACATTTTTCTGCTAATAAACCCTTAACTAGTGCTGCTATTTCTGCGGTTGTTATTTCGGGATAAATTCGATTTTTAACTTCTTTAGCAATCTCGTGTGCTATTTCTTCTGAAGCTCCACTTCTAACACAAGATTCATATATTTTTTCTGCAGAAAAAGGCCGATTTTCTTGCCTAGAATTAATTATTTTTAAATTTTTCATTTTTATTTATTAGAATATTGAAAATAGAAAGGAGATCCATTCCATCCATCTGCCACATCTTTTAAGACGCCTGTTCCCCCTCCAGAAGCAGGTTCAGTAATTTTTAGCGTCTCTTTACTAAGACGGCTTTCTAGGTTGGCATAAAGAGAGCACTCTTGCCCATTTTTATTTACTTTATAAATATACATTGATATTTCTTCTGTACCTGTTTTTGGGTCTTTGATTGTTTTAGCAAAAGCTATTTTGTATATATCGTCTGTTTCTCCCATTTCTTTCAAAATAAAATATAAGTCATATTCTTCTTTATCTGCAATTTGACTAGGAATAAAGCAAGGATTGGTAATAATTTGACCAATCTGAAATATGTCTCTTTTTCTAATAGAATCTCTTGCTATTTCTTGTGTCCTGAAGAAGAAGAACATGAAGAAAAGAATGGCAAATTGAACCAATAAAGCAGAAATTAAAAGCTCAATGAAGTTAATGTTCCTTATTTTTATTAAAACATTGGTCCTTTTCATATTTTATTTCTATTAGGATAATTTCGAACTTGAGAAAGCCAGCCTCTATTAGAAAACTCCCAAAGTTTCTTTGCATTTAAGAAAGCATTGGCGAAATATTTATGATCTTCTACTTCTTTCATTTCACAAACACCTTTTATTTTACTCCATTTATGCTGACATCTTTTTTTACCTCCACTTATCTCTGGATATTTTCCCTTTTCTCTTTTTTCTGCTTCACACAAAGAACATTTTTGGTATTGATCAACCCTTAAAACCCAGTGGGTATCAACCTTTTTGATAGCTCTTTCGTTATAGGCCTGAAAATAAGCAGCCGTTTGTATAAAATGATTATCCCAAATCTTTTTACTTGTTTTAATATCTAAAACTCCCGTTTTGCCATTTATTTTAGCAAGAACGTCCAAAGTTCCACTATATGAATGTTCTTTACTAACAATTCTTTGCTCCACTCCATCAATATCAATTTTATGATTTTTCATCCAGTCTAAAAAAGCGTTAATTGAAGGACATATTTGAGAGTCTATTTCTGGCATTTTTCCCAAAAGTATTTTTTCGATAGTATCATGAATTACATTTCCCCAATCAGTTACCTCCTTTCTTCTCTTTTTCATAGCGTAAACACTTCCATGACTTGCAAACCAGTTTTCTAGTCCAGGTTTTGAAATAATTCCACAAATAGAAGTAACTCGTGGGTACCAGAAACCATTTATCCTGTGTCCGTAGTATCTTTTTAAATAATTAGCATTCATTATTTAGATTTCTTTACTCGTTTTGCCTTGTTGACTCTCGTTGTAAGAATAGGGACAAAAACAACAATGGCATAATTTATCCAAGTATTATATTGAGAGAAGGATTCCCATCCCAAGCAACAAGTAGCAACCATTATGTCTAGAAGAATCATTACTGCTGCCCAAGTAAGACCATATTTAAATATTTTTTTCTCTGAATAAATATTAAGACTCTCACTTAATAAAAAGGTAGTCATAGCAACAACTATAAAGACTATTTGCATGATAAGGCTTGGCAATATTTCAAAAGTTTTGAGAACTGCATTTGTAATAAATACTACGTTCCAAATTAATACTCCAATACCCAAAAGTTTAAGAAGGTTCATACTATTAATTTATTATTTGTAATCCGACTTTTTGTTTTGCCCTACCAATTGTCCGCAAGCGGCAGAAATGTCATCCCCAAAAAGATATCTTTGAGTGACAACAATTTTATTTTTTTCTAAAATTTCTTTAAATTTTTTAATTCTTTTAGTGGGAGAGGGTTGAAAATTTTTCTCTGTAGGATTGCAAGGAATCAAGTTTACAAAACATAGACGATTTTTAACTATTTTTGATAACTCTAAAGCATTTTCATCAAAATCGTTAATTCCTTTTATCATTATATATTCAAACATCACCTTGCGTCGACTTCTATTGATATATTCATCTATTGTTTTTAAAAGTTCATCAAGAGGATATTTGTTATTGATTGGCATTAATTGTGAGCGCAACTTATTGTTAGAGGCATTTAAAGAAACTGCCAAGTTAATTTCTTTATTTTCTTCTGTTAACTTTTTTATTCCATCAATAATGCCAGAGGTAGAAATAGAAAATGATCTTATTCCTAAACCAAAACAATCCTTATCATTTAAAATCTCTATTGCTTTAATAACATTATCATAATTCAGTAATGGCTCCCCCATTCCCATAAAAACAATATTTGTTATTTTTTTGTTTTCTTTTTTTAAAAAACGAGCAAAGAATAAAACTTGTTCTATTATTTCAGAAAAAGAAAGGTTTCTCGTAAATCCTTCTTTTCCTGTTGCACAAAAGGCACAATTTAGAGAACAACCTACTTGAGAAGAAACACATACAGTGTTTCTATTGTCATTATAACACATTAAAACAGATTCTATTTTCTCTTTGTCTTGAAGGGTTATAAGCGCTTTAACGCTTTTTTTATTCTTTGAAATAAACGTTTCTGCTTCAATAGAAATTGGAAAACTCTTATTTAACTCTTCTCGAAGGCTTAAGGGTAAAACCGTAGCTTCGGACCAATCATTAATCAAGTCTTGAAACAAGCATTTTTTAACTTGCTTCCTTCGGTAGTTTGGCTCTTTTTGAAGAACTTGTTCTATTTTTTCTAAATTCATTTTCCTATAATCTCAAATATTTTATTTCTTCTTTTAAATCCTCTAATTAATCTTATCTGTGATTTTGATACTTTAAAATATTCTTTTAACATATTAATGACCTCTATGTTTGCCCCTCCTTCAATTGCTTTTTTTCTCACGTTTAATATAAAGCTATCCTCCGCTTTCTTTTCTATGTGGGCTTTTTTAGACCCAGGGAAAATTTTAACTTTAATAATCATTTGGAACGATTTTTATCGTAATTATTTAATTGAGATTGAGCAGATATTTCTTGAGTTTTAATTATTTCTTTTTCAGTCCTTTTCTTCTTGGAAGAGCCTCTTTTTTTTAAAATAATTAATGATAAAAAAATACCAAAAGACATGACACTTAAAAAGAGAAAAGTAATTTCTCGTGTATTTAAAAGATCAGAAATTATTTTATGCAAAATTAAAAAAAGAACGAAACATCTAAAAGCATTCATAGATGTTCCTATTTTTTTAAACAAAACCACTTTTCTTTTGAGATAAGAGGTTAAGAAGAAGCTTGTTGTAATCCAGATAAGAAAAAAAACAAAATTTATATTCATTCTTAATTATTCAATCCTTTTTTTATTTCGTTAAATTCATTTTGGACTATTTTTAATCTTTTTTTCAATTCTTTTATTATTACAGCTCCCTGTTTTACTTTTTCTAGTCCTTTTTCTATATCAACATCTTTTTGCTCTTCAAACCAATTAACAATTCCTTCAAGACTTTTTAACGATTTTGATATATTATTTTCTTCTTGTTTTTTCATATTATTTTTTTATTTTATTAACCTCTGATAAGAAGCTTCCCTTATAAAGTTTGGTTGTTACAATGTCACCTTTTTTAACTTCGTCGATATTTTTTACTATCCGATTACTCTGATTAAAAATTATACTATATCCTAATTTAAGATTTTTTTCAGGATCTAAGGCTCGTAAATATTTTTCCTGATTAATTATTAATACTTCTTTTTCATTTATGACCCCCTCTATGTAAAAGATAAGTTTTTCTTTAATTGTATTAATTTTTTCTTCTATAGTTTCTTTTTGTTTTTGTAAAATATTGAAGGTGTTATCAAAACCTCTCACCAAACTATCAAAAGTATTGAAAATTTGATTGAAGCCTAGAATAATTCTTTGGGACAAATTTGTAACTTCGCCAATATTAAAATTTAAAAAAGATGTAAACTGATTTAATATTCTTTCTTGCCAATAAGGAACATTCTCTTGGAGAGAATTCCATGATTGATTGATATGATTAGCTATAGCTGTAGGAGTAGAAACAGAGAAATCAGCAATTAGAGATGCTAGAGGAACATCTTCCTCATGCCCGATACCACACAGTGTTGGAATTTTTGAAGCATAAATTGTTCTAGCTAAAACTTCATTATTAAACCCCTGTAGTGATTCCAGACTTCCTCCTCCCCTCATAATAACCAATACATCTAGTTCTGGCATATTCTCATTAAACCATTTTACAGCTTTCACCAACGAAGGTGCAGATCTTTCTCCTTCAACAAGAGTGTCGTAAAAATATATTTTGTAATTAATTTGTTTTAAGTTTTTGCAAAAATCATGAATAACAGCTCCATTCTTTGATGTTATTATTCCTATTTTGCTTACAAAGTCTGTAATTTTTCTCTTTCTTTCGAACAAACCCTCTATTTCAAGCTTTTTCTTTAATAGTTCGTATGCTTTTTTGAAAGAACCCTCTCCAGAAAGCTGAACATCTTTAACGTCCAAACTAAATTCTCCCCTATTAGCTCTTAATTGAGGCTCTCCCATAACTTTTATTTTCATTCCATCTTCTA
>Ga0114923_10000665_pt1 | contig 25846 bp, 19 predicted proteins | sample SumtaG_FD_89578 | JGI IMG/M metagenome (GOLD analysis project Ga0114923, IMG submission 89578) | Deep subsurface microbial communities from Indian Ocean to uncover new lineages of life (NeLLi) - Sumatra_00157 metaG | ecosystem: Environmental > Aquatic > Marine > Oceanic > Sediment | place: near...
GCAATTCCATAGTGAGCTCCAGAAAGATACCATCCAAAGTAAATTAGTGCAATCATTATAACTCCTACGCCTACTGAGCCAAATGGTCCAAATATGGAAAGAAGTACATAAATAGTGAGGATGACAACAGATCCAAAAAATTCAGTTAATCCAGCAGCTATGTATTTCTCAATGTTATAAGGCATTTTTTTTCTTTTACAAAAAACTTTCTTTTTTTCTGTATTTACTTTTCTACCTTCTTATTTCTTAGTATGTTATGGTTGACTCATGTAAAAAAACCTAAATATCACTTTTAATTACTTTTTGAGATATATCTTATTTGATCATCTTCGATTTTTCATAGATTAAGTCATTTTAGAATAGGGTAAAAAGAAGTGCAGAATTTTGATGTGGATTAATGAGTATTGGACAGGCCGAGTAATAAACAAAACAGTTAAACAGTTTTATTTAAACTTTTTTACCTTTATTCTTCCAAAAAAAAAGGTAGGAGGGAAGACGAAAGGAGAAAAATGAATCCTGATGAAGAAAGTGTTCAAATTTACATGATAAAAGACTTTTTCCTGAAAAGAATATGGAGGTCCATAGTTTTCCATTTCTTTTCGATGTGGTATGCAATATCTAGCAATTACAATTATTACACCGTGAAATATGCTTGGGTAAGAAACTGTTTTTGGGGGTTAATTGCAATTCTCATCCTGTATTATTTATACAAATATGGATTTCCATTCATTAAAAAGAGAAGAAGAAAGGGATTTTTTAGAAAAAGATACAATTATGATTCGTCTGATGACGATGGATCCTCATCTGATGAATCTGATGATGAAGAAGAATAAGAGAAAGATTTAAACAACAATTTTGTAATTTTCAGACAATTTGGTATGTAATGAAACGTTGTAAAAGTAATCAATATAACCTGGAGCTTTCTTTGGATCTTCCTCTTCCTCTTTTTCTTTGTAAAATATATTCATTGTGAGATTCAACAAAGTTTCGAGCCCTCCTTCATCAAACTTATTTATCTGTATCATATTAATTGGATTTAGTACTTCTGTCATTTTACTCAAAAACTTTTGTCTTGTAATTTTCCTAAGCATTTCAAGATAAGTATCTTCGGATGTCAATTTGTATATTCTTTTGGCTTGTGGATTTTTCAACAATTTAATTCTTTTTAAATTGTAAACAGCACTACTTATCTCTTTATCTATCAAGAGAGAAGATCTGACATTGTAGAAAATGTTAACAACATTACTAATTTCTTCTACCACTTCTTCTGTCAATAATATAACCGTAGTTCTGACGGATGCCAACTTTGTCTTAAGTTGTTTAAAAACATGTCCATTTTTCTTTGATATATCAAAAAATTGTTTATTCCAAAGAAAGTGAACACTTCCACTAGAATTTAGGATTTGTATTGTAGACAAATAGTGTTCATTAAACCCTTTACCTTTTGTTCTTATACTATAGTCCTTATCGTCGTTAAAATAGAAAAACAATCTTGTGTTTAGTTTAGTCAAAAACAATATTGTCAATTTTTCTGAACTGTATTCAGACTCATCAACTGACATGTCCATATCTTCAAGAAAGGCTTTGATCATCACTCACAACTTTTTTTTTTCCTTCCTCCCTGAAAAAAAAAACTACTTTTGAAACTTATGTCAAAGACTAGGAAAAATATTCACAGAATAATATTTTAGTATACTTTTTACATCGAATCATACTTCAGTTTTTTTCACCAGTAATAATGGATGATCAAGAAGGAGGAGGAGGAGGAGAACTTTCAATTCACAGAAGAGTTAAAAAACGACGAAAAATTGTCCGAAATAGAGGAAGAGGAGGAGCACGGATTACTCCAAGAGCGAAAGTATCAAGAAGGAGACGATCTAACGAACATGATGGAGAAGTTTTACAAACTGTTTTGACTTTTGAATCAGAGTACATTGACATTGTCCATTTTTCTGGTACTAGAGGAAAACGTGATGTTTTTAGTGGAAAATATAGTGAAAACGACAATCCATTTGATGAGGATGAAGATTATGATGAAAATGATGAGGGTGGGTTGGCTGAGGATGAAGATGAAGATGCAGAATATGGATTCTTACAACCTTGGAACAGTCCACTAGTCATAACGATTGAAAATTCGTCAAAACATATTACTCACAAGACGAATTTTGATGACGAACAAGTCTTTAACATAAAAAAAGAACACAACTTGCTTTCTTTAGCAGAGAGTTTGAAAAAGGCCACTACACGCCTCAAACAACTATATGAAAGAGTTGTTATTGGGAAAAATGTGTTATTTCATGACAATGGAAATACCATTAAAACATTAGCACAGTGTTATAGGAAATGGATCATTGGTTTTATGAGAAATTACTATGGAAATCTTTCAGTTGGAAATTCTGAAACAATCAATGAAGACAATTTTCTGATACATTTGAATATCGAAATATCGAGATCTCATAGAATTTTGATGGAATGTACTCACGGATGTGGAAGAAGGAAGAGGAGGAAAAGAGACAGAAATAGGAGGAGGGAGGATCTGGAAGTTGTTAACTTCTTTTGGTACATTCCATTTATTGGGGGAAACGATGATACTAATCCTTCAAGAAATGAAATTGAAATTTTGATGAATCTACCACCATTGAGTGAAACATCGTCTAACAATATGAAATTTTTACCGGAGTCTTTAATTTTGTTCAAAAAGAAAAAGTTCATGGAAATGAATTTGTTGGAAGTCTTGAAATCAATAACTTTAATCATGCAGAATCAACAGTTGGATGTTAAGTTATACAAAAATTACAGAAAACGTATTCACATTATGTACTACATAGAAGTGTTGATTAGTAGACTGGATGAGTTTGTAAATCAGGGGTTTGGAAGTGAAATACTTAACGTTGAGCAAATGAGGTTTAAATCATCAAGTGGAAACATGTTTTACTCAAATATGTTCTTCTTTCATATATTCAAACATTTATCGTACTTTTTGAGATTCAATTTTTTTGTACCAAAATTGTTTGACACGAGGTTTAAATATTTAAGATGCGAACATTTTTTTCAAGAAATCTTACAAAACGAGAAGAAAAAGGAGGAGGAGGAGGGTGAGAGTGATGATGATGAAAATATAAATTTTGGAATGATCAATGGTTATGTTGAAAACCTTACCTCATTTCTAATTTCATTCATTGAGGAATCTGTTTCTGGATCAGAAGAGACGATGTTCACCTTTTTCCAAAAAATGTCGCAGGAATTAATATTGTCTAGTTTGATACCAGGAATAATAGAATACAACATGTTGATTAATTCTCTAAGTGTTGACATGTGGGATAAATTTGTGATAAATATTCACAAGAGATCTGAGTTGTTGAAAAAATATATACCAGAAACTCACAAATTTATTGAGAGTTATACAATGCTGTTTGCAAAAACACTCAACGATAAGAATTCAAATTTGGTTTTTGACGACTTTATCAAAAGTTTCATGGAAGGATGTTTTTACAGAAGAAAAGGGTTTGAAGATTTGTTGATCAATGGAGATTTTGGAGTGTTTAAACATGACACTAAACAAAAGTTGAAACTTAACAAAAAGTTACAATATCCGTTCATGTATCCAGCTCAAGTTGTTCAGAATGTGACATTATTGTCTGCGTTTAGTAGATTGTTTAACAGCATTTCATTTAGAAACAATCTGTTGTTCAATCAATGTGTTGTGTTGTTTCATGAATTGTATTACATGACTCCAAGTGCACTGAACAAGGTCTTTTGCAATAGTTTTAAACATCCAATTATTATTCAAACCAGTCCCATGAGATTCGATGTTCTGTTTAAAACTAAGTTTTATTATTGTAATCACGATATTAGATGTTCAATTACTACATGGATGCTTTTTGTTTACCACAAATGTAATGGAAAGATATTGAATACAAATATATCAGAGAATATCAAAGGTATTCTAAAAATAAAGGAAAGAAAGAAAAAAAGAAGAAGAGAAGTAAGTACAACGGAAAATATTCATCGTTCTTTAATGATGGTTGAAGACGATGGTGAGGATGAAACAACTTTTCAAGTTTTGAAACATACTGGAGATTTGGAATTGTCATGGATATTCAATCCAGTCAAAGTAATAGAAAAGGAATGTGACGATGAAATTCACAATGATTACAATCCAGAAGGATTTAAAACATACGATGATGATCCTGAAAAAGAAAATTTACAGGGTTACGCAACTTATCAAGATTTGTCCAATATTATGGACACAACATCAAAAATGTATAAATCATTATGAAAGAGGTTTTTGTTTTTATTTAAATCTTAACAACATCATTCGTTCAAAGTATCATCAGGTGGAGAAGGGGGAAAGATGTTGCAAATGGTATCCATCCCGAATATGATTGGTATTCCCAATCAGAGATACGTAGTACCATCACTACTTGACGAAGTCCAAGTTGCAACCGTAATTGAAATAATGAGAAGACCAATTTATGTAGTGAATATGAGACCCTACAGAGGTAGAAATCTCGACCTTGGTATAGAAATGACAATCAATGGTGTTAAAGATCCCAAACTTATCAAAATGATTACAGTATTCTGGTTACCAGAGATAAAGTTTAAAGCAAGAAATTGGTTACTTGGGTTCGGAATAATACCATACAGGATAGATAAAAATAACAAATTTATACATCCCAAAATAATCGATTTTGATACTGGAAGAATATTCGTTTCGAGGGATTTGAAACTTAACGAAAATGTGTATCTTTTCCAATCTAATTACAGCGAAAAAAATACTGGGAAATTCAAAACATCAACGATGAATGGATTTTTGGAATATGACCCATCAGTACAATTTTTCGTTGTAAAATCAGAAGCTCCTGATCATTTTGGACAACTGAACTCTATGCTTTCGACGTTTTTTGATGATTATTACATGCTCTTGAAAAACAACGCATTTTGGGAAATGACAAATGAAAAAAAGACATGGAGGAATGGGGTCATTCAAGAAAAACCAGTTTCTTCTAGAGAACAAATGGAGTTTATAGAAAGGAGATCCAGAATAACAATAAACGCTGTTAGTAGGCAGAGTAATCGTCCTGGGACAAACAGAGGTGGAATACGAAACACAGAGCCTGTTAGAAATGAAACAAATCAAATTGCATTCGAATTATTTCCAGATAGATTTAGACCTCCACTGGAGAGGGATGGACTAATTTACTTGCGTCCCCTGCAAGAATACAAGGAACTTAGAGTTCAAGATCCAAGTTCAAAACCAGAGGATTTAGCAAATAGATTTGATAGAAAATTGGCTATTGCGCTTGGAGTATCTTTCAATCCATGGGATATTGAAGCAAGAGGGACGATGAGTGACGTTTTTCTCATGAATTCTCAAAGTTTGATGGCTACTACAGTCAAAAATGAGTTGAAAATTTATCAAAATTTGATAATTGAATGGTATTGGAGAATACTGGGTCCATATCACATTCCTTTAGTCAATGCAAAATTGAATCAAGCAAGGAATAAAGGTGGGAATCGAGAATTTCAGAATCAAAGAACTCAGAACAGAATGGGAGGGACAAATTTTGGTAAAAGAAATAATCCTTCGTTCGGAGGAAGAGGAGGTCCAAATAAAAATTTTAGTCCTCAATCTCAAAGAGGTTTTGGGAACAAAGGAAAGAAACTATCATTATTGAGACAAAAAACAAATCCATATCTCAGATCCCAAGATGTTGTCAATAAGTACAAAGAAAGAACCCCTACTTTTTTCCAGAAATCAAGGAATTTTGATGTTAGATTTCTCAAAATGACTACAGATATCAAAGTGAAGTTTATTAAAAGACCATTTATCCTGAGACCAGATCCTAAAAAATTGGAAACCATGTGGTTTGGTGGAGCAATCAATGACGATACTTATTGGGAAACAATGAGTGATTTGTATGGAGTTCCACTACAACCAGTGTCAAGAACACAGTATATGTCAAATTTAGTCCAAGCAAACAAACCTATAATGGATATGCAACTAGATATGCAGAAAAAACAAATGGATATGCAATTTCAACAATCTAAAAAGGAAATGGCTGAAAGACAGAAAATGATGATGAAAATGGGTGGAATGGGAATGGGAATGGGAGGAGGAGGAGGAGGTGGTGGTGGAAAACAAGGATTTGGAAGTGGTGGACAAGGATTCGGTGGAGGAAAAGGAGGAGGACAACAACAATTTAGAATGATAAATTTTCCAAATATGTTCGGGGGTGGGGGAGGAGGAGGAGGAAATAAAGAAGAGAAAATATTTCAACGAAAAAGAAAGATTTAACTTACAAAAAAAAAAAAAAAACAACAACAACTCTTTCCACTAAATTTGTCTATTCATATATTACATTTTTTATCTACACATCTCTCCTACACATCTTAGTTCTTATAAATTTTTTTATCTTTGAATAATTCATTGCTCCAAAAAACATAAGAATACCTCCTACAACCAAACAAATAATAAAAATTGTTATCATTTTAAATCCACGAAAATTAAGATTTCCTTTATGCCTTACTATCCTTTTCATATAGATATTGTTAATCAATCGTATACTTTTTCCTACGCTTTTTTGTCTAAAAAAGTAAATGTCTTATTTCGGATGATAAAAAAAAAGGGCGGGGGGGGGGGACAAAAAAATTAAGAAACGAAAATGAAGAGAAAGAGAAGGAAAAGAATTGTTAGAGAGCCTCTGACCAAAAAAAAGAGACGGAAAGTGAGGAAAAAAATAAAACGAAGAAATAGGATGTTGCCGATTAAGAATGATAATATCATAAAAACATATATTATCAACATTAGACTCATTAACAAGAAGGTCACTATAATTGGACGAGATTCTAATGGATTAAGGTCTGTTTGGTCGATTGATAATTTTCATCCATATTTCTATTACAAGGGAGAAAATGAAAGTTATTCGGATTTTGAGGATCTGGAAAACGAATTTATTCAAAGATATTCAAACTGCTTCAAGTTAAACCGTCCCAATCCAATTAATATCAAGAAAATCGAACATTTGTACGGAAAGGCACTATTTGGGTATGAAAAAAGGAAGAGTAAGTTTTTGAAGATTTGCTTGGTTAGTGAATATGATCGTATAGGATTAGTTAATTTGATCAAATTTCGTAAGCTTCCAAACATGTTTGAAACATCCGTATCTTCACTGGAAAGATTTTTGGTAGACAATCTTAGAATCAGACCTGGTATCTGTATAAAACTACCAAAGGGTGAAATTAATGGACTCAAGAACATAAATGAACACTACATTATAGAATATTCTGTATTCAATAATGCGATTGAAAACGAGAATGGTATCATTGAAAATGAAAGGATGAAATTTGGAACTTATCGTATAATGTCATTTAAGCCATTTGTTATGAATAATGGTGAAACTTATCCAGTTGCTAAAATTACCGACGAAATAAAAAGGGAAAGATTCAACGATAGTTTGACAAAAACACATGAAATAATTGCTGTTGTTTGTGTAATTAAGGATTATTCTGTTAAGTATGAGAAAGTTGTCAGAGAAAAACGGGTTATTGTTTCTTCCTGTTATGTTGAAACAAAATACATCAACAGCTCCGAAATGAAAGAAGTTAAAATGGAAAAAAATGGTGTGATCAATGACATGGAGGTTTTCACTTTTAATGGAAAGGATAGAAGTAAGAATGAGATACAAGTGATTCAAAAGGTGTTATACATTATGAAAACATGTGACATTGTTATTGGATTCAAAGTAACAGACCCGTATTGTGTTAATTCCATTCAATATTTGTTGGGAAGACTATCTTTTTTGGGGAGATACTCTACTTTTTTGGATAATGAAAGCTTGATAGAAATAGCTGGATTATTGAAACCTAAGGGAGATTTTAACAAAAACTGTGTTAATCCATTCAACTATACCATTTTACTTGACATACTGGAATATGCCAACAGGAGAGATTATAAAGAGATCAAAAACGATTGTTTTGAAAATGTTTATATTTACTTCATGAATGAAGAGGTTGATTCTGATAGAAAATCTGAAGAATATTATGAACAATTGCAAATAAGGAAAAAAAAGCCTCTTGATACATCTATGATTGCAATAGACATATTTAAGGAAGGGTTTGAGTCTTGTGGTTACAAGTTGAAACTGTTTTTCCATCAGAAAATATTCGAAAATATAATGTACAGATCTTCTGAATGGGGATTGGATGCAAATGAAATTTGGCTACCTGGTTCAACAAAAATATTCCGATTCAGATTGCTACGAACACTCTCAAAAATGAAAATTGAGGAAAGAGATGAACAGTTGAGAGACGAAGGAGAAGTTATTGAAGACAAGGATGTGATGACGTTCATAGTCTGTTCTTCTGAAAATATGTTTCATGCAAGGAGGAGATCAGATAATTGGTACATAGATACATCTGACAGTTCAAGGGGTGGTAGAATCCTAAAACCAGTGTTTGGATTGGTTAATAGTCCAATAATAGGAGTTGATGCAGATAGCCATTATCCGACTGTAGTAATCAATCAAAAATTGGACTATACCAACATGTTTTCATCCAATGAAATAAGTGTTCCTGATATTCGAAACATGGACGTTTTTGAATATAAAATTGGGATGGGAAAGATTGGTTTTGTTCAAATTGCTGATAAGTATTTGCCACTAGTCAGAATGTTAAAGGAACTCAGAATGGAGAGAAACAGAATCAAGAGAGAATTGTCTCTGCTCATATCATCATCACGAGAAGGAGATAAAGAGGTTGAGAACAAGATTAAAAGATTTAAAATTTTGGAGAAAGTTGTGAAAAGATCATTGGTTTCGTTTACTGGATGTTTATCGTCGACATTTTCGTTTATTTTCAGAAATAATATTATTGGAGAAACGATGAGGTCTATAGGACGAAAGGTGTTTGATTTAGCATGCGAAAAGGTGTCAAATTCGTGTGCAATATTAACTAAGAGTACTGATGAAACCTCCTCAGTGAAAATCGTGAACAAATTAAATCTTGACAGAAACGTGAATGTTCAAAAAGTAATCTCATTCAAAGTTGTTGCTGGACACACAGATGGATTTGATATAATGGTTTCAAATGGAATTTCAGATGATTTGACTTGTGACGTTTTGAAAAACATTGGAACTCAAATCTGTTTGAGCGTTAACATGATTTTCAAGAATACTGAATATAACGGACATCCAATGTTCAGGTACACGAATAATGACGTCATTATTACAAAAGTTTATGAATCTTCAAGTGATGGTAGTACTGAAAAGGAAATTCGATTCAAAGTGGATTATATATTGAAAAAGGCTATTTATTTTAATCCAAACTCGAAGATAACATTGGATTTCAATGATAGTATCAATTTTTGTGGATCATTCAACAATTTATTATCAATATGTGATCTACTGAAGAGATCGTACTTTACTGCAGTCAACGATGTTTTCAATGGAGTTTTTAAGTATGTTGATTCTTACGTAGATTCCATTGTCATAGAATCAATTGATAAGGTATTATGTGGGAGAGGAGGAAAAGGAAATTGTGATGGGGAAGACGAAAATGATAATATTTATGAAATTGATGAAATCATGGAAAGTTTGATTCAATATGAAAGAGCAACTGAGAAAATGCACAAAGAGAAACATCTTGACTCAAGGAGATATACAGTTTCCAAAGTGTTGAATCATTTTCAAAAGAAAGTCAGATACGAATATGAAATTCCTGCTGTGAATCAACTAGTTCCTTACATTTGGATAAATATCAGTGATCGAGAGATTAGTGCTGCTAAAAAGAACTTGCTGTCTCCTTCATCATCCTCACCGTCTTCGTCATCGAATTCTCCTTCGTATTCGTCTCATTCTGCATTTCCAATTCCACCAGATTTCTTTGACAGTGGTTATCATAGAATAGATAAGAGAAAGTATGTTGAAATTATTGTGAAAGGATTGAAGAATCTTCAGAAAACTTCAATGGACAAAAGTAATTGAAAATTGTAATTTCGTGTGAGAGAAATTGTTACAAATAAGACGAATTTATATTATCTGAACTAATCATGTACATCGATAGAGAAATAATAGTACATCAATAGAAAAAAAAAAAAAAGGAAGAGAATTAAATGATTATTTAATGTCAGATGAATGGTAAAAATTGACTAATGAATAAAATTAATATTAAGGTTTTATATATTGACTCACTGTCCGTTTAATTCTAAAAAATAAGGTCCAAAACAATCATATCCCAACAAAAAAAAAAAAACGGGGTGGACAAAAAAAAAAGGAAAAAGAAGGAATGGCTTATTTAACTGACGACAGAGAATACCAGGATATCATCAAAAAAAGACGAAATGAAATTTTGCACAAATTCGATTTAGGATTTTGTCAAGGACAAACTATTGACAAGGAAAACATTCCAATTGATCAGTTGGATCATTTTATCAAGTTGGACAGGGAATTGCAAGGTGGAATAATTACTATCTATGGATTACCAGGATTTGATGGATACAAGAATTATGTCATACTGTTTGATGAAAATTCTCCATTGACAGAAAAAATTTTCCAACATCCTAAGAAGATATCTAGTGTAATAGGAATTTATGAAATCAAAAGTGGTAAATTCAGAAAGGTTAAAGAAGACGAGGAGAAGATTTTTGTTGATTTGATGTCTAACAAGAAATACAATGGCCCATCAATTTTTTACAGACTCAAAATTAATGGGAACAATGTTTCTTACATGGAAAAAGACAACAAAAAATGGTTCAACAAATTGTACAAGAAAGATTGGGCTTCGTTGTTACAATCTAAGAATGGTGAAGAGGTGCTGGTTTCAGTCAATAGTTCATCTGAAAAATCTTCTCAGGATTTGGTTAGCATAATGAACAAATTGAAAAAGAGCAGAAAGATTTCATTTCTTGATTTTATGGTACTTCCATACTATGGCATTCACGAGCAATACTCAATTCGTAATAACCAGAGAAGTGCTTGGCAATTTGGAAGTTATATTGGATACAAACTTAAGGATAGTGATGACAAAGAATCATACATAGTTAATCCAGAACAAGAGACCCTTCCAAAACTTGGAATTGCAAAAAACTTACAATTTTCAAATGTTCTGAGATACCACAAGAATTTAGATCCAGTAGAATATCACAAGCATGTTGGGAAGATGAGAATTAAATCTCTTGGATTCCAAAGTGAAGGATCACAGTCGTTGAAAAGTGGTGGAGGATATTTACATGACCGAGAAAGGCATAGAGGGTGTATGGCTTATTATTGTGGAGTGACTCCGGATGAATTCTTTGAAGTGAATGACGTGGATTCTTACAGTCCTTATATGATAGCTGGATCTCCTAAATCAAATAAGTACTGTGAATTTAGTACAGAATGTACAAAATTGTTTGTTATTCCAGATGGGAAATTCGTTATTAATACTTATGAACAAAAACCAGGAAGTAGATTCCCAGCTACTGCATTTTACATAGACATTGATAAAAATGAGGATGATGAAATGGAAACTGAGGAGAAGGTGGAAATGAAAGACAAACGAACAAGAACTCGAATTGGTAAATCAGTTATGTCAAAGACACCATCGCTTCATTTACCATCCAGTCCTACTAATTTTGAAAAGAAGAAGGATGAAAGTGAAAAGATTATGAAAATTGAAAAGAGAAATTTCTTTATTCCTAAAATTCACATTAGTGGAAAGAAAGCGAAGGGAAAATTAGAGATTGGTAGGAAAGAAGAGCCTAAGAAAAACAGTGAAGTTGATATTCTTATTGAGCAACTAATTGCCAAAGGAGTTCCAAAAGAAAAAATTGTTGGATTAAATCTCATTGGAAGTAAAATTTCAAAGGGTAAAGTTGATAAAGATAGTAAGAAAGTACTAGAAATGGACATTACTCCCTATAAGAAAAACCTCGTGAGTATGGAAAATTCTGAAAATCTTCCTACTTGTTATAACAGAATTCTTGGATATGAAAACCCTATTGAATCAAAAGTTTACAAACACCATTTGCTTTGTGTATCTTAGAAAGTTTGGAGTTTGATTGGGGAGGGATGGAAGAAGAAGGGAAATTTATTTTTTTTTTGGATAGATAACAGAATTTAGTATACAAATAAAAGGAAGGAATGAAGGAAGAATACATTAATGTAATAAAAAAATGGTCTTTTTTTTTTAACCAACAACAAAATATATCGAATATATAACTATTTTTCATCCTGTTTGTTTCATAACAATACCAAAATGTCAAAGAGGTCACGAAAAACCTCTATTGTTAATCAAGAAAATAGTCGTGGGGGACAACGCCCTATGGTACGCAAAAGAAGAAGAGTAATACGTGGAATAATAACCTCAGGGGGAGGAGGGGGAAGGAGGAAGAGGAGTAAAAGAGAACAAGTTCAAAAAAGGAAAAAGAGGAAAAGAAGGAAAAAGAATTCTCCAAATTTCGATGGTACTTCTAGAGATGACATTGGATTTACTAGTATTCCTGGAAGTTATGAACAACAATATATTGTGGAAGAGGAAGAAGAAAGAGTTCAAGACGAAATGGTCGCAAAAAACGATGATGATGAAATTATCGAAATCCCAATAACTATGGACGATTCTGATGATGAAGAAGCTATCAATTTCAAAATAGAAAATTGTCTGTTTTGTAAATTATCAGATGGTGAAAAAAACGAGTTGTCGATTGATTCTACAATAATATTGGATGTTGAAAACAGAATGAGGAAGGCAATTTTCCTTGGAAATGCAATTAAATGTGCAAAGGGATGTGCTAGGGATATTAACGAACTGGTTATCAAGACATACAATGAGGGTATAGAGCATAATCTGAGCTCTTCTTCTGGTAAGAAGAGATCTGGGAGGCTTACTTGGAAATGTATTTTGAATCATTTCAATCATGTTCAAAAACCTCCATTTTGTTACAAAAGGGACCTGGATATGTTAGACAAAATGATTCAAAATACTTACAGACATGAAATGTATTGTACAAGAAACGATGGACCTTATGAAATTGATCCTAGGAACAATAAAAGAGTTAGAAAAAGAGTTACTCACGTCAATTTAGATGCGGTGAAATTGGTTACGCAAATGATTGACAAGAAGGTTCAATTGAATATTAAAGTTAACAAAGAATTTTCGAATGGTGGTGGTAGGAGAAGAGGAGGAAACAGTAGATATTCATTTGCAGATAAAGTTTCAAAAAACAAAAAAAGGAAGGAAATGAGATAATGTTGGGAGAGAAAGAGGGGAAAAAGGTTTCTTTACCAATAAATAAGATTTTTAAAATATAATAACTTCATATTACCGTATTTTCAAATATTACCTTACTGCTACCCAAAATTGATAGTTTGGGAAGGTTTTTTTTTTTGTTAAAAAACAATGGCAGAAGCATTCAACCAGAGAGATTTTATTGAAAACTTTAGACGTGGAGGAAGAAGAGGAAGGGGTCGTATCAACATAAGAAATTACATGTCTTTCACACCATCATCTCAGACTCCTCAACTTGGAACTAGAGGAAATATTGGACTTGGTAGAATAAGAAGAAGAACTACCACTGGGGAAATAAACATTCAAGGAGTTAGGGAAAGTGGATTACCTGGAAGAAATTTCCCAGGAACTCTAAATCAAATTCAAAAATTTGCCGGAAATCGACAACAACAAGGTCCAGCAATTGATTTAAGATCTTTATTTCGAGCAACTTCAACTTCTGGTGAAGACGATGATAATAAAGCACATCAAACTTTCATTCCAAAAATTTGGACTGAAGTTGGAACTGGTTATGATAAGGATATTCACACTGGAGATTTGATATTTACACTTGATGATGATGAAATTACTGAAAATCAATACAAAAAACCAATGAGATCTGTGTTGAATTTGCAACAAATGAATCGAGAGTTGTTTGTTAGAAAAAGACACGGTCTGGAGCTTGTTAGAAGGTATATGGCAAACAAAAAGGAAACAATCAATCCTAGCACTCCTCTTAGAGAAATTGTCATTGATTATGATACTCTCATGGATCACTTCAGAAAGGAAAAATCGAATTACATCGAAAATGTAGAGTTCAGAGATGATGAAATCAAGGCAACAAGGATAATGAAAAAAGTGGTTAAGGATTGGGAAGATACTAGAACACCAGGTGTTGCTACTGAACTGTGGACTTTATACGATAATTACAAAAGCCGCACAGTTTCAGATTTGGCAGAAATTTTCAACAAGTATTTGGCATTCTTGAGTCCAGAATTGATTAGATTAAAGTATCAATTTATGGGAGTACAGGTTGATTCTATGAATCAGGTACCTATTAAAATGGGAAATTACACAAGAGCTGCTACATCAACAGTTTTAGTAAGAGGTCCAGAATATGTTACAAACATTTTTGGGGAAGCTGGTTACCCAGTTGGAAGAGTTGCAAAACAATTTCCAATGAATGGTATACATTTTAATGAATTACCAGAAAGAAGTATGATACCTTCTTTGGGTAGAGGAAACAAGCTGCATATTGTATTGATGAATGTATTACCAAAAGCTTGGCAAAAGGAATTGAATAGAGATATGGATGTTCCAACTAGGTCCCACCCACTTAGTTTTGTTCCAACATGGGCAGTTCCTGTTATTGGTCCAACTAAATCTCATTTGTTGTGTGATTTGGATAATGAATCTCCATTTGTTGAATCAAGTACTATCAAATACGATGATCCGTATGATCCTGGAACAGAAAAATCTGAGAAAATATCTACAAGGTTTTACTATACTTCTGCAACATCATGGCACATTGGAAAAGTTATGGATATAATGGACTCAAAAGTGAAACCTGGTGGTTTTTATCCAAGAGTATGGGGAGTCAAAAACTACGATTTGTCTTCAACTGGATTAACGGATGTGTATAAATCTAGAGAGGTTGCTGGTTTAGTCAAAATCTTTATTAAAGGTTGAGAGAGAGAAAAAGGGAATGGATACAGACCATTTTTTCAACCAAAGTAAGAATGAGTTACTTTGAGAAAGAAAAAAAAAATAGAAGGTTGTTAATGAAAATTAATTTAAAGAGGAAAAAAGAAAGAAAGAAAGAGAGAGGGGGAGAGGAAAAACAAAAATTGTGCTTGTTTCAAGGAAATAAATGATGTATTATCAATTCTTCTTCTTATTTTTTTTTTCACTTTAATATCCCATATTTTAACGGAAGAATACTGGTATTAATTACTGAAGTTCAAGGTTCAATTCCTTATGGGATTCTCTTCTTTTTTTGAAAATGCACTTTTTTTTTTCCTTAAAAACATATGTCTAATCAGTTCTAAATAGTAATATACAAAACAAAAATTGAAAAATATTATACGATTACCCTACACAAAAATTAACAAATAATAAGAAGTACTGAGTAATAACTCGTAAAACAATTGTATTTTTTTTAAATTGAAGAATTGAAAATGCGAAGAGGAAGAAGAAATCCAATATTATTGCAGAGAGGAGGAATCGTGAGAGAACGACCATTTTTATTGCAGGAAACTCCCTTTATTCAGAAAAGAAGGAGATCTGGACAACCAGCTCCAGATAGAGAAAAGGCTCCTATTTTACACGGAATAAATAATCCTCAAATGGATCAATGTGCTGTTCATACAAGTTGTTTTGTTGCTCATAAGGATCACAGTATGAGAATTGCCTACATAGCTGGTGGGAAGCAAAACTTTATTCCTGGAGGTATTGCTGAAACATCGAAATTGTTTTCGATAACCAAAGGGGATCCGTTGTTTATTCAAAGAAAATTCTTACTTGGAAATGGCAAAGAAAGTCCGTTTGTTTCTTCAACTTTGAATGGAATCAACCACAAACCGTATACTTGCAGTGAAGATATGGATCATGATTACATCTATTATGGAATTTCTGACGATAAATCTCAACATGGAGAAGTATCTACCAACAGAATGAAGATTACTGTTCAGCTGAGTAAACACGGAACTGTTGTGAATAATGGTCCAGATCGTCTTAAGGGTGGAGATCTAGTCAGAAGAGGATTTCCTTACTTTAACAAGAATTCTAGTCAAAGAGGTGAAATTGAACCAAATTTGGAGTGGATTAATCATCACGTCAGTTCTATTCATCCAGACAATTACAAAGTAATGATGCAGTTGAGAAAGGTTACTCCGTCATACATAACAGATATTTACAGGGATATTTTTTACAAATTGTTGAACGATTCTGAAGATTTGGCTCAAAGAGAAAGAGGTACAAGGTATTATCCAACTGAAAGACATATGAATCCTGAAACTGAAGGTAATAGAAGGAGTATTCTTACTACATTGGATAGAGCGTCAGTTTCTTGTTATCACAACATGTGTATAATTGGAATGCAATTCTTGAGAACTCTTATGGATCAGGGACTTATAACTGGTGTTGCTGATGTTGCTGCTGGTGTTGCTGGTGTAGAATATAATTGGGTTGCGGCAGCTGCTGGTGATGTAGATGAAGTGAAACATAACTTTATGCAACGGATTGCTGGACAATTTGGATTTTTCAAGACTGACGCCTACAAAACAACATACCCAGCAAATGAAGAGGTTAACAGGCAGAGAGAATCAAATACGATTCAAATGTTCTTGACAAGATACTTCCATCCATGGACACCTCAGGATATGAAAAATGAAAACAGAACTATATTGATTAATGAGACTGGAGGAAGATATCACAACCATTTTGTAAATTTATTGTTGGAAGGTAGTAAAATTGGAAAACATGAAATTAATAGTGTATTGTCACACAGAATGAGAAGTATAGTTGGTATGATTTCAAAAGGAGGTCCACCAGGATCTCAGGTTGATGGAAACTTTGGACTCAGACATATTTACTAGGGGGGAGAAAAAAAAAGGTGAAAAAAAATATGTGAGAAGAAAAGAGGAATGGATGAAATAAGAAGAATTTTTTTTACTACACAAAAAAAAGAGGTGGAGAAAGAAGAAAGAATCCTTTTTTTATTCATTGTTCCATCTTTCTTTGCTTTTTTTTTTAAAAAAAAAACTGTCTCAAAATAAAGGGAAAAATTTTTTGTTTTTTTTGATGCATAATCATACTATTAAATAAGCAATCACAAAAATTCCAATGGAAACACAAATGAAAATCATAAAATTCGATACAACTCGTCTAGCTTTCATAATACAACAGCAATAACAATAATAACAACAAATCACAAGAAATGATGCAAAAAATATGAACGGAATAAGATAAACTAACATCGATACCATGAAATTCCGACAAGAGGCATTATAATACCACGGTATAAAATAATTTACGATGTCCATACCAAAATTAATAAAATGAACTGATATTGATGATATTAAGTCCCAACACGAATGAGTATAATGATTCAGATCAAAATTATTTACGATGTCCATAACAAAATTACCCAAGTTTTGTATTATTTGTAATGCTTTAACCAAAATCATAACTTCCTCCCACAAAAAAAAAAATAGACGGGGGTCTAAAAAAAAAGAGAAATTATGAAAAGGAGGAGGAGAAACCCGATCATAAAGGATAAGAGACCAAAGAAGAATGGTAAAAGAAAATCGAAAGGTCAAGAAAAAATTAACGAAGGAAACAATTGGTTTTCCTTGAGGTTTTTCAAGGATAGGGACATGTTACCCGCATCTTCAAAAAATGTTAATCCAGTCAGACAAGTGTTCAAGGAAAAAAAAAACTTGGAGGAAAATGCAATAGTTGATGGTTTATTCGCATTTGCACACGAATATATCAGTGGAGGGGCTAAGTCATATGCATCAATGAATTTGAATGCCTTTTTACATGAAATGAGAACTTTACAAGAGGACAACATGAGATTTCATGAAACGATTTTCGACAACAGATTTGTCAAATTGAAGCTTGACATCGAAACTGGAAAGGAGAACAATGAGGATTTTGATTTTGTTTCTTCCATAGATTATTTAATCGAGCACTTGGTGGAATTCTTCAAAGAGAACAAAATCAAGTGTGAAAAATCTTGGTTTGTTATCGAAAATGCAACTAGGGAGAAAAAGTATTCTGTTCATGTGACAATGTATAAGGGTATATGTTTTGAAAATGTGGATACTTTGGTTAAATTTATTCACAAATTTCAATACTGGTTAATTCAGAGGGAGGTTACGAAACTAGAATCGACGATAGATGAAACCTGCTATGAAAGTACTGAAGATTGTAAAATGGTCTCAATCTTGTCCCGATCAAGTTCTCATTATGAAGAACCTTCTTCAGTCCCACCATTTTGTTCAAATGATGATGACTCTACTGTTGATGTTGGTAATGAAAGATACAAGTTGATCTCTATTTTCAAGAGTATTATTGATTTGGAGCCACTTACTCACAAGAATGGAACATTGAGATGTTATTATTCAACAATTGCAAGTGAGATTAAAAATCCAGATGCTAGATTACACATATCCAAAATAATCGAAATCCCAGTTATGTCGGATGAAAATCCATGCAAATTTGATGAAGTTGAAAAACATTTTGACAGATTGAGAAAAATGGATGAAAAAATGATACCTCACTGTTTAGCACAATGTATATTTCCTGAAGTTGATGGTATTCGTACCAAAATAATATCATTGAACAAGAGCAGAGATTTGAATGAATACGATAAGTACAGAAAGAATATCAATGAAAAAATTACGTACTACACATTTTTAATGCACAGATTGTACAATGTTCCAATTGGAAAGGGTATGGTTAAAAATAGAGATTCATTTATTTCATTTGACAGACTCAAAGACCTACACAATGATGATCAAAACGAAATCTTCTCCTTCATTCATTCATTTGTTAGTGGAAGTAGAAGAATCAATGGAAATGACAATAGAGGAAATACATCTCAAGACATTGAAAAGTACAGATGTAAAATAGTCATTTATGAGCATGACAATCAAGAATTGTACGAATGTGTCAGAAAGTTACTGAAAAATTATGGAGTTTGTCCTCACATCCAAGGTGTATTCAAAGAAGCTCAGGATCCAAAGTTGAAAATTTTGAAAATTAACGAAAATTGTAGTGCTATCATGATTGGAGTCAAAAACACTATTTGTGAGATTATTCAAGTTAATGAAAAGAGAAGACATCAAAAACACACTTCAGGACATTACAATCCAAGTGTGTTTTTCAAATTGTTATTGGACAGCGGTACCTGCTTTCAGAAATGTTTTAAAACGAAGTGTAAACAAAAGAGAGGACATCAATTTTACATTGGATCAAATTTGTTTGGTAGAATAACATCATTGACAGTTGAAAATGAAGTATTTATGGAATGGTTCAAAAAACAAACTTGATAGAAAAAGATAGTTTTCTTTAATTATATGTTTTTTCCTTTTACTATATTTTTAAATAACACACACACAAAAAAAAATGAAGAAGAAGAAAGGGAAAAAGAATTTGTTCTTAATTGGAATCAGTGATCTCGTTAATCGAAGGACCATACTTGATTTGAAAACTTTTGTTGATCCTGAAGTTATAGATCCGGACTTGCTTGCAGACATTTATATTTATCCACCAATAGGCCAATTGAATACTTTGGATAAACTTGCTGCTGCAATCAAGAATGTTAAGAGAAATATTATTCCAAGGTTACATAACACAATTATACCTCAGCTTCTTTATCGCTATTCTTTAATTGGATATGACAAATATACCCTCTACGATGTAACTCAAATATTAGCCAGGAAGTTCAGGGATCAGAATTTGAATGAAAATGAACTTGGTTTACTCAAATGGATGATAAACGAAGAACCTGGTTGGTTCTTCAAACCTAATGATACTTATGAATTTGTGAAAGACCAAAGATGTTTCGTTTGGAACAGAAGAAGGGAAGTCTGGGAGCCCGCAATAGTTTTGAAAACGTGGAGAGATAGTAAAGATTGTGTAAAAGAAGGCGCAGATGTGGACACTATCATAAAAACACAATCTTCGAAAATTGTGAATGACGATTGTTTAGCAGAATTAGGAAGAGAAAGGTTTCAAATAAGATACACTGAAAGAGGTACTCCAATGTTTAACCAAATTGCGTGGAAGGATCTTGGTAATTTGAGAATAAACAGAGAAGAAGAATTACCATTTGACGAGGATACTAGAATTGAGGAGATAGAAAGAGATACAGACACAATATTACCAATGTTGGATCGAATGAGAGTGACTTATATTGAACCAACTGAGTCCTGGGAATCCCAAAGAGCAAGTATAATCGCAATTAGAAATACTTTCATAAAATTTAAGTTTACTCCTAACCAAATATTTCGAAATTTCATAGACGAAATAAGAAACGGTGTTGGAATGACTAGAATTGCGTTTAACAACATTGTCAGAACACCATTACAAGCATTGACATTAAGGGAAATTCCTCAAGCAAGAAGATGTTTCTTTTCAATGGATTTTTATGATGGTGGGATGGCAGAAGTTGATAATGATGATATATTTAGTAGAAGAGCAGATCTTCATTCGAATGGGTCTGTAGAATTCTATGTTGTTTTTATAGAAGATAGAGATCAAATCCACTTAGATTTTGTTTCTTCGAATGTCGAACTACGTGAAAGAGAAACAAGAGACAGACATAGAAGTAGAAAACGAATGTTTGAAACAACTGCCGTAAGGTTTCTCATAGTGAAATCACGACAAGCACGTGCAGGAGTAACAATAGAATCATTTCATGAAATGACAAATGAAACAGCACAAATATTGCAAGAACAAGGAGAAGGTATATATGGAGCAGAAGGAACACTGAGAGTTGCTAGACAAACTGATGCTGGTATCATAAACAGGTATAGAGCACGATTGGGATATTTTAATATTCCAAATATGGAAACCATGAGCTTGAATCAGATTATAAATTATTTTGAACGTAGGACTGAAGAAGCTCGTAACGAATTTAATCGAAGTGGAAATGAAACTGCAAGACAAGAATCTGTTGCGTTTTCTAATATGGTACAAACATTGGGAAACGCAAGGATAGAATCTGGGAGAGTTTCAGCTGAAGAATCATTGGAGGGAACATCAGAACTCATTGAAGAAGAAGATGAAGAAGAGGTAGAATTAGACCCTGAATTTGAAGAAGATCTTGATGATTTTATTATTGATGATGATGAGGGAGAAGTGGAGGAGGAAGTGGAAGGAGGAGGAGAATTTGAGCCACCTGAAGAAGGTATTATTCCAGATCCACCTCCTCTTGGGGATATTCAATCAAGAGACAACGTTAAAATTAAATTAATAGGAACGAATGGATCTGGAAAGGCAGCTAGTGCAATTATTAGTGCTTTAAAGAAAATAATTCAACTTGGTAAAAAAGTTCCATGGAAAAAGGTTATAAAATTTTCCATGAAATTTGGATTGAATTTTTACAAAATTATGAAAGCAGTTCAACCAGACAATGAAGTTGTGAATGCTATTGACGATGCAAAACTTGTTGCAAAAAAACACAATTTTAATCAAGAGTTATTAGATAGAATGATAAGGACAACAATTGAAAATAGTGCAAAGAAGGGAATTGCTATAACAAGGAAAAAATTGTTGGGACCAATAATTAGAGCAATAACAATGAGGGGAAGTAGAAAGGAAATACAAAATCTCACATCTGATCCGAGTGGAGTAAGTGGAGTGGTAAAAACAATTGTCTTAGATTCAAGGGTTAGTGAAGAAAAGGCTGTATTAAAAGACGAATTTGCAGAATTAAGAGAAGAAAGAGAAGAAAAAAAAATGAAGGAAAGGGAAAAGGAAAAGGAAATATTGGAGAGGGGAACAAGCTTACCAGGTGCTCCTGTTGTTGTTACAAAGGAACCAGAACCAAAGGTTGTCATACCCGCTGTTAGACCTTCAGGAGTTGTACAACCACCAACAACTATTGTTATGCCAAAGGGTACAAAAACATTTGAAGTTAGAATTCCAATTACTATAATACAAAGGAATGAAGAAAAGAAGAAAATACTTAAAAATATTACCAAGAGACTTGAAAATATGGGTGAAATATTGGATGAAGACTAAAGTCCATCCCAACGATTTGGGTCTGACTAAAAAATTTTGTGAAAAAGAAGAAAGAAGTATGGAGAAGTCTTTTTTCCTAATATTTATTAGGACGTCCAGCTTAGGTGATTGTTTAAGAATAATGTGTTGATTTAATAAATGATAAAAAAGTTTTCAATAGGAAAAATTGATATTGTAGAGTCGTGTATGTTACTCGCTGCATCTTTAATGCTTTAAAAATCTGGATTTTTTCATTACAACTACTCTCCCTTCCCAGGCCGTTCCTTATTTTTTTTTTTGTGAAAGTTGGCGGTAATTTGAGTATTTTCAAGAAGATGAAAATGTCTACAAAGAGAAAACTTGAACCAGAGTCCGTTTTCATACCATATGATTGTCAAGAAGTTATACTTTCTTTCGTTCCATGGTATAACCTATTTCAATTTCTTTCTGTTTCAGGTATTACCAATTCAACGTCATCTAGAATAATCAAGATTCAGTTTGAAGAATTTGTCAAGAAAAGATTACCACGAATATGCTTTGGGCGTAAGGTTCACAAAGAGAAAAATACTGTTTGTTATACCAGACCTTGTATTCACAAAGAGAAAAATACTGTTTGTTATAGCAGACCTTTTATTCCAAGAATGAACATGTGTGTTCCTGATGAAGTTGAAAAGTATAAAAAGTGTCCAAACATAGTGAATACAATTCAGAGACCAAGTTTACATCTAGGTATACGAACATTTATTTCGACAACCGGAAGACATGAAGACAAGAATGTTAAAGTTCGATTGAATCAAAACCCAAAGTGGTTGTGTAGAGCTAAGACTATAAACATTTCCACTAAGAACAAGTTTGTTAAACATGTCTACGGATTTATGGATGAATGTTTTAACCAAATGAAGAGCTGTTTCGTTTTTTCATGGACAAATCTATACATTTCAGAATCTGATATAAATGAATGTGAAGTGTATGAAATTATAGAAATTACCATTGAAAAATTTTCTAACAAAAGACACCTACCTAACTGTAGAAGAGGGGATGTTATCGTATACTTTAATCCTCACAAGATGAAGAAGTTACAGAATTTGAAGAAATGGCTTATTCATTTTGGTGGAATTCAATATTATCAACTAATTAGGAATAAGTTGATATCTAAATGTCCAAAGAATGTACAATTTAAAAAATATAGCTAAAAAAACAACTATTAAATTCTAACACATTATTTTTTTACAACGACTAATTTCTCTCAGAATCTTATCCTTTCTATTTGTTTGTACCAAGATATCCTTTTTCCACAATCCTTTCAGAGTTTTCTTGTTTACACCAAAATAATATTCTCCCTTTCCATGTTTCAGATCCTTCAAAAATTCTCCATTATACCTATCCCCACATTTGAAAAAGTAAATTCCTTTTCCCTCTTTAATGTTGTTGAAATAATTTCCCCTATAACTATCTCCATTTTTAAAGATGTAGTTTCCATATCCATGTCTAAATACATCTTTCATTTTTCCAAAATATTTATCTCCATTTCTATATAAAATCCTCCTATTACCTTTCATTTTTTTTTGATACGCACACACAGAATATCCCACTGAAATTCAAAAAAAAAAATCTATGTGCTACTCTCACTGCCCTCCTTCATAAATTAAGAATGAATTTATTGGAAGTATTACCAAACGAGCTTTTGTTGAATATTTTTATTAACTTGTCTCCACCTAATATTTATAAATCAATTGTTATGGTACAAAGAAAGTGGGAAGAACTTTGTAATGAACAATATTTTTACAAAAATTTGTTTGAATGCACTTTTAATACAAAAATTTCTTCAAATAATGATTTCAAAAGTCTTTTCATCAATAAATATCGTTCAAGTATATTTAAATGGAATTTAAACGACGATACAATGTCCGTTACAAATAATGGTTTAGTTTTATCTAAAAAAATTGAAAGTTTTAACAATTGGAAGACTGTTGGTGTTGATAAAGTATTTAATAAGCGTAAGAAATACTCTATTGTAGTAAAATATGAAATACTTGATCCAAGTAGAGTCGAAAATTGTATTTTAGGATTGTATAATCCTACCAAATTTAGACCTGATGATGTAATTGGTTACAATTGGAATTCGATTGGATTGTATTTTTTTTATGTTGGTAACTTAAATTATTCAATTTTATTAGGGTCATATTAGATTCAAGGCTTATGATGTGAAAAAAATAGACCCAAATTTAAAATATAAAGTGAAATCGGGTATTGTTTTAAAAATGACAGTGGATTTTGAAAAAAACAACTTATCATACTATGATGTAAAGGAAGGGAAATTGCTTGTTTCTCATGATATATGTTTTGAAATGCCTCAGTGTTTTGGAGTTTCTATATTTTCAAATTCACAAATAATTACAATTGTTAGATAATATCCAAGGAATGTACGATTTAAAAAATATCGCTAAAAAAAATCAACTCAGTTTTTTATTCTTTCTTTTTTTCCAACTTTAACTTCCTTCCTTCTTTTTCTTCTTCTCTTCTACCACTTTAACTTCCTCCACCTTCTTTTCTACCACTTTAACTTCTTTTTTCTCAGTTATAACAATCATCACCTCCTTTTTTTCCCCCTCCTCTTCCTTCTCCTTCCCTCTTTTCTTCTCTTGGTAAATTAATGATTCAGTCTCCATTTCTTCAAGATTTCTCTTTCTGTTCTTTGGAGAACCACCACCCTTCTTTACATTGTGTTGTCTGAGGTTCTTAATTTGGTTCAACAAATCCAATCGTTTTGAGGAAAGTTGTTTTTCCATATACCTAACCTTGAGGATATCAGTCTCTTTTTCCACAATCTTCTCTTCTATTGCATTACATCTTTGCAAAACTTCAGCAAACTTCCCAATTTCCTCAATAGATTCAAATTCTTCATTCTCTTTATGACCTGGATTGGCATTTTCCACAGCTTTTTTAAGAGTTGTAAATTCAACTTTGTGCGTATCAACTATTTTCTCACTTCCCTCACGTTCCAATCTTAAATCAGCTAAACTGGTTTCAATTTTCAACAAGTGATTTCTCAGCTCTTTAACTTTCCCATCTCTTTCAAGTCTTCTTTGTTTTCTTTCTCTTCCAATTTGAATCCTTTTACTTTCATTCGCCATCCTACCTTTCTTCTTTTCGCTTTCCTTTTTTGCCTTTTCGTTAAGAGCATCAAACATTTTCTTCTGTTTTTCATAATCATCAGACAGCTTCAGATTGTATCTTTTAAGAAATTCTTTACCACACATTTCTCCCCAACGATTAACTACAAATCTATTTCTATCCATAATATTCTCTTCATAAAATCTAGATTGTAATATAGCTCTGGTAGCAATAAGAGATCGCGGTACATTATGAATCCCAATAGGTTGATGTTTGTTTTTGTAGGAAATGACATCCATTACAGCCGGAATCAACTTATCCATAAAATTGGCGAACGTGTTAGCAATCGAATCACAGAGTGTTTCCCATTTTGACCAAACTAAATCCACGAAACAAAAACATTGGTTCAAGTCGAAGGTCAACATTTTCTCGTTGTACTTTGGGTTGTTTTCAATTCGTCCTTTGTTTTTAACGTAAAGAGACAATCGTTCGATAGCAGGACTAATCTTGTACCAATATTTCTGAACGAGAGCATCTTCAGTTTTCATGGTTTCAGATACTCTTTGTGCTAGGTTTGACATTGCTACTGACGCACCAACTTCCATCTGCATTTTCCTCTCTTCAGCAGTTAATCGTCTTTCATTCACGTTTTTCTTAGCAGGCGGCGATTTAGCTTCTTTATTCCTTTCGTCACTCATTTCTTTCTTCTTCCTTTTTACGTCTTGTGATCACCTTCTTCCAAAGCAATCACAAATCC
>Ga0114923_10000666_pt1 | contig 25836 bp, 24 predicted proteins | sample SumtaG_FD_89578 | JGI IMG/M metagenome (GOLD analysis project Ga0114923, IMG submission 89578) | Deep subsurface microbial communities from Indian Ocean to uncover new lineages of life (NeLLi) - Sumatra_00157 metaG | ecosystem: Environmental > Aquatic > Marine > Oceanic > Sediment | place: near...
AATTGCATTCTCCCATTCTTCATTTCCATAGTGTTCCATCGCTTCTTCTAATCTGATTTCCATTTCACCATATTCTGGCATTTTTGAGGCTACTGATCCTAACATGATAGTTGATGCACAGCAGACAATCACGGTTGCTGCAAGAATTGACACTCCTATGACCATCGGTCCATCAAAAGGCAGAATTTCTTGAGCACTCAATAACGCGACGATAATTCCACCAAACACAATTGCAACAGCTGCAATCCCGATATGCTTCGGTCGAATTTTAACTCCATCACCAACATCTTCAGGATCTTCAGGAGGAGTCATAGTAGGTATCATAGTATCGCATGCATACCGGTTCCTTTTAGGTCTGATGAATCAATCAATCTTCTTTATCAGACTCACTACTGATTCTCTTTAGATGTTCTTCTTCATCTCTTTTTGACGCTAATCGGTCTCTTGACACATTTATCCATTGACTCACTAGGTTGTTCAAATCCGGATTAATCTGGAGAGCAAGTTCTGCGTATGCAATTGCTCGTTCATCTTCCTCCTCAATGAAATGTGCATTTGCCTTGTTGTAGAATGCCTCTGCATAATCGGATTTGAGAGCTACTGCACGAGTGTACGCCTCAATTGCTGCAGGTCCTTCAGCAAGTCGAGATAAGCAGTTTCCCAGATTATTCCAAGCCTCTGCATCTTCATCATTGATATCTAGTGCTTCTTCATAGCAATCTTTAGCTTTCTCAAAATCCTTCAATGCATAAAGTGCGGTACCTTTGTTGAACCAGATAGCAAAGATGAAATTATCAATAGCAAGTGCTTCATCATAGGCCTTTACTGCTTCTTCGTATTCTTCATTTTCTGTAAGAGCATAGCCCAGGTTATACCAACCTTCTATTGATTCTGGATTGTTCTGCAAAAATGAACGGAGCTCTTCAATTGCTTCTTTGAAGAGCCCTTCTCCAATGAGGGTCACTGCTTTTTGAATTGCAGTATTCTTGTTTTCCGTCAAAGCTACCAAACGGTCTTTGAACAGAATACCGAATAAGCATTCCTCAATGACTTAATCTTCTGGCTTCTTAACCATGGTTCTTGCTACTATGGTTAGAACTGGACCAAGAACTGCAGAGGAAGTTGCCAACAGATTAAGAAAGTCTGTAAATGCTTCAATACCCACTGCCATGTATGCAGTAGCGAGATTTATGATTAAACCGATTAACCCTAATCCTGCTGCAATACCGATGACGAATTTTCCTGTACCGACCCGATCAGTTGTGACCAGGTAACCACCTATGATAACTGCAATTCCTCCAAGACTCGCAATATATCCTAATACGATAAGAATCCACCCAAAGATTTCTCCAGCTCCGGGTACAATCGTTTCTGCAAACGCAAAAATCTGCGCCCACAGGGCCGCACTACCCACGACACTTGCCATAATCATGAGGATGCCACCAATTATGCACAGTAGAAATGGAACTTTGTTTCTCATCAAATCACCTTGCAATCGAAATGGAAAACTAATATAATTCTGTTTTGTAATGTCGAAATTCAAGGTATTGCGAAGTTGCTTACAGATCTTTTCTCGAATTGTGAGATATTTGTAAATCCAACTTCTTTCAGCAACTCGTATGCTCTATCAATTCCTGCTCCTACATCCTGAGGTTGGTGTGCGTCTGACCCTACAGTAACAACCTCAATTCCATGTTCTTTGAGTTCTTTGACAATTGCAAATTCTGGCATTGGTTGTTGTTGACCTTTTCTGAGTGCTGAAGTGTTCACTTCAAAACCAACATTGTGCTTATTCATTGCATTCGCAAGGTCCGCAATGTGTGGTTGCCAGATATTTCGTATTCCATCACCATAGTAGGCCTGTCCAAATCTTCTATAGAGGTCAATGTGTGCTACTATATCAAAGAGATCTGATTCTACCGCTTCCTGTAGCTGTGTATAGTAATGGTGACCAAGTTCTTCTATTGTATATTTCTTGAAAGCTTGATCTGCTCTACTATCTGAGATTGCAATATGGTCGATAAGGTGCATCGAACCTAATATGATATCAAAGTCGGTCGAGTGGAAGTTCTCAGGTAGTGAACCATCGATTTCAGGAATATAATCAACTTCCACGCCCAGACGTACCCTAAGTCCTCTTCCCCGATATTCATCATCTGCTGATTTTATACTCGCCTCGTAATCCTCCAACCAGACACTTGAACGAGTGCGTACAGTCTTCCCTCTAACATTAACATAACAATCATCTGCAATTGAATCCGTGTCTAGATGAGTTGTGAATGCTATCTCTTTCAGCCCTTTTCTCAGAGATTCCTCGCAATACTCCTCTATACTTCCCTCTGCATCTATCGAGTAGTTAGGATGAATATGATAGTCAAACATTATGGTTCACACAAATCTTACTAATTTCAGGTTGTCTATAGATGAAGAAATGCTCACTCGCTTTCTGCATTCTCGACTATGATCAGGGTAGTCGGATCTGTATGTTTGGTGTTAACATCCTTGAGGAAGAGAGTTACGATAGTAGCAAGGAATGTCATAATGACCAAGAATAGAATTGAAGCAGGCAAACCAAAATTGTCTCCAATGATTCCAAAGATTATTGGTGAAATTGCACCTGGTATAGATCCTACAGAGAAGAGGAGCCCGAAAGCAAGACCTCTCGATTCCTTTGGACATACTTCGGTCTGGTACGCTGTGTTTGGTGGTACTCCTAAAAAGAAGAAGAAGCCAATGAATACTAGGACCATGATTAATTGGATAGGGTCAAGATGGAAGTTTAGAAGGAGTAAGGCTGGAGTTGCAACTCCAGTAGATGCCATCAGGAATGGAACTCTCCTTCCCCATTTATCTGAATAGTATGATGATACTACCTCACCAAAGAGTCCTGCCGTAAGCATGACTGCAGTAAGGTAACCTGCTGTGACAATACCAGTACCATATGCAACAGCGAGATAGAGTGGCATCAATAGTGACGTTGATCTGAAAGAAGTCCCTCTAAGACCCATAAGTACTACAAGAAGCCAGAAATTGCGAGTCCACCCATCAGCTCCATCACATATCACTTCTTCCTGATCAATGATGTGAGTTTTCTCAAATTCCTCTTCTTCTAGTTTTGCAGATTTTCCATTTGAAAATCTCATGAGTAGAAATGTTGGTACAAACAGAATGATACCAATAATTCCTAGAACTTGAAGTGATGCTTGCCAGGAACCAAGAGCTACAAACAGAGTAACTCCCAGAAATGGAGTTACTGCCATGCCCAGTAAGCCACCCATTGCTTGAATACCGGTTGCCATCGACCGGTCCCTTGGGAATTTGTCTGCTAATGCTGGAAATGAACTGGGATGATAACCTGAAGCTCCTAGACCAAGAAAAATCTGGAAAATCGTAAGTGTCACAAAGTCTCCAGAAAAGCTTGTTAGCAGCATTGCAACAGCGGCTAGTAGAACACTAATTGAAATGAAAATATCTCTCATTCCCCTATCTCCGAGATATCCAACAAGAAGGTGAGCTGTAGTCATTGCTACAATTGCTGCACTTGTTGCAATTCCAATCTGTGTATAGTTAATCCCCAGATCTATTTGTATTGCTGTGAGGAATGGTGATAATCCACTTGTGTAGACGTGATTCATAAAGTGTGAAATTACACATGCAATAAGAACTGCATATGACGCTTTAGTAGCTCTTGACAAAATCAAATCACGTCCATTGTTGAATCGGTGATTCGAAAAATCCCATAGTTAAGGCTAGTGATATTACCACTTTCTGAATTCAAGAATTAATCAAAAGGAGTATCGGGTCTGCTGGCGACATCAGGCAAGCCCAACGCCACCAGCGTATCCGATTTTCGACTCGGAAAGGTTGTTAGTGAGTCAGAAACACCCCTATATATATTTAAAGCTCCAGTTTCAGCGCAATCAAAGTGTTGCTAGATACACCTTGAATCTAAATTAACTTGCCAGCACACCAGAGTACAATGCGGAGGGCTAACAATGCGTTATCATCTGGACCATCATAGAGTCCGAGCAAGCCATAGTTGTCAAGCATGAAGTTGCTACCAGTGACTACTATTTTACCACCTTGAGCTCCTTCCTTGTAACCAAGTACTGGCATTCCGCCGTAATGAGCAAGCCTATGCCCATCAGCAGGAATATCAATGATAGCACCTAGATAGTGGAATCCACTAATTCCTGAGGTGATGATGTGCGGGTCGACAGTATCGATAAGAGTCGGTACCGATCCACCTGGTACTTCAGATGAGGTTATTGCAAAACCGGTCCAATCTAAGAACTCGTTCAATGATGTTATATTGAGTGAGTTTTCGGTCAAAGTTACTACGAATATTCCTCCGCCTGAATTGTAGTAGTCTTCGTATGCCTGTGTTTCATCTTCAGAGAATGGTAGAAAGTATGGGGTGATATGTAGAGGGTCAGTTTCATTTATACCATAAACACAGGGGTCAAGAATCACGACAGCATCAAATTCATGGAGAGAGCTATTGGTTGTCGCGCTACTATTCCGGATTTCGGTCACTGATACATCGTTGTCTACTAGTACTTTGTAGAACTCTCTGAATTGACCAAATATCGTATCGATGTCCCAAGTTGTGTGGGATATATCAAAAGCAACTCTAGCAACCGCAGTTCCAACATCAAAGGAGATATTGATACTGCACTCACCGAATTCAGTGGATGAGAAAGTTATAGCGCCATCAATTTGTGTAACGCCCGACTCAGGTACGTTTACCGTAACTGGTATACGACCTACCTGATTAATCTCAAACTCATTAGGTACTACGAAGGCTGATGGAGTTGCGCTTGCCACTTCAGTTGTAAAATTAGTAGCTCCAGCCGCAAACAATCTGACATTGAAGCTGTACGTATCTGCTGCAAACAATTTTTCAAAATCAATTGGTAGCTCTCCCGGAAATGCATAACAAATCTCTGGAAGGCTATGTTGTTCAGCATTATCTTGAATGATACTGAGGGAATTCTGAATATTCAATTTTCCTGCACCAACGATGTATTCTGGGTACCCCACTATTGGGTCTGCACCCTTCATCAGAGCCGTCATTATAGAACCTGGAGTAACGGTGATGTTATTATCAATCGAGTGCCCGATAAGTTCAGCAGCTGCTCCAGCCACTCTTGGTGCAGCAAAGCTGGTACCGTAGTATGTGGTTCCGTCTGATGTCGTGTAACCCGAAGTTGAGATATCTGGTTTCATGTATCTGCTATCTGTCGGCCCAATCGATGTGAAATATGCGGGGGTGTCGTCTTCCATCAAAGCACCAACTGCAATGCACGTGTCAAAGATTGCGGGTGACTCAATGGTTGTTCCTAGAATTCCTTCATCTCCATCATTTCCTGCTGACGCTACGACAATAACTCCTTGAGAAAATGCCCAATCGATAGCTGCTTCAATGGGGTCGCCATAAGTAGGCGAACCTCCAAGACTGAGGTTGATCACACTGCTGTTTTGTTCGACTGCCCATTCAATTGCATCAATTATTGCGAGAGATGTACCTGTCCCGTTCTGACTTAGCACTTTTCCATTCACAATTTCGACATTCGGGTAAGTGAGTATTTGTCGTGCAATTATTGTCCCGTGAGGAACATTCTCCGGTCGTGAATCTGTTGTAGAGATATCCTCAAAGTCATATCCATTGTCAAGTGTAATGAAACTTGCTTCCGCTACAACCCTGCTCTGTATACTGAAATCTACATCAAGGCCTGAATCTAAAACAGCAACTCGGATTTTGGTGGTAGGTGCAGTACCATTGGGTTCGAACGTGGTGGAAAACACAAGACCGGTGGAAACTACAATCATCATGATGATTATTCCTGCCATGATTCTTGTTCCACTTGATTTCTTCTTCGGAGCGCTTGCGGGTTCCCAATAATATGACATAACGAACACCCAATGATATTGACGCGTGCAGTAACAATTTCTGCTCACGATTCAAGATGAACCTATCGACATGGGTAAGGATGTATTGGTTCTGAAAAGCTTCATTAGGTCGCATAGCTTGCTCAATAATCACGTAGTAGCGATGGGACCATTCACGTTTCATTTATCTGCGATAATATAACATCATCATACCCTCAAGAGGTACTCAATTTGTCCGGAGAAGACGCCATCACAGAAACTAAACCCCTTGTAAACTATCATTCCATACCTCTAGAGGAAGTCTTTGAAACCCTCAAAGTGGATAGTAAGGTAGGTCTCTCTACTGACGATGCTAAGAAGCGCCTCAATGAATATGGTTCAAATTCAATACCCCGATTCAAGGGACCTTTTTGGCAGGTGTATATTGCTCCTATTCTGAATTGGTTGATTACAATCTATATCATAAGCTCATTCGCATTGATTGCCATCGCTTTTCTATTTCCATCTGAAAATAACTCCATGAGTAGTGCAACACTTTGGTTGGCAGTTGTGTCTGTTAACGCGATTGTGGCTATGATCCAACAATTCAGAGCTCAGAAGAAGTTGGAAGCTTTGGAAAAATTATCTGCTGGTGAGGCAAGAGTTATTCGGGATGGCAAGGAAGATAGTATTTCCCCAATGGACATTGTTCCTGGTGATATCATCAAACTTGAACAGGGTGACAAAATCCCCGCAGATGCTCGCATAATTTCATCATCTAATCTTATGGCAAATGAAGCATCACTTACTGGTGAAAGTGTACCTGCAATGAAGAGCGAAGATGCTCACGTTGCAGAGGATGCAGTCCTTACTGATCGATCTAACATGGTCTATTTTGGAACTTATCTTGCAACAGGAATGGCAACCGTCACGACTACAGCAACTGGTGGTCGTACTGAGATAGGCAAGATCCAGGGAACTCTAGAGGAATTGAATACAGGTGATATTCCTCTCAGACGAAAAGTAAACCGGTTAGCCAAGTATCTAGGGATTTCTGCGATTATTCTTATGACCGTATCCGTCATCTGGCAGGTGTTTGTATATCCAAGTCTACATGGTGATCCATTCAATTTCGATTTGCAATACCTTTCTGAAAGAATCGGAGAGGGTATAACCAGTGCAATGACTATCATGCCAATTAACATACCTCTTTTGACGACCATCGTTCTCCTTACTGGAGTACTTGCTATGGCTCGTAAGGGAGTCATTATTCGTGACCTCTCAGCTGTTGAAAGTCTTGGCCGTGTTTCCGTCATCTGTAGTGACAAAACTGGAACGATGACAAAGAACGAGATGACCGTCAAATACTGCTGGGACACAAAGAACCTCTACTCAATTAGGGGTGATGGCTATGAACCTGAGGGAGGAATCTACCTCTTGAAAGGTGCTACTGACTCCAACGTATCTGAATCTGAAGAGGAATTTGTGGATGATGTTTTCTCTTGGAAAGGGCTCTTCCGAATGGTTACCTGTGGTGGAATCGCAAACGACTCAGAGATAATCGCTGAAGAAATCCCAGACCAAGGTACGATTTGGAGACCTCTGGGTGACCCAACTGATGCAGCACTCTTGACCATGTTCAGAAAGAGTGGCATTGATGAAGAAGCAGTAAGAAAACGATACAACATCGTCGAAGAGTTTCCATTTGAATCCGAGCTCAAACGAATGTCGAAGATCTGTCAGGATGGCGATAAATTCGTGGCATTTGTGAAAGGTGCTACTGAAGTACTGATGCCCCTCTGCGAGTATACAAATGGAAAAGACACTCCGTCAAAGATCACTCCTGGTCTAATGGAACGTGTTACAACTCTCACAAATGATTTTGCGTCAAAGGGTTACCGAGTCATCTCCCTAGCATACAAACAGATGGACTCTGTTCCAACCGGGAACACAGCTCGTGAAAAGACTGAAAATAAACTGACATATCTTGGATTTGCATGCATTGTGGATCCACCACGACTGGGCGTGAAGGAAGCAGTCGCTGCCTGTCATAGTGCTGGAATCAACGTTATCATGATTACCGGAGATGCCGCAGCTACTGCAAAGACCATTGCCACAGACTTGGGCATTTTCAATGAGACCTCTCTCGTGGCTGAGGGTCACCAAGTGGAAAACATCAATGATGATGACTTTGTAAGGACCAATGTCTTTGCTCGAGTCAATCCTGATCACAAACAAGTCATCGTCGAGAGATATCAGGACCAAGACAAAGTTGTAGCCATGACTGGAGACGGAGTGAACGACGCATTAGCCCTTGCTATGAGCGATGCTGGAATAGCCATGGGCATTACAGGGACAGATGTCGCCAAAGAAGCTGCAGACATAGTAATCACAGATGATAGTTTTGCTTCTATTGTAACTGGAGTTCACCAAGGGCGTGGTCTCTTCAATAAGATTCGAATGATGATTTACTTCTATGTGGCGATCAACCTCTTTGAAAGTATCATCTTCTTCGGTGCACTATTCATCTTGCCAGATTTCATTAATCTGCTGAGTCAATGGCAGAGTCTCTATCTTGTTGTCACAACACATTCATTCCCTGGTTTAGCACTGGTGTTTGACCGTACTTCTCCAAAAGCTATGGAGGATAAACCAAGGGATAGTCAAGATATAATCACACGAAACCTAGGAAAGATGATGATACTTAATGTCATCCTAATGGCAATAGGTGCATCACTTGTGTACTTCCTGACTATCACCGAATTCATGGGTATTGTTACTGTGACCCCCGAGAACATGTCTGGATTTTGGACAACATTAGAGGATCCCAACTGGGTCTTGCTCAAAGCGACAACTATGCTACTCTCAGTTATCTTGATAGTCGAAAGTGTATTGGTTCTCCTGATACGCAGAATCAATCTTCCATTGCACAAGAGCCTTCGTGAACCTGGAACTTGGATATTTGTCATCTTCTTAGGCCTAATCTATCTTGCACACTACTTGCTGATGTACGTTCCAATGGTCAATGAAATATTATTCGCCTATGATCTGAACTTCTATATCATCCCGCTGTCAATATTTGATTGGATCATCTGTATCCTCTTAGCTTTACCAGCAATCATTGGTGTCGAGCTCTATAAGTGGAAATTCAGGAGAAATGACGTAGATCTCTAGCAAAACACGCATTGTATATACAATACGCATATGCAATACGAAGTATATAAGAGATGCAATTTATCAACCTAGATTGGAGACTGAATATTGGCACGGAAAACCACCTACAAAATTAAGCAGTCCAAAAAGAAAGGCAAGAAGATTGTCATGTTGACTGCCTACGATGCACCTACGGCTTCCATTCTTAGTGAATGCGGTGTAGACATGATCCTCGTGGGCGACTCAGTTGGTAATGCACTCTTGGGATATGAGAGTACAATCCCTGTCACACTTGAGGATGTCATCCATCATAGTGCTGCAGTAGCTAGAGCTAAACCTGATAGTCTAATCATTGGTGATATGCCATTCATGTCCTACAAAGTAAGTATCGAACAGGCACTTGAGAACTGCGCACTCATGCTTCAGGAGGGTGGCGCAGAAGCTGTGAAGATTGAAGGTGCCAGTAGTAGAGTGGTGGATATTGTTCGCGCTGTTGTTGACTCAGGAATCCCTGTAATGGGTCATATTGGCCTTACACCCCAATCTATCTTTCAACTTGGAGGATATCGAGTTCAAGGGAGAACAGCTGAATTGACTGAAGCACTTGTTGAACAAGCAAAAGCCTTGGAAGATGCAGGCGTTTTTTCAATTGTGATAGAGTTGGTCCCTTCGGAATCTGCAAAACTAATCACTGAAGCAATTAGCATCCCCACAATAGGAATAGGTGCGGGTCCTCATTGTGATGGTCAGGTCCTAGTTCTCTGGGATATGTTAGGACTCTTTGAGGATTTCAAGCCAAAATTCGTGAAAAAATATGCCAACATACGCTCTGTGATCAAAGACGCCGTGAATGAATATTCTCAAGAAGTAAGGAAGGGAGTATTCCCTGAAACGGAACACAGCTTTGAAATGTCTGAAGAAGAAACAGGTCGACTATATGGAAGAACCAAGCCCTCCAGATAGAGGGCTAGTTATTCCTGTAAAATTATTACTCTTCCTTGATGGAATCGTTGATTGCTTCAATGAGCTTATCGGGATCGACTCCGTGAGCCATAGCTCCCTGCTCAATAGTTTCGTATCGTGCTGCAGCGCAGCCGTAGCAGTGAAGTCCGTTCTCCATGAAAGCACCTGCGGTTTCAGGCCATTTCATGACTACTTCAGCAATGCTCATGTTTTTGTTTACTTGTGCCATAATGATTCACCATTAACTATGGTTAACATTCTTACAGGATTGACTGTGAAATTTACACTAATATACTTTACTTTTGAGACCAAATATGAAATTCGCTTATTCTAAATACGAATCACAATACTAGATGATCCAAGCCCATTTCCTTTAGGACTTCTGGATAGATTTTGTATAGCGGTTTGATCTTACTCAAAAGACTCAGTGCTTTTGTTACTGACCCATTAAGCTTCACTTGACCTCTTGCCATGGCGACAGTCGTACTCAGTTTATTCTGCCAGAATTTATTCGTAGTTTCTGATTTGGACCAAACTGCAACTTCTGGTTCTACATCACTGTCAAAAGACAGAGTGCCAATTTCTCCCGCTGGTCCTGGGTCTCTGAAGTTAATTGTCATGTGTGCTTCAGGTTCCTCAATATCGAATCGTACAACAATTGCCTTTTCTGCCAACTTGGCCATAACATCTTCTTGTTGGATTGCTTTAGCCCAGAAATTGTTGAAGACTTCCATTAGTTGTTCCTTGCTTTCAAATGCTGCCATTGTATTGTCCACCGACTCTTCTTTTCTAGACAAAAGCTGGATAGAAGTCTTTTGGATTAGTGTCGGGTCTAATTTGCACGTAGATATCTTTCAAGTTCCCATGATGTGATGTCTGAAGAGAGAGGGTCATCAATAGTTTCAATGTACTCGTTCCACTCACGTGTTCTTAGACCTACGAAGGCATCTACTGCTGAATCTCCTAATTCACTTCTCATTAGGTGACTCTCGCCCAGATGTTCTAATGATTCTTTGAGGGAACCTGGTAGTGATGCAACATCCGCTGAATCTCTGTAGAGATTTTTTGTTATTGGTTTTCCGGGTTCGAGATCCCTCTTAATTCCGTCCAAACCTGCTGCAAGAACTGCTGCTATCCCAATATGGGGAGATATCGTTGTGTCGGGGCATCTCAGCTCTATTCTTGCTGCTTTTTCAGAACCGTTGAAATGTGGAATTCGCACCATGGTACTTCGGTTTCTATACCCCCAAGCAATCCTGGTTGGGGCTTCATACCCTGGAACCAGTCGCTTGTATGAGTTCACTGTCGGTGCAAGGAAAGCAATATAGCTAGATGCATGTTCAAGCAATCCTGCAATGTAATTGGCTGCTAACTGAGATAATCCTCCGTTTCCTTTTGAAGAAAATAGATTTCGTGATCCATCAAATCCCCAAATGCTCTGATGGAGGTGTAATCCTGAACCATTCTGATCAGAGAAAGGCTTTGGCATGAACGTAACATCGATTCTACGTAAGGCTGCCATCTCCAGGATTATTTGACGTGCAAGGAGAATATTGTCTGCAGCAATTGATGCCGGTGCATATTGAAGCCCTACTTCATGTTGACCTTGTGCAACTTCATGGTGATGGGAAGTTGTTTGAATTCCTATCGCATTCAGAGTTCGAACGATGTCCCGCCTGAAGTCAAGCTCGGGATCAGAAGGTCTTGAAGAGAAGTAACCCCCTGAATCACGTGGTTCGACTGAGTCGTCTGAACCTTTCTGAATAGTGAAGAACTCCAATTCAGAACCAATCTTGAGTTGAAATCCCATTTTCGAAGCTTTAAATTCAATAGCATCGAGGATGTTTCGTGGGTCTCGTGGGTGCGGTTTTCCGGAAATTTCGTGGACTCTGCAGTGTAGAAATGCTGCTGATGGATCCCAAGGTTGGTGTGTTGGGGTGGTGCTCGAGGGGAGAAGGAGAAGATCGCTTTCATTTACTGAAGCAAAACCTGGTACTGAGGAACCGTCTATCATTACTCCATGTTCAAGCACATCATCCAGGCAATCCATTCCGACTTCAATGCTTCTCAAATCTCCAAGTAGATCACTAAATATCAATCTGAGAAATTCGGGATGTTCGTATTCCTTGGTCATCAATGTATCCTCTTTGACAATATTGATAGATGGTTTGAGAGAGGGCCTTACCTTATTGTGCGGACCCTCGGGTAAGAAACTAAAAGTTTCCAAACTTCAAATCTAAGGCAATAACTACCTCTCTCTGTTGGTAATTGCTCTCAAAATGGACTATATGCTTTTCTTACTGAAACCAGAAAGTATTTCTATTTCGTTCGGTAAAATAACATATGACCGAAACCTATTCGGAAACTCCAATCAAACTAGACGCGACCGATAAGGAACTGCTACATCTATTGCAAATTGACAGTAAGATGAAGATCTCCCAACTAGCAAAGGAAGTTGGGAAGGGGATTGCGACAGTCCATGCTAGAATGGTGGCGCTTAAGGAAAAGGGAGTCATCAAGAATTATTCTGTAATTCTAGATCCAGCGAAAGTGGCACGTGAAACTCTTGCCTTTATTCTTGTAACAGTTCGATATCGGGTACCAGGACGAAAGGGTGTGGTTTCTCAACGTGAATTCTGCAAAGAAATTGCTGTTCACCCACTCGTTCAAGGTGTTCATGTTGTGAGTGGGGACTACGATGTTATGTTAAAAGTACGTACAAGGAACATCGATGAAATGAACCGGTTCATTGTTGATTTTCTGAGGGAACTTCCTCAGGTGGATAAGACACATACATTGTTCGCGATGGATACCTATCTGGATTCACTTGAACTACGCGACCTTACAGGGACCACTACGATGACTTTCAAATAGCCCTGAAATGAACTCCCATCTGGATACGGAGAAGGTCGATTACATCGTGAAGCTCGCGGACTCGTTCATGATTAGCACGATATTGTGGTTTTCTCATATCTTCAAGGTTAGCGGTCCTTCGAAGTAGATTCAACTTCATTAGTTTCTTCAAAGCAAATGTGACAGTCCTCAAAGGAACATCAAATTTTCGAGAAATCTCACGAGGTGCCAGTGGTCCTTCTGCAGATATGTGGTCTAGGACAACAAGGGCACTTTTTGGTAAGTCGCTATTCCAGTTCATTCACTTCACCTAGTTATTTTATTGGCAAGTATGTAAGTATACTTTGCCAAAAATAATTGGCAAATATAAGCATTTCTTTCTCCGTAAATATCAGATTGCCATCATGTGGATTCCTGCTATTGCTCGCAGATGGGAGATGTCCGTTTCTACAGCACGGATTCTCTCTTGGTCTAAATGGTACAACTGCTTTCTCATATCCATGAGATTCGGTACTTTGCGAAGCAATCGCTGTTGGATTAATTTGTGGAGGGCATAGGTTACAGTTCTAAGAGGGATCTCAGATCCTCTAGCAATATCTCGTGGTGCCATTGGTCCATTCTCGGATATATGATCCAAAACTAAGAGGGCACTTTTTGGAACATCATTCAGGGACAGCATAGTATCACAACGTTCTAACCAAAACGGCTAAATAATGATAAGATTATTGCCGTTTCAACGGCTATTGAATGTGTCCTGGCAATTTATAAATCATATGTTGTCCGTAAACATGGAGTCACCGGATACAGAAGGCTCAGAAGGGAGATGTCTAAGATGCCCAAGAAGAAACCGAAACTTACCGATGAAATACTTCTAGATGCTGTGATCCGTTTAGGTGGAAAAGTAACTGCCACTGAACTCGCTCAAACATTAGGCTTTCCTGATAGGACAATTAGATATAGAATTCAACGACTTCGAGAGAAGGGTCTCCTGGGAAGAATTTGGCCCCAGACACATGATGCCAAAATTGGTCTTGGCGATGGTAGTCTTCTCTTGGATATATCGGAGAAGTATCAGAATCTCCCTAGGGAATTTCTCTTCTGTTTCTCGAACTTCTATGCCAATTATGCAACCTATGGCAGGTATACCGGTATGCAAACTGGATTTGGGTATCCGATTGGAAATTCTCAGACTATTGAGCGAATTGTACGAGTCATGAAACAGATGAACATCATCAAAGATTCGTATACATTCATGTCAAACGATTTCATCACGCTAGCAGCTGATTTCTCCAAGTTTAACCTTAGCACGGGATGGAACTGGGACTGGAGAAATTGGGTCCAAGATTGTCAGAAGACACTCAAGGCGGGGGAGCGATTCCCATATGAATTTGATATCAATCCAGCTCAATTTGACTACGACCACAAAGATGTCGAGATTATTGCCGAGATAAAGATGTACGGTGGGCAGCTCACACACAAGGAACTCAGTAAACGGATTAATCTCTCAGAAACTCAAATTGGAGTACGCTTACGCCGACTCAAGGAAGCTGGTGTTCTGAGAGGATATATCTGGCTAACTGAAATGACACCACAAACGGTTGCTATCTTTACACATATGGAACTTGATGACCCCGATCCTGTTTTGTCTTGTTTCCTCCATTTACCATTCCGAAGAGAAATTTTGATGGATTCCGCCGATAAGGTTGCAGTCCGATTGACGATGAACTCCAGCGATATAGTTCAGTACTTGAAAGGATTTGAAGCATTGAGACCGCACATACGCTCATCCTTTATTCAGATTGCAGTGGGTCTCAAGGTTATCCCCGGGGGAATGCACGGCTTCTATCATCTCCATGACGAATCCTCTGATCGTTGGGAGATGCCTGTGGAAGAATCCATCCAGAAATTAGAGAAATTCATTGAAGACTATTGAGAAAGAAAGCCTACATTTATTGCGGTGACTGTTTCTTGAGAATATACGTGGTGTTATCATGCAGAATTCTCGTGATGCAGAACGACCTAAGTTCACATTGACTGAAGCTCAAACGATTGCAGGAAATCTCTTCGATCTTGGTGGTACCATCATTGAAATCAAAGAACTCCCAAGTTACAGAGATCGGAATTTTCGTATCATGGTTGACTCGGATCAAGAATATGTTCTCAAAATTACTGCATCTTCAGAAGAAATCGAAACTCTTTCTATGCAAAATAGTGCTATGCGTCATCTTGCCGCCAATATTGTAGGGCAATCATCTCCCGTGGTTTACAAATCTCGGAGTGGAGTTGAAATAGAACAAGTGAAATCTGAGGATGGTAATAGCCACTATGTTCGACTTCTCTCTTTTCTTCCTGGAAGATGTATCTCACAAGTCAAACCGCAAACACCAGATATGATTGAAGATTTTGGGCGGTTTGTTGGTTCCATTAGTAAAGGTCTTACAGGTTTCAATCATCACGCTGCTCATAGGGAATTCTACTGGGACCTGAAAAGAGCAAAGACAGTGATTCGTGATTATTCAAAGCACATCTCCGATCCTGAGAAACATGAACTTGTATCATACTTCCTAAATCTCTATGAAGATCTTGTTCTTCCATTGATTGATCATCTACGTGAGAGTGTTATTCACAATGATGCCAACGACAATAATATTGTGTTAGTTCATCCACATCTAAAGGAAGAGCGCAGGTTTGGTATCCTCGATTTCGGCGATATGGTTCATTCTTGCACCATCAATGAATTGGCCATTGCTATTGCCTATGCAATACTCGACAAGCCCGATCCCATTTCTGTTGCACAGGATATCACATCTGGTTATCACGAAGTATTTCCCCTATCTGAACTAGAACTTGAGATACTCTTTCCATTGATTTGTGCACGTCTTGTAACCAGCGTTTCTGTATCGGCTTATAAGAAGACATTGGAGCCTGATAATGAATATCTGATCATTAGTGAAGCTCCCGCTTGGGAAGTTCTTACTCGTCTGCGAGATATTCCACCACGTTACTTTACTTACTGCCTACGTTCTTCAATAGGCTTGGAGCCTTGTCCAAGCTCACCTGAGATTAGAGAGTGGATGAAAAACAAGGCAGGAAGCTTTGCTAGTCCTATCGGAAAATCAATTGATGATTCAAATGGTATCGTTGTCGATCTCAGTGTTGGAAGTCCTGATGTTGCTTCATTCGTTCAATCTACAGATGCTGATTCCGCTCGTAAAATCATTCGAACAGAAGCTGAGGTAGGAATAGGTAGATACAATGAACCTCGGTTGATTTACGGTGGGGATCAATATGCTTCAGCAGGTAATGAAACACGTACAGTCCACATAGCAATTGATCTGATAATTAGAGCGGGGAGTCCTGTTCATGCAGTATATGATGGAACGATACATAGTTTTCAAGATAATGACAAGCCCTTGGATAACGGGCCAACGATTATCATAGAACACAAAACTACACCTGATGGGCCGTCCTTTTACATACTTTATGGTCACCTCAGTAGAGCATCTCTTACAGGATTAGAGGTTGGCAAAACAGTGAAGAAAGGTGAACAGATTGCTACGGTAGGCGCATATCTTGAGAATGGGGGGTGGCCACCACATCTTCATTTCCAACTTATTGCAGATATGATGGGATTGACAGGAGATTTCTTTGGTGTTGCTCCTCCAAGTAAACGTGATGTTTGGTTGAGTATCTGTCCAGATCCTAATCTCATTCTGCAGATACCAGAATCCCTCTTTCCACAACCTGGCCTGTCAAAGAAAGAGATCCTGGAAATTCGTAAAGCGCATTTAGGAAAATCACTCGGGATTTCTTACAAAAAACCTCTACACATTGTTAGGGGATTCATGCAGTATCTGTATGATGAAGAAGGAAGGCAATACCTCGACGTTCGTAATAATGTCCCTCATGTAGGTCATAGTAATCCCTACATCGTTGATGCATTATCTAGACAAGCTGCGGTTCTGAATACCAACACACGATATCTTCATGAGAACCTCGCAAAATATGCTCAACGATTGACTTCTAAAATGCCTGGGGATTTAACAGTCTGTTTCTTTGTCAATAGTGGAAGTGAGGCTAATGAACTTGCTTTGAGATTGGCAATGGCTCACACAAAACAAAAAGACTTCATTGTCATCGATGGTGCGTATCACGGTAACACTGACAATCTGATAGGTCTCAGTCCCTACAAGCATAATGGCCCAGGTGGTGATGGGTCTCCGCCACATGTTCATATGGTGGATATGCCTGATTCATTCAGGGGCGAACACAAGCATTCGGATACAAATGCCGGGATGAAATATGCGGAAGATGTTGATAGAGCATTAGAAGAAATTGAGAATCAAGACAGAGGAGTTTGTGCTTTTATCTGTGAACCACTCATGGGGCGTGGTGGTCAGATCATCTTTCCTGATGGATATCTCAAAGAATCTTTTAGACAAGTTAGGTCTGCGGGTGGAGTCTGTATTGCGGATGAGGTACAGATTGGATTTGGTAGGGTTGGAACTCATTTCTGGGGATTCGAAACACAGGATGTAGTTCCAGATATTGTCACAATGGGGAAACCGATAGGGAATGGACACCCCATTGGTGCTGTTATCACTACACCCGAAATTGCTGAATCATTCAACACTGGAATGGAGTTCTTCAGTACAACTGGTGGAAATACCGTATCATGTGCGGTGGGTATGGCAGTTCTTGATGTAATTGAGAATCAACAGCTTCAACAACATGCTCTCGAAGTTGGAAACTACATGCTCTCTAAACTTGAATCGTTATCGAGTCGACACACTATCATTGGGGATGTACGAGGTATTGGGCTCTACATCGGAATTGAACTTGTAAGAGATGCACAGAGTCTGGAACCAGCGGAAGATGAAGCAAAGTATATTGTTGAACGGTTGAAAGAAATGGGAATACTTGTGAGTGTAGATGGCCCATTGAATAACGTTCTCAAGATCAAACCACCATTAGTATTCACCAAAGAAAACTCAGACCATTTTGTAGATACCCTAGACAAGATACTGGGAGAAGATCCTGCGATAGTCTAAATGATGTAATAGGAACAGTTTTGTTCTTATGTCTGAATGAGATACGGAGCAATGACAGCGCAAATTCCAGATCAATTCCGATATGAAGGTGAAGCATATTCTCTCGTTGGAATTGACGGTGGACATCTATACGAGGCTCAAGATTTTGGTATCACCACACAGACTGCATCAACTGCATGCTGGCGAGGATACCAGATGTTCTATGATTGCAAGGATAGTAAGCTGATTTTAGACCATATGCATGTTCGAACTAATGAAAAAATCAAAGTCAATGGAGTACTTCCCACGGAGGAAGGAGATGCTGATACTCTTGCATTCTTCAACGCATTTTACGAGAATCTTGGGCTTAAGACGAAATTTACTGGTTGGCTTCTCCTAGCGAAAGACTTCATCTCTGAGATGTATGTTCATATGGGATTTCAAAGCCCTGATGCATATAGAACAGTTCTAGAGATCTATGTAAATGATGGTGATATTACCGAAGTACGTGATGTGTCTGAAAAAATGGAAGAGAGAAGAAAAAGTGGTCAAATGAAACCAGATCAACCCGATTCCATCGAAAGACCTGATGTTGAACAATGGGTGAAGGATAGATTCTCTCTTGACTATGAATCTGAGTAGATGGTGATTTCCATGCTTGAGAAGCCTGATTATTCAAATAGCATTGTGAATCTGACAAGCTCCATTGGGCGTGCATCAGGAGTAACAAGTCCATATTCTCCACTTGAGTTCGACTCACTTAGTTCTCTTGAAGATACAAAGAACATCGTTCTCATGATTGTAGATGGTCTTGGTTACAACTACCTTCGAGAATATGGGGGCGATAGTTTGTTGAAGAAAAACTTGAGGGAATCAATTTCTTCTGTCTACCTTCCATCAACAGGTTCTGCTATCACTTCAATAATGACGGGTCTTGCCCCACAGCAACATGCAGTGACTGGTTGGTTTGTGTATCTGAAAGAGTTTGGACTTTTATCTAGAATCTTACCTTACAGCAATACTATCGATTACAACAACCTTGGAGTAGACATTGCCAATGTTGTTGATGTAAAATCTCTCTTTCAAGGAAGTAATCGTGAATATACTCTAATCCTCACAAGGACAATCGTTGACTCCGTCTTCACAAAGAATCTAACAGGGAACGCAAATCGTCTACAATATGATGGAGTAGACCAGTTCTTCTCTAAGATCAAGAAAACAATAACAACCTCTGATGAGAAGAAATACGTCTATGGATATTGGCCTGATTTTGATGCTGTAAGTCATATCCTCGGTTCTCGAAGTCAAGATGCACAAGACCAACTACGCGATTTTGATAATCATCTCTCCACCTTTGTGGAGTCCATTGAAGGGACTGATACGACTCTTATCATCACCGGGGACCATGGATTCGACGATGTGGATCCAATGCAAGTTATCTATACTCAGGACCATCCTGAATTAAATGACTATCTTGTGATGCCATTTTGTGGTGACACTCGAAGTGTCTATGCTTATGTGCGACCTAGAAAGATGGATCAATTCGAGCGATATGTTGAGAATGAATTTGGTAACGCATGCGACATCTTCCCTAGTTCTGAACTAGTTGATGAAGGATGGTTTGGTTTGTTTGACCCACATCCTCGATTGCTTGATCGAATTGGAGACTATACTTTGATATTTCGAGAAGGTCATGCGATGATGAACTGTTTCCCAGGAGTGGAGCCATTTAAAATGTTGGGGCACCACGGCGGAGCGAGTGCAGATGAGATGTATGTTCCATTATGTGTAGTTGATTGCTAGACGGTTATTCAGCTTAGTACTTATACGACAATTAAGAAGCTCTGATATACAGCGGGAGATGAATTCATGGTTTCAGTTGAAAACATCAAGCAAGCTCGAGAACGTATCAAAGACCATATCAAAACCACACCATTACAGGCTTCGCCTCACCTGAGTGAATTAACTGGGGCTTCAGTTCTTCTGAAATTGGAGTGCACGCAGGCTACTGGTTCTTTCAAGGTTAGGGGTGCACTGAACAGATTGATGACCTTGACAAAAGATGAAACTGAAAAGGGTGTAATCACTGCTTCCACTGGTAACCATGGATTGGGAGTTGCATATGCGGCCCAGCAACTTGGAATCAGTGCCAAAGTTGTATTTCCGATTGGTGCTTCGACAGTTAAACGAGACCGGATGGCAAAGGCTGGAGTTGAAATCATCCAAGACGTTGGATATGAAGAAGTGGAGCTGTACGGCCGAAAGCTAGCCAAAGAACGTGGATTGACATATGTTAGCCCCTACAATGATCCTGAGATTGTGGCAGGTGCTGGAACTTCTGGTCTTGAGATTGTTGAACAACAAGATGGGGTTGATGTAGTGATTGTCCCAATTGGTGGCGGTGGTCTTATTTCTGGAATTGCTATTGCGATCAAGTCATTGACTCCTGATACGGAAGTGATTGGAGTCCAATCCGAGGTATCACCCGAAGTGCATGATTCATGGGTTGCAGGACACTGGGTTGAATCTGAAGAATCTGATTCTCTTGCTCAAGGTCTTATGGGTGGTGTTGAATCTGACTCTATTACTCTCGACCTCATTAACAAGTATGTTGATCGAATTGTGTTGGTGAGTGAAAACTCAATTAAACGAGCAATGCGATTCCTCTATGAGAAGGAGTCACTTCTTGTCGAAGGTGCAGGTGCTGTTTCAACAGCAGCCCTTATGGAATACGCATCTGAGTTTGAAGGGAAGAAGGTTGTTCTGACACTGAGTGGTGGAAATATCTCCGAAGAAGATCTACTTGCTCAGACTGAATAAATCTCTAACATCAACCTACTCCTGAATCGCGAATCTCAACATGAGCAATCTCTAGATTCTGGGCATCTTCTCCTCTCATATGTCTGCCATGAAGACCAACCCTCATATCTCCCGCATCTTCTCCCTCGACCTCTGATGGACTTACATAACTGAAAATGTCCTCATGATGATATTCAACAATCCATCCTGATATTTTATCCAGTGGGTGCACTACGAAATCTCCATGAGAAGATCCTAGAATGACTATTCCCATATTCTTCATGAGGTCTGTTGCATACTTTCTAGGGTCTTTATCTGACTCTCGACATACAACGCATGTTCCATTCTTGAATATTACCCATGCTTTAACTTCATCTGAAAGGACCTGTCGCCAAATCTCATTCAAAGCTGCAATATCATCGACCATTCAAATCATCGGTTTACGCTCACAAGCACCGATAAATCCACTCTGAGTGAAATCTATCAGTTTCTGTACACAAATATACAACATTATAAGTGAATAATGTAATACTATTACGTGAATAACAATTATAAGTATCGGTGTACTATATATACATAGAGCAGCATGGGGTTATGCAAATGTCGGGAAAAGATAAGAAAAAGAAAACAGAAACAACACAGATGAGTTTGAGGGAGCAGCTACTAGGTCGTTTATCAGACGATGCAGTTACTGGCAAGAAGCGTGAAGTTTCTGTGATGACAAGAATGAGTGGGGACATTGTTGAGGTGCTCGATGCTCTTGTTGAGTTAAACATCTTCAAGAGTCGTTCTGAAGCTGTTTCTGCTTTTGTTGAACAAGCAATATCTGATCGTAGCCCAATGTTTGAAGAAATAAAGACACAAGCTAGTGAGATCCGCAAACTTCGTGATTCTGCAAAGCGCCATGCATATGCTGCATTCCAAGAAGATTCAAAATAACTCATTTTAGATCTCGTATTGGCTATTCTTCATAAGATAGAAGACAAAAGAAAAGATTGGGGGAGGACTCCCCTCCCCCGCTGACATCCCCATATACTGGGGATTCTCGGATATCTGTATGGAAGGTTCAATCAGGTAGAAGGACCATATGCCCTCGATCGATTCCTTTCCAATAGCCATCAGCAGGATCAGCTGGCTCCTGAATAGGTGCCAATTCATCTTGTGACGCAAGATATTCTCCAACTCTACTTCCCTCATCCGCATAACCAGCATCAGTGTCCACCGATACAATTTCATTGTCAACGCATGAGAAACAAGTAAAGAGTATAGACCCGAAAACAATGACTGAGAGGAATACGAACATCCCGATAGCCATTTTTGTTGACCTGTTTTGTGTACTCAATTATATCTCTCCTCGCTCAATTGAAGGCATCGAAGACTGACGCTTTCTACGGAGGTCGCCCATCACACCGGGCGACTTCCCGATTCATTGCAATCCCGCGAACGCCTTGTAATAGTATTACATGTTAGTGGTAATAAGTATTTTGTAAGTGTGAATATGCAACAAATAACACAGAATACATACCATCTTCGATACTTTCCCTTTGTTATCCCATCTATAAAATAAAAAAAACAATTTGAAAGAGTGTTTATATATCAACAAACAGGGGTCAAAGGCCCATTTCCGTGTACTTCATTACACTCTTCTTTGAAAATTGAAAAACTCACACTTTCAAAGAGTACCTAATATCTAACTCCAGATTTGCTTCTTCTTAGACGGAGATCCGGTCGAAACAGTTCTCCTATGGTGAGATCGCTCTCACCATCCTTTTTTTACTAGACATAGGTGATTGACCAAGATTTCTTTCGGTCTGATTTTTCAAAGCAATAATCTGGGTGATGGACATTGAATACAATCACTTCCCATCTCCCTCTCTCAACATTTGATATCTCAAAAATTGCAATCCCGTAGGGATCTACGTGAAGATTAGTCCGAAAATGGTTTCAACGCTTGATGATGATGTGAAGAATGCTGTACTATCAAAGTAGATTTGACAAGGATGGTCGCACAGTGCTTCTACTGATAGCGAACATTCTATAAGACTCCTCAGTTGAGCATGAACTGGTGGGATTTCAATGGCCAGAATTAAGATCACAGTTGAAAAAATAGATGGTTACTGTAATCTACCTATGCAAGTAGCGGACTATTTCTACGTTGACGGCTCAAAGCTTTCAATTCCTGAAGGAAAAGAAATGTGCATATGGGCATTGCAAAGTATGATGCCTGTGTTCCCGATATTTGGTGAAAAGGATACTCTTCCTGATTCTCATTGGGTAAAAAGTGTCAAGCACTTTACCTGTCCTGACCCTGATGGTAAGGTTGTCTTTTTGTTAGAGCATGTAGAATCTCCGGATGAAGACGAATCATGATTGAGGTTGACCTTAGCAAATGCACCGGATGCCGAAGTTGTGAAACTGCGTGCTCTTTCTTTCATACTGGCAAAGTGAGTAGACATTTAGCTAGAATCCGAGTTGTGCATATTTACGAAAATGGAATAGATGGACCCATTGTTTGTTCTCAATGCAAGGAAAGGTATTGCCTTGAGTGTCCCGTTGATGCATTGCAAATCGGAGCGCAAGGCCAGATAATCGCATCTCCAACAATCTGTACTCGCTGTAGTGGTTGTGTCACACGTTGTCCAATCGGAGCGATTGAGCTCTACGATGATATCATCTACGTATGCGACCTGTGTGGTGGAAATCCAAAATGTGTAGATGCATGCACTGAAGGAGCGATATCCTACAATCCAAATCCAACAGACAGATCGTCATTGGGTACCTACAAAGAACAAACCAAACGAATGAACCCCAGTGAGAAACGACATATGTATGTGCAATCTCAAGGGGATAAGGTACGAAAATCTTGGAGGGATTCTCTTGACTAGGTATGGTTATGGCGGGAGAATTCTCCGCATCGATCTAACTGATAGGAGATTCAAGATTGAGCCTCTGAAGAAATCATGGATTCGACCAGTCATCGGCGGTCGTGCAGCTACTACCAAACGATTGTTCGAGGAGCTAGACGTAAACTGCGACCCACTAGGTCCTGAAAACATGCTCATATTTGGAACTGGTCCATTAACGGGATCTATCCTTCCTGCTTCAGCTTACTTTACAGTTTGTGCAAAATCACCAATGACTGGAATTCTCGGTGACTCAGCCGCTGGAGGTCAGTTTGCAGCGGAAATGAAGCTCACTGGATTTGACCAGATTATCATTACAGGTTCTTCAGAGAAGATGTGCTATGCTTTGGTATCTAACTCGGGTGTCGAATTTGTTGAAGCTGAAGACCTCCGAGGTACGACCATTGTTGAAACAACCGCAATGATTCGAAAACAAGAACGTGACCATGGAATTCAAGTCGCAGCAATTGGTCCAGCTGGAGAGAATAAAGTCGCATTCTCAACCATTGTGTCGAGTGGTAATCGAGTGAATGGCAGAACGGGAATGGGTGCTGTAATGGGTTCGAAGAACCTCAAGGCACTTGCAGTGAGGGGTGAAGGAGTAATTCAATTCGCGCAACCACTAACGCTTCTAGAAGAAGCAACGAAAATGAATGAAGCAATCCGAGCACACAATGAGTACGATAAACGATATCGCATGGGAACAAACATGCTGATGAGTGACCTGAACGGAATTGGTATTCTTCCAACCAACCACTTTCAGGATGGTGTCTGTGATTATGTAGATGAAATCTCAGGAGAACGCTTGGCTGACGAATTCAAAGTGAAGAACAAAGCCTGTTTCAACTGCAACCTCCATTGTTCCCGCTACTACGTTTGTGATGATACAGAGGCGGAAGGTCCCGAGTTCGAGACCCTATGTAGCTTCTCTTCAAGAATAGGTAGTAGTGACCTCCCATTTGCACTCAAAATGAATACATGGTTGAATCAGATGGGTTTGGATTCTATCTCTACCTCCGAAGTCATTGGTTGGATCATTGAATGCCAAGAGAAGGGTCTCATCTCTCCTGATGACCTTGATGGACTGACAATCGGATGGGGAGATAATGAAGTCATTCAAGAAGTCGTTGAGAAGATTACCTTCAGGGAAGGGATTGGAGATCGATTGGCAGAAGGTGCTACAAAACTATCTAGGGCATTTTCACTCGAAGCTCAAAAGTTAGTCATGCAAGTCAAGGGGTTGGACATAATCTGTGGAGACCCTCGTGGTATCAAAGCATACGGACTAACCTATGCAATTGCATCGCGAGGAGCAGACCATCTCCGAGCAGAACCCTATTTTGAGTTGACTAATCGTACGGAGGAAGCAAAGAAACGGTTTGGTACCGAAAAGGCAGCTCTTCGACTCGAAGAAGAGGGAAAGGCTGCTCTTGTTACATATTCGGAAAAAATCTCCCTTCTTACTGATTCATTGACCATGTGCAAGAATATTGGGCTGTGCATGGACATTCTGAACTTTGAGAGTGCTGCTACTATCCTCAACGCTGGGACTGGCTACAAATACACGCCCGAACAGATTCAGAAATTGATGGGTGATTCTGTGGATTTGCAGTACAGACTAAATCGAAAATTCGGGTTGACGCATTCTGATGACACGCTTCCTGATAGATTCGTGAAGGAACCACTCACTCGAGGACCTACTAAGGGGTCCGTCGTTGACATTGAGAGAATGGTTCGGGAATACTACGAGCTTCATGGTTGGGAGTGAAGTAATCATTCACATTCATGATTTCTTTCTCTCAGATGTACTCAAAGTCGTTTGAATAGCAATGATATCTACTTGTAAGATTCTGTCATTATTTCCTGAATCTTTCTTGGTGTTCAGTTGACTATCACTCGGAGGTGTTGTATGAACTTGCTGTCGTATCCTCACACTTTCAGGTGTAGGAATGGTTGCGGCTCCGGTTCCGTCCCATGTGACGAAGAGATCTAGACTATAATGGTCCGCACCTGAATCTGCATGAGCAGTATCTCCCACAGTTGCATTGATCAATTTGTCTTCAAAGAACGAGTTTACGATTATGTAATCAATTCGACCAAGCAATACTGAGTATTGGTGTCCATAGGTGTAGCCAAGTTCAGCTGGATACAAGGCGCTATAGACATCCGTGAAGTTGTGAACTGTAGAGGAAAAATTACCGAAGACTGGGTCGTCTGGATCAACAAGCATGGTCATTGGTCCGTATCCATAATCATTGTCAACA
>Ga0114923_10000667_pt1 | contig 25804 bp, 19 predicted proteins | sample SumtaG_FD_89578 | JGI IMG/M metagenome (GOLD analysis project Ga0114923, IMG submission 89578) | Deep subsurface microbial communities from Indian Ocean to uncover new lineages of life (NeLLi) - Sumatra_00157 metaG | ecosystem: Environmental > Aquatic > Marine > Oceanic > Sediment | place: near...
ACTAATTGGTTGGATCCATCCTTTTTCAAGAAATTCTGCCATGATGCCAAATCCACCTGACTGGTAAAATATATCGGGAGCTTGTTCGCTCTCAAATAATAACTCTATAGCATCTTGATACTCAATACCTGATAGTACAATAAAATCTAATCGGATGTTGGGATGCTCCTCCTCAAAAACTTGAGCAATATCTTGATAAAATTCTACTTGTTCTAATGAATATGTCATAATTTCTAGTAAGATCCTATTATCTTGAGCTTTTTCATGCTCAGTTATTAAATATTGAGTTAATAAGAACAATCCTCCACCTGATAGAATTATTATGATACCTATAATTAAACCTAAAATCTTTTTTTTCATCGTTTTCCTCAGAATATAGTTAAATAGTGTTAATTAGTTTATATTTTATATATTTGTAGTGGATATATCTCACATTATGGTATAAATTAGATATATATAAAACTTTGTAGTGTAAAAGTCTAAAGTTTTTATCTAATAATTAGTAATCAAAAACTAAGAACTAATAAGTGTAGTTAGGAATCAATTGATAGAATTCTAAATAAAAAACGTAAATAGCCCAATGCCAAATGATTTAAACAGTATTTACTTCTTTATCGTAAAATTTCTTATTAAGATAATTGAAAAATGTTTGAAAGGTTAAAGATTTAAATATTTATCAGTTCATTTTTCAAAAATATTTTAATATTTATACACAAAATTTTAATAATTATACACATAAATATTCAATAGGAAATACAATGTAGAACTCAAATGAGCAGAAAGTTAGTTTTTGTAGGACCTCCTGGTGTCGGTAAAACAACTCTTCGAAAAATCTTCTTTGAAGGAGAGCATTCATCACATTTATTAAAATATTCATTAACACCAACACATGGACAAGAATCAATCATTCTAAATTTAAAGGAAGATATTGGAATTTTTGACTTAGCAGGACAAGAAAATGAAAAATGGTTAGAAGGGAAAGGAAAGAAGGTTTTTCACGATGCGGAGAATATTATAGTTGTGGTGGAAGCCAAAGCATTATTTGAAAATATTTACAATTTTACAAAGAAAATCATTAAAATTAGAGAAGAATTTTATGGATTTACTTATATTACATTATTAGTACATAAAATTGATTTATTAGATAAAGAAGAATTAGTTATAATAATAAAAAAAATAAATGAATCATTCAAAAACGAATTTAATTTTAGTATTGAATTCACAAGTATTACAAGAGATTATTTTCTGCATACGTATTCTGTATTTATTAATATAATAAGTGCTGCTCTTTCAGAATTTCCAACCTTAAAAAAATTTGATTCAAGTTTATTGAGAATAATTATAAAAGTTTTATCGAATTTTAAAGACAAAAATATTCTTTCTTATAATTATCTACAAGAAAAATCTAGTTTAACGAATCAAAAATTAAATGATGTTATTGATATTCTTAAAAAAAAAAACCACATAGAAACTTATGATGTAGATGGAGAAAATTTGTTGATGATAACACCTGAAGGAAAAAAAAATTATAAGAATTTGATTAATTATTTTCCTTTAGAGAATCTTATTAAATTTGAAAAAAATTATTTAAAAACTAATGAACTTCAAAAAAAAATAGAGGTTCCAACGATTATTGGATTTTTTCTAGTAGATGGAACAGGTAGAGTTTTATTGAATGTAGAGTTGTTTAACGGTGCTTTTGATGTATTTTTGGAATTAAAAACTCCAGAAGGAGAATTATTAGATATTGAACTCGTTCCGAGTTTTATCAGTGCTTTACGAAGTTTTTCAAAAGAAATGAATCTCTCAGATCTCTCAGATTTTAAATTAAAAGGACGTAATATAAACATGTTTATTTTTGGGTTTGAATCTGTTACTGCTATTTTCTTTACGAATCCAAAAATAAATATCAAATTATTAAAAAAGAAGATATTCGAATATCTTGAATCAATCATAGAAAATAATAAGGAAGAATTTGAAAAAGCAAGAAGAACCGGATCTATTAATGTTCTTATTGATCTAAACGCTGAAGCACAACAATGGCTAGCAATTATTAATAAGACTTATACACAGATGTTGGAAACTTATGAAATTTTTGATTTAAAGCGCTCTAAAAAAGCTTATAATCTGCTAGACGAATTATCAGAAAAGATTGAGAAAGAATTTTACTCAATCTTTGAAGAAATTAAAAATTTAAAAATGAGACTAATGACGGCAACCTTCGATGAAAATATATCTGAAGTAGAAGAAATTTTTCAAAAAATCGAGATTATAAAATCACAATATCTAAGATAAAACCATTATCACTATTAGAATTTCATAAAACATTATTCGCTATTCAATTCTTTTAGAAAATATTAAAAAATTTATTAAAATTGTCTTTAAATTGATAAGGAAAAAAGAATATAAAATGAAGAAAAAAATAATTTTTGTAGGACCGCCTAATGCTGGAAAAACAACACTTCGTAAAATATTTTTTGAAGGAGAGAATCGTTCAAAATTATTGGAATTTGCTCTAGAACCTACAAAAGGTGTAGAATCAATGATTCTAAAATTAAAAGGGGAAGTTGGAATTTTTGACTTAGCTGGTCAAGAAAATTATAGATGGTTTGGCACAAAGAAAAAGACAATTTTTTATGAAACAAATATTTTTATTGTAGTTATAGATGCTGCTGCTTCAATGGAAGAAATATTAGATTTCACAAAAAAAATTATAAATATTAGAAATGATTTAACTCCCTCTGCTTTTATATATCTTCTAATACACAAGATAGATTTATTAGAGCAAGATATTTTATATGAGCTTAAACTCCAAATAAAGAAGGAGATAGCAAAAACATATTCAATAAAATATGCCTTCACAAGTATTCAAAGAAGATTTTTTCCTGAAGTGTTTTCAACATTCATTGATATTTTAAAAGTGTGTACAGCTGAATCAATCGAACTTGAAGAAGTTGATTTTAATTTCTTAAAAACAACAGTAGATTTGTTATTTTTAATTCAACATGATGTTGTAATTTCTAAACCTGATTTAATCAAAAAATTAAAAATTTCTGAGAAATATGTTGGGAAAATTATCAAAATTTTAGAAAATAAAAATCATATAAAAATATCAAAAACACAAAATATTCCAATATTTAATTTAACTGATAAAGGAAAAGAATATTTTGACACAATTCTAAAGAATTTTTCCTTGGAAAAATTTGAAATTGGGGTAAAAGATATTGAAATGATCTCAGAAAGAGTAGGAGAACCCCCTTTTTTAGGATTTTTAATTTCAGATAACCATGGTAGAACCCTACTTTCTACAGAAGTATATAATGGAGTATTTGATAAATTTTTAAGAGAAGATGATGAAGACACTTTTACTGATTTGGAACTAATTCCGATGTTTATTAGTGCCTTAGAATCATTTTCGAAGGTTATAAACATTAAAGATTTATCTGGTTTTAAATTAAAAGGTACCAATATAAAAATGCAAACGATACGTTATCCACATCTCACAATCACCTTTTTTATGAAAAGAGACAAAATACTAAAGCGGTTATGGACCAAATTAAGAAATGGTTTGACAATATTTTCGAAAAGTATGAAAAGGATTTTGAAACAAGTATAAATACAGGAAAAATTAATCACTTAAAGCATTTGACAGTTAAAGGGAAAAAATGGTTAGATAAACTTAATCAAAAATATAAGAAAATATCAATTAGTACGGAAATAATTGATCTTAAACACGTTACAGGCCTTCACGAAAAGTTGGATGAAATATCTAATAATTTAGATTTAAAACATTCTATACAAATTCAAAAATTGAAAGAATTAAAAAGTAAATTGCTAATAGCAGCATCCGGAGAGAATTTTCAAGAAATTAAAGAAATTGCAAAAAAAATTAAGTATATACATAAAACTTCTTTATGAGATAAAATCTAAGAACAATTCCCTCTAAAACGCTTAATCACATAAAAATTTATCAAAACTGAAAATAAGATTAAAAATATTATTTAAAAGTAAAAAGTTTAAAATTTCTTTGATAATGCTTTTAGCTTTTTGTCCAACCCACCTACAACATCGTCCCACTTGGATAAAATCTTATTTACTTGAGGAACTATTGTTTCTTTTTCTTTGTATTCCGTGTATTCCATGAATTGTCTAATAAAATCTATTCTCACATTTGTTTCTTTAGCAAATTTTCGTAATTCTTGAGTCTGATTTTCTAATACTTCAGGAATTCGTTGGACTTCTCCACGTTTGGTTAATGTTGTTAAATATTCTTCTGTTCCTAATAGTAATGAATTTAGTTGTCCAATTCGTTCATCAACTATTTTCTCATAAACCGCTGGTACATTTTCCTTTGGAAATAAATTAGTAACATCTACCATAAATTTCTGCATTAAACTTGTGAGTTGTTCCATACTTTCGTATCCTTCAATTTTAAACTCTGCAGGATGATAAGAGGCTTCTATACCACTAGAGACATCATCTAACCTGAATATCTTAAATCCTGGATCGTTTTTTAATTGTTTATCAGGGTCTCCTTTTTTATCGGCAACTTCAACTTGACGAATTAATCTCATAGGGTTAAATACAAGAGAGATTGCTAATGGATTATTTTGTTGGTAAGATAATGTAGTTCGAATGTCAATATGACTCATCATAACTTTGAATCCAGGATGAGTGTGCCACCAGCCAACAACAAATTCAGGAGGATCTCTTGAAAATGCTTCTTCATCAATAATATAAAGTGCCTCATAATCTTCATCGCTCCACTTATATTGATCGATTACAGCATCCTTATCTAATTCTTGATGCATAATTGGGTAAGCAGCTGCAATAATTACATTATCACCATCATTTTTTCCAGTAAAAATACCACTTACTTCGAGCCAGTCGTCTTTTGGTATACGGGCATTAGCAAATCTTACGGCAGCAGCCACAACAGTTAAATAAACTTTTTTTGGAATAGTAATCATGATTTTTAAAAAAATTTTTAATTTTAATCAATAACTTTCTACAAATTAATACAAATTTTTCTATTTATGTCTTTTTTTTTGACCATTTCGATAAGAGAAAAATAAATTCCTTCTATGCAATTATTTAAAAGTGAAAAAAAAGCTATTATTATATTAAAATTAAATTTAAATAATTATTTAATAAAAAGTGATAATTTTTGACAGAAAAAGGCTTTCTTCCTCTATCAGGTGAGTTAGGGATCCCAGGAACTAGCTACCGAATACAATTAGGACTGATTAATGATAAGTGGGCTTCACGTTTGCTGAAAGGTAAAGGTGTAATTGATTCATATGTTTATAGGGATGATGACACCGTGGGTGGATTTCCAAATCAAAATCTAATCGTTGGTTGGGTTCTCCGTACAATAGCAATTCCTAATATTAACCCTCATCAAGTAATGAAGACAACTCAAGCTCTGGTTAAACAAGCAATTAAAAGGAGGGAAGAAAGAAAAGCAATGGTACCAATATCAGATACAAAAGATGTGCAACTAGATAAAGTGCCTGAAAATGAGTTAAAAAGACCAAAAGCTCAAGGTTGGGTCAAAGAGGAAGGAACAAAAAGTCAAAAAGAAGAAGAAGAAGAAAGAAGGCAAGCTTTTAAACAAAGAGTAGCTGCCAGTAGAGAGAAAAGCCCGGCCACGACCTCTACTGTTGGTTCTTTAAAAACATCCAGACAATTACCATCAATTCCAAAGGAAGGCTCTGCGGTAGGAGAATCCACAACGTCAGCAAACTCAACTTTTTGCCCACATTGTGGTAAAGATTTAAATTGGAAATTTTGTCCTTATTGTGGTAAGCCTTTACCCCATGAATAATTGAATAATTTTTTGGAATAGAATATATTCCTCAAACCTTGTTTTTTTATCAATTGCTGTTTTTGAAGAAAAGTTCTCTAAAAAAAAAATTTGAAAAATAGCCCTTTTTAAAATATACTTTTTGTTCAAATATTTTAAACCATATAAACTATATATATATCATAAATTTGAAGAAAACAAGTGAATTTAAAATGGGGAAAAACGATGATCGGAGTTTAGTAACAATTAAACCTCTAGCTTATTATAAAATGTTACTTCATGTTTTACGTTTTGGCTCAAAATATTTAGAGCAAAAGAAATTAAGTGAAGTTATGGGAGTTTTAATTGGAAGGCTTGAAGGAGAAGATGAAATAAAAAATGTAATCGTAGAAGATGTAGTACCAGTTTCACATGGAGGCTCAATTGAAGTTAAATTCTCCGTTGATCAATTGGGAGCATTTGGAGATATAGACGGAAAGATATGGGAACAATATGGTGACTTAGGATGGTTTTCATTAGGTTGGTATCATTCACATCCCGGTTTGGGTATTTTTTTTAGTGAGACCGATAAATTTAATCAAATATTTTGGCAGAAAAACCCTATCGGTATAGGAATAGTCTTTGATCATACTTATTTAGATAAACCCGGAGATGCTGGATTTAGAATTTTTAGATTAGATGAGATAAATTTAGATGATCCCTCTTTAGCATTGAAATCAGGTTATCATGAAGTAAAAGCTATCGTCGAGGCTCCTAACAATATTGAGTTTTATTTAAAAATTATGGAACTAATTAATAAAGTTCATACTGGAGTTCCCCAAATTCTTGAGCTAAACGAAACTCTGGATTTATTTGGTGAAGTTTTCATCCCTGAAGATGCTCAGATAACATCAAAACAACCAAAATTAGATTTCAATGAGATATATTCTACATTAAAAAGTGGTATGGATAGTTTCTTAGAGCTTTCTGTTAAACCGTTAATTTATTTTATGAATTCTTGGGGTCAAGATACAACAAGTAAGATTTACCTAAACAATTCGCAGATAAGAAATGATTTAAAGGAGCTTAAGGATAAACTGAGCAATGAAATTATTAATTTACAACAATCTTTCAATTATGATTTGCAGAATGATCTAAGAGATTTAGATTTCTATGTTGATGATAGATTAGAAGAAATTGACAATGAAAAAGCGAATATCACTAGTTTAGTGAGTAATTCAACTGTAGAGATTAAAAACAAAATTGGCAAATTATTTGCAGATAATGGAAAAAAAATATTTGACCAAGTTTTAAGTAAAATTAATAATGTGTCTTCAGGATTATTGGAATTAAATCAGAAGTTTACTAATCATCTAAATAATCTAGAGAAGGGACGTTCTTCTTTGATTGATTTGACAGAAAAGCATAAATCACTTGATAAATTCATTCAAAGTTGTATAAACACGGCCCAAGAAGATGTAATAACAATTTATGCTAAATATTCTAACAGAATAAAAGCCAATATAAATAATTTAAATAAAGAGATTAAAGGCTACCTATCAAATTTAAAAGCAGCAATAATCTTATTAGAAAGTTCAAAAGCTCCAATTAGAGATAAATTAAATTCAATGCAAAATGAGAATAAGGAACTAAAAAAAGTCGTAAATGATCTTAAGCGCGAAAATCGCGATTTATTGAGTAAAATAAAGAAGTTAGAAAAAGGAGGAGAATAACCAAAAATGTCAAGTATATCAAAGATCGTTATCGGATCCGAAGCTTTCATTCGAATGATGACTCACGTGTTAAGGTTTGGTAATGAAGCTCTTGAAGAAAGTGTAGAAGTTATGGGTGTATGTATTGGTAAAGAGGATCCTGCTGAAAATAGATTTAATTTACTTAATATAATTCCAATACAGCATGGATTAAAAGTATCAACCGGGTTCACTAAAGAAGATATTGAATTTTTTGCTAATTTGAATAAAGAATATCAAGAGAAAGGATTAAAAATTATAGGATGGTATACTTCTCGACCTGGTTGGGGTCTTGATTTTACCGACATCACTATTCAAAATCATAAATTTTTCCAAACAGAGAAAAATCCTCGAGGTTTTGCTATTATATTTGATCACACGATGATGGGTGAAGAAAAAGAATTTGGATTTAAAATCTATACTCTTAAAGATCATAAAAAATCAAATGACTATATAGAAATTCCGTATGATATTGAAGCCCCGGTAAAACTTAACTTTTTCAAATGGGTCCAAAAATTGGTAGAAGACTCACAAAAACTATCTCCCGTTATAATAAAGGAATTAAAAGAAACAACTTCAAGAGAACTGCAAGAAATACCGATTTCAACGGAAGCTTTAGTTGAAGAGAGCATTAAAGATTATTCAACACAAATAGAGCAAGTATTTACTGGTTTTGATAATGGTTTAAAAAAAATGAATGAAATCATCAGTGGTACATACAAATCTCAATTAAAAACCTGGGTGGATGACATGACTCAAGGAACTCTAAAAGGTATGGAATACATTAGTAGATCAACAAATCAATTGAAGAATACTGTTTCAGATGGACTTAAGGATGTCAGAAACTATTTTAACAGCACATTTACAGAGATATCGAGTCTGTTTAAGAAAAATATAACCGAATACATTGACAAACGCGTTAAAGGACAACAAGAATTAAAGAGTGAAATTTCTATTAAATTAAAGGAAAATATTGAAGAGATTAACAATGAATTTATGGAACAATTGAATAATTCCATAAGCCCTATTGGTGAAAAAGTTTCATCTCTAACTGAATTAGTTGATAAAAATTCAAATTTAAATTCTAAACTTGCAGAAACAACAATAGAATTAAACTCGTTAATTTCAGAAACTGATAATAACATCAAAAATCTGAATAAGAATATTGGTGAAAATATAGACAAGGTAATAACACCCTTTAAAACACAAATCCAGGAAAATTCTGAAGAATTAGATTCTGATCTGAAACCGATCCTAGAAAATTATTCAGAAATTAGAATTTTGCTTGAAAAGCTCCAAAAAATAATAACCGATTTTCGGAATTTGACCTAATTTTTTAAAAGAATTGCCTATGAGACTTTCTTTACTTTCTACTCGGGTGTTACTCATTCTTAAAAGGAAAATTCTTTATATATCTCTAGCGCTCTTCTAATGCGTATCATGTATGATCAATTCGAAATCCGCATATTGTACAAGATTTGCTCTCTATTGATGTAGGACTTTTACAATTTGGACAAACAAAAATTTTTTTTTTTTTATATTTTGGTTTTGGTGGATATTTTTTGCGGAATTCCTCAAAATCCACTATCAAATCCGAATCAAAAAGGTTTTTAGGAAGGAATTTGAATATTTTCTTTTTTGATAAAGGGTACTGTTTTATATGGTTACTCACATTTTCCTTATCTAATTTTTGGAATAAACCCTCCCTTTTTAGAAACCCAATCTCTATTGAATTACAAACTTCAATAACTTTCAAAATTTCAAATTGAAGAAGGTCTTTATTATCTGAGATTAATTCTAAATATAATATCTTAAACAAGTTTTTTATTGTATTAGGTAATGACTGAACTATCTTAGAATACATTTCTTTCACTATATTAGAATTTTTTTTGAGAATCCCTTTGATTAACCGAAGCACTCTCGGTTTCATGCCTTTATGAATAATTTTTCCAAAGAGATTTAAAAGTTGGATAAGGGCAGTAATAGCATCTTCTAGTATAAAAATATTTTCTAATTCATATAACAATTGATCTATGTCATCTTTATCCTGAGGCAAATGAGTTCTATAAAGATTCTCATTATCCTCTAATATTGGAACTAACATTGCGAGAACTACCTCTACACTCAAAAATCCTGATGAATAATATTGAATTATATTATTTATTGCTCGCATATTACTTACATTAATTTCACCTTTTTTTACAATTAACAAGATATCTTGTTTATTTAAATAAGGCAAGAAGTTTTCCGTTATTAAAAATAGACCAGTGCTAATATGGTCAATTTTAGAAATTATCTCTCTTAATTTATCATCAGCAGAAATATTGCCTGTTTTAGATAATTTTTGTAATAAAAGAAGGATTATCCACCAATTATGATAGAATTTATTGTGATCCTCCCTTAGGATGAAAAGAATTGACAACAGTTTTGAATCGTCTAGAAAATCTGAATACCCTTCATTCCAGAGATATTTTAAAACGAGAGGGTGCCCGTTTTCCAAAAGTTTCGCGACTACTTCTTGCACACGTTGTTTGTCAGTTAAACTTCCGGATTCAAAAATTTTATTCATAATTTTAAGTATTATCCCTTTATACCCTTCTCTGTAATAAAATTCGTCTTCATCTAATATAATTCTTGAAATTAGTACTGAGAGCTGGGTCGTAGTTAAGATTCCGGATTTGAAAGTATTTTTCATTATACTGTGAAAAAGCTCATCACTGTTCAGGAAATTATCTTTAATTTCAATATTATTTGAAAGTATCAGGTAAAAGAATTCATTGTCTAAATTATCCAAATAACCTTCATCATAGAGAAACTGTACTACTGATGGCTGTCCATATCCAAATCTTTTTTCCAATTCTTCTTTAAATATGTTCTTGACTTCAGAATCTTCAGTTCTTGGCAACTCCTTAAGGATTTTGAAAGCAAGTTCATAATTTTTAAGAAATTTAGTATCATTTCGTGAAAATATGGAATGTGTTGCAAGAATTCTTTCTTTTCCTAAAAAGTCTAAATAGCCTACATCGAGGAGAAACTGGACTATTGAAAGTTGCCCTTTTCCTAATATCTTCACTATTTCTTCTTTAAATATGTCCATGGCTTCAGAGACTCCAGTTTTTGACAACCCCCTAGCTAATCTTAAGGCTATTTCATAATTTTTAAGAAATTTAGCATCATCCTCTAAAATCATTAAAAGTATTCCAAAAGCTAAATTGCTTCCTTTTATTACTTCGAATAATGTTGATAATGCTTCATTGTTATCTTCAATAAACGACTTATCAAAAATCTTCAAAAACTTACTATAATTTTGATTAGTCAACTTAGAATCATTAAGCAGTGATAAACGTTCTTCATCATTCAGATAATTCAAATAATTCTCTTCAATTAAATACCAAATTGTACTAGGATATCCACTTGTGAATCTTTTCGCAATTTCTTCTTTAAAAACTCTTCTAGCTATAGGATCTCCTGCTTCAGTCAATCTCTTTAATAATGGGAATGCTAAATTAGTGTGAAGGAGTTTTGTATTATAAGAGTGTTCATACCATGCCTGAAGATTACTACAATGGCCAAAAAATTCGGTTTCAGGGGATAGTTCGTATTGAACACCCCTTTGACCATTGTTTAAATCCCATTTTAGCATATCGGCAATTTCATCAATAGAATCAATCATATCAAACTTTTCTATATCAACAAAGGGGATATTTAATAATAAAACACTACATTGATCAAAAGTCTTACCGACCACATAGATTACCGTTTGATCTCCTTCCAACTTAACTGTAAGATAGTCATTTATTCTAAACTTCTTTTCAGCGAACAATAAGATGTCTTCCCTAAAAGTTTTGTCTTTGATTTATTGGTAAGATAGAAAAGCATATAATTTTAATTTTATAATAATCATCTAATTTTAAAATCTAATCTTCTAGATTAATTCGAGACTTATAAGCCTTAACGCAATGGATACAACAAAAACTAAGGTTTCTATCCTCAAATGTTTCAGAGTGACATGGACCGAATAGTCTTACACCACAGTTTGAACAAACTGATACTTTTGACTGAACAGCGTTTTCTATAAAATCATTGATTCTTTTAATAATTTTATTCATGAAATCATCAGTGAGAGAATTTAGTTTTTTATATGGAATCTCCATTAATCGAATTTTGCGGCGCTGGAATAATTTCCCCTCAATATAGAGAATTATCCTACGTTTAAATTTTAGCTTAATATAGTCGTTGATTTTAAACTCTTTTTTTTTCATCTTCTATTTGGATATTATTGATTGATCAGAATTTTAATATATACTCTGATAAACATTTTTGATTTCTTTCTATCATTACTTACTGAAATTTTTTCCTAAAAAAAAATCTCTTCACTACTCTTTGAACTTATTTTGTGATCACCATCATATAAGTTCATTGATTTATGCATAAATTCCATAAGAATTTATTTTTTTTTGAAATTGAGTACAACTAATTTTTTATTCTTAAACATTCAAAAATAGGAAAGTTTTTGATGTTCTAAAACGGATAAAATAACCGATTTTCGGAATTTGACCTAATTTTATTAGAAAAACTGTAAACTAGAGACTTTTGAAACATTAAGCTTATATTTGGGGATGTTCGTACTTAAACGTTTTAATTGGTTTAATTTTGCGATTTTACTTAAGACCCTGCCAACCCGATCCACCTTGATATTGACGCCATAATTATCCTTTAAAATTGAATTAATTTTATAAGAGGATAATACAACTACTTGGGAGATATTTTTTTCACAGAGTAATTCAATTGCTCTTTTCACTAAGCTGATTAGGTTTTCTGGTGTTGTATGAGAAGTATCCATTTTTAGAAGTAAAAATAGAAATGTAATATTTATATGTACTTGAGTCTTTGAGTCTTATTAAAACTTTCACCTATATCTATCAATTGAATTGATATGAAAATTCTTTAAGATTTAGATTACAAAATTTCTATCTTTTTATTTTTATTCGAAAAATAAAAATATAATAATCAAAAGATGATTTATTTATTTATGGCTTCCGAAACTAAGAATGATTCTGAGAATAAAGACAAAAAAAAGAAGAAGAAGGTTCAAAAATTAAAATTACCTAAAACATCAAAACCGTTAAAATCAGATAAAATAGGTTTTAAACAAAAATTTAATCGTTTCTCTACCAAAACAAAAAATCAATTTACTGGATTTTATGATAGAATTGTTCACAATGAAAGGCAATTTGTGGACGGTCAAGAACCACCACCATCTTATTCCTTTAAAAAGAGATTTTATGGATTGTATGTTATTTTTGGTGTTTACTCCTTAATTTTGATTTTGGCAATGAATATGTCAGAAAGCACTTGGATTAATATTATAACATTTGGTAGCCCGTTTGCTTTTTCAAACGCTATAGTTGCTTTCTTTCTATTATTATCGATTTTATTTAGTATAGATAAAGTGAGAGTCTATATATTCGAAGGAAAAACAGCCTTAAAACAATGTATTATATATATTTGTATCATCGGTTTATTCCATTTAATATTTTTATACATTTCTACAAATCTTAATTTTATGACCTATCTACTTTCATTAGCGTTTATCTGGTTACTCCTACTTAGCAGTAGGTTTTATATCTATTCCAGAAAGTTTTCAACTAAAATTGAGGCTCGTTTTATAAAAAGATATTCAAGAATGAGATATTTTCTTGCTGTCATTGTTCCGTTTATAATCTTGGCTGTACTGGTGATTGTTTCCTTATTTTACAGAAGTTTTTTGGTATTCTTTTCTTTAGATTTTATTGCTCCGGTTGATCCTGCTAACGCCGTTGCCGTATATATTAAGGAAATGCGAATAATTATGCCGTTAATTTATCTCAGTTTAGTGTTGACTTTAATATTCATCATATTTGAGTTTATATCTACACGAAGGCGTGCAGAGACACGAAGGGCGGGAACATTTGATAATTTTACGTTCTCGTTTATTGTTCTATTTATATTTTTCTTCCAAATTATGCAAATCAGTATCTTTTTGCTCTTACAGCCCGAAACGGTAGCGGGTTTAAAATCGGTATTTGGGGCAGGTAATTCAGTTTTAGCTTATATTTTCATCTTTGAATTTGTTGTATCGTTGTATTTTTTATACAGAGTAATAAAAAAAACAGGGAAAACTCTTGGTTGGCGTATTTTATTCTTCAAAAAAGACGGTTTAATAATGTTATGCTTAGCTTGTGTGTTCGCGCAAACTTTTACTCGGTATGCGATTGATCGAAATATTCCGAATCAAGTTATTGAGGGTGCTGGAAGTATCCTAATGGCGGACAAGTACATCATATCAATCCTAATGATCATTTTCTTAGGCACTACCATATTAATTTATTATTTAAAACCTCATGAAACATCTATGTTTATGCGTTTACAGAAAGAGACAATAAACAAGGAAGAACAGAATATAGAACGAATTTACAAGATTATTAGGAGTGAGTTTATTCGTAGAGGTGAGGCTTATCCGCTTGAAATAATTGAGCGAGAATTAATTAAAGCGACTCAATTGTCGAAGGGAAACATTTATGATATGATTAAAATATTAGCAAAAAAAGATATGGATATTTTATTAACAGAAGAAAAGCAAGATAGCGGAAAATTAGTACAGATAATTAATTTTATGTCAGTAACTGAGCGTTTTGAGAAGAAAGGAGTAGCCCAGCAGAAGGCAAAAAAATATCTTAGTGAAAGATTATTTGAAACTGCTCATAAAAAAGAAAAAATGACTAGTAGGTTATTAAAGAGTGCTGATTCTGATGCGAAGGAAGATAGCTTTGTTGCTTCTCTCACAGATAATTTTAGCAGGAAGCAAAAGGATAAGATAATTCTTCAGAAAAAGTTAGATGGAACAGAAATTTCTTTTGTAGATCAGACCGACAGTCTTAAGAATCAAATAATCAGTATAATAAAAAAGGAATATATTTACCGAATTGAAAAACCTGCTAAAAATCCCGAATTTTTTATTCCTGTCTCTGAAATCTCGAATGAAATTGAATCTGCAACAAAGGTAAACCCCGGAGAATTATATCTCATTTTAGGAGATCTTAATAAAACAGATTTAGAATTAAGATTAGCCAAAAATCCTGATGAGCCCGAAGATAAATTGATTAAATTTTTACCTTACTCGGACGACAAAATTTGTTACAGTCTAGCTATGTTTAGGTATGAGGAATACGCCAAATTCAGAATTATGGTAATAAAAAGGTTCTGGAAAGACTCTACCGCTAAGCGAGACAGAAAAAAAAGCATTTTGCAATTAAAAAAAGGCATTCCTAACCAAACTGAAAGTCAACAATCTTGGATTGCTATTTTGAATCTATTACATAAAGACTATGCTAAATATATAAAACAATTGAACACAATACCAGATAAAAACAAGGTTTTAAAGCTAGTTGATGATATGATTAAAGACTACGAAAAAAGACAAATTATTTTAAACAGTTAATTAAAGAAGCAACATTTCCTTATTTAAGAGAATGACTTCTATTAGACTATCTCAGTTATTAATATTTTTATTTTAAAAAGCATTCTAAACCGCATTAACTTTTTATTTATTTAAAATTAATTTTCTGCAATTAATTAAAAATGATGCCATCGTACTTTAGTATATGACTGAATTATTGCCAAAAATCTCAGTTATCGGTTGTGGAAACGTTGGAATGAGGTATACATATGCTTTAATGATTAAAGGCATTGCGCGTAAAATCGTATTAATTGATCTTGATAAAAAAAGACTAAATGGTGAAGTTATGGATTTATCACACAGCACACCTTTTACTTCACCAGTTGAGGTCATTTCAGGAGAATATTCCGATATAAAAGATTCTAATTTAGTAGTTATTACTGCGGGGAAAAAGCAAAAACCGGGACAATCTAGATTGGATGTAGCTAAAGATAATGTTGAATTGTATGAAACAATGATTCCTGAAATCCATAAGTTTGCACCGTCAGCAATTTATCTAATTGTATCTAATCCTGTAGATATATTAGCCTATGCAGCTTGGAAATTTTCAAAAAAACCATCAAGCGAAGTAATTGGATCAGGAACTGTTTTAGATTCTTCTCGCTTTAAATATCTCCTTGGTAAGCATTGTAATGTAGACCCACGGAATGTTCATGCATATATTCTTGGTGAGCATGGAGATACAGAGGTACCTATTTGGAGTAAAGCTATGATAGGAGGAGGATCCTTAATTGACTACTGCCCTACTTGTAAAAACACTACAACTTGCAATCGGGAGAAAGAGCTTAACACCATTTTTGAGGAAGTGAGAGATTCTGCTTACGAAATAATTGAAAGAAAAGGAGAGACTTCTTATGGAATAGGGCTTTCTCTGGTTAGAATAACTCAAGCATTAATAAATAATGAGAACTCAATACTCCCCGTTTCTTGCTTTATTGATGATTATATCGGAATTAATGATGTTTATTTAAGTCTACCAGCAGTAATAAATAATGAAGGAATCCGAGATGTGTTGGAACTTGATCTCAATGATAAAGAACAACAAAAATTAAGACATTCTGCCCAAACTCTAAAAAATGTTCTTAAAGCGGTTGGGTTAAATTAAAAAGAAAAAATTAAGTTAATTTATTAAAGCTCAAGCTGTATTGTTTGGTTCCCACCATTCAGCAATGGATTTTATGTATTCGTCGGTCCACAGATTCTTTATCTCGCAGATCTGGGTGCATTCTAGGCATTTATCTGGAGCGTAAATGGGGTGTGAAATATATTTCTCACCGCCGTCTGGGAGAATCACAACCAGGGTTCCAGAATCCATCTTTTTTGCAGTTTCTATTGCGACATGCATTGCAGCACCGGAACTGATACCTGAGAATATCCCTTCAGCTAAGGTAAGCATTCTGGAAGTATGGGCAGCTTCTTCTAGTGTAACATAAATCTTTTCATCCAATCGTGATGCATCAAAAATTCCTGGTACATATGAAGTTTCTAGATTTTTTAATCCTTGAATACCTGATTTTGGTACTGGTTCTACCCCAATAATTCTAATTTTTGGATTATATTCCTTTAATCGCTTTGATACACCCATCAAGGTACCTGAAGTTCCTAGTCCAGCAACAAGCACATCTATTTCACCATCAGTGTCATTAATTATTTCTTCAGCAGTATATCTATAGTGTGCTAAAGGATTGTTTTCATTCCCAAATTGATCTGGGTAAAAGTATTTACCAGGATTTTTCTCAACTTTAGCTTTAACATAATCTTCAGCACCATTCATGCCAGTTTTTCCCGGAGTTAGCGTAATCTTCGCCCCGTAGGCAGTCATAATTTTACGCCTTTCTATGGACATTGTTTCCGGCATAACAATTTCTAATGGATACCCCTTAACCGAGCAAATAAGAGCTAATCCAATACCAGTATTACCACTACTTGGTTCAATAACAATTCTATCGGGGGTAAGAATGCCTTCCTTCTCAGCCGCTTCAATCATAGAAACCGCAATTCTATCTTTTACGGAACCTGCGGGATTTGATTTCTCTAATTTTGCAAGCAGAAGCACATTCTTATTGGGATTACTTTTATTAATACGAACTAAAGGCGTTCTCCCAATTAATTTTAAGATGTTTGAATAATATTTCATAATCTTTCCTATTTTTTTTTAATTAATTGAAAAACAGAAAGATTGTTCATTTAACAATTTAACAATTTACAAATATAAAAAAATGGCATAAAACATTTATTTTTACTAAATTTTATCTTGACATTTTCCGCAAACGAGACAATCAACGGTTGTATAACCATATTTTGGTCCATTCCAATACATAGGCTCACCAGATTCTTCATCAATGACAATATCTTGGGTGCCCCTAGGGAGGGTTTCCATTATATTCCCGCATTTGCAACACTTCAATTTTAGTTTGACCATTTAATCTCTCTTCTTCTCAATTTTTGTAATGAATTTCAAATTTTAATAATTATGGGTTATTTTTTATAATGAAGCCTTAGGTTAGGATTAAAATGAATAAAAACATTCTTCAAAAAAAATCTGAATTCAATATTTGAAAAAATAATTTTCTTATAATAATTCTAATATTGTCTAATCTCTCAGTAAAAGTATAGATAATCGTGTGTATCTATTTTTTCTCAAAATCCATTTTTTTCAAATTTCCATATTCTTTATAGCTAAAATAAGATTTTTTGAAACATACGGTTCAACAATATTGACTATAGAAATGAGGAAAACACTTAGATTTATCAACTTTTTAATATATTTGAGTAATACTTCATTTAGGATAAAAATTACGATTTCTTCTTTCCTTTCCTAACGATGTCTACTCTCTCTTCCTTTTCTTCTCTTTTAGAAGGTTTAACAGGCTTAGACTTGTCAAACGGAGCATCACAAACCCAACACTCATTTTCTAAATTAGATAATGCTTCAGAACATTTTATACAGTAAAAGGTCGTGCAATTTTTACACATGAATAACAATCCACCCACCTTACTCTTACATACTAAACAAATCTTTTTTTCTTTCGTAATTGAGACTTCTTCTTCAGTAATTATTTGAGGTCTGACAAACTTATTCATGAATTCTGCGACTTTGTCATCTTCTACTTTAATATCTTCTGAAATTTCGTTGTAATCCTTTAATAACCATTTAGACAACCACTCTGGCATATAAAAAGCGAAATAATAGGAAAAAGCACTCGGAATTAACAATATATATACTAATAAAGCAGAGAATAAATTATTGATATTAAATAACATAAACCCCATTGATAAAAAATCCCCAGTCATTAAAAGGACATAACCACCTAGGTAAAACCTCGCTCTCCATCGAATTTTTATATCCTTTGATTTCATTAAATGCCTAAAAAGTATGATTAATGTAAAACTATAATGTGAAAATGAAAAGAAAGCAAATATAGGTATAAATATAGGCCCCACAAAGTAATAGATTCTTCCTGTTAAAATTCCTATCATTGACAAGTCTGTAATTAAAAAAATAATCAGGAATACTTCGTATATGATGGTTGTCGTCAAATAAAATACCCAATATAAGTATTCTCTCCTTAAAATTTTAAATCCGTGTAAGACAAACATCCAGCATAGTTGAGCTAATCCCATTGGTATCCAAGTAATACCAAAGAATAAAATGGGTTCAATAGTATTGTCTATTAAAATATTACTTATAAAAGAGAGAGAAATTGACCAATTTAACGAGCTCATTAAAATAAAGAAGACACCGAAATAAATATAAGTCCAATCACGAGAATTGGTTGGTTTCTGCTTGAAAAATTGAGATATTATTTTAATTCCTAATTTGAAAACTATTATCACATACATTAAACTTAAACTGCCCTGAAGAATTTCTAATGATGTAAGATCCAATAATCCCAAGCGTAAACTTCTCCCATATTATGTTATTAAAAAAAAAAACAGTTTTCCTACCTTTTATGTTATATTATTATGAAAACACATATTAATTTATTTTAAGTAAAATTCTAAACAGAATTTATTATGCTGATAAAATTGACTTGAAGATTATTTTTCATTGATTCTTCTTTTTTTCCGCTTTAAAAAATAATAACATTGAAAAAAGTGCTTAATGAAGTAGAATTAAATTACTAAAAATAAAGTTAAAAAAAAATTAATTTTGTTTGAATTAATTAAACAATTTCCATAGGTTTGCCATGATGCTCGGGTATAGCTCGGGTAGGCGGATTTGCTGAACCGCCCATCTTACATGAGGGACCCATATGACACCAGAGAGCATTTCCTTCCTTATGCATAGGACGACCGCAGTGTCCGGGCAATGGTTCCTCATAATCACATTCTACACATTTCAATTTACTCATAATTTATCAGCCTTTGTTTTTGTTTTTTTATTTTTTATTAGATTTATTTAATTACATTTCTTTAGTATATCCTGTTAAATATTTCTCAGGGTCGACTTTGAAATCTTCCACGCATGATTGAGCGCAGAAATAATATTTTTCTCCTTTGTATTCATGTTCTATACTATAACTGGGATATATCTCCATTTTACATACAGGATCCACTACTAATTCCTCCTCAGATGACTGTTTATGCATTAATTTGGGGTCCGCGTGTTCAAAATCCTTGTATTTCTCGGGATCCGACTTAAATTCACGTTCACATGAAGCACTGCAGAAATGAAATTTTTCGTCTTTGAATTTATATTCAATTGAACGGCTCGGAATAATTTCCATTCCACAAATTGGATCCATCACTTTTTCTTCAATCAGTAATTTCTCCTCTGTTATTTGTTGAGGTGTTTTCGGTTCAAATCTCTTAAGAAATAAAGCATTCGTAACTACTGATACCGATGATGCGGCCATAAAAATCGCAGCTAGAAAAGGAGGGAGAAAGAGCCCAACTAATCCATATAATACACCTGCAGCTAATGGAATCCCTATAATGTTGTATATAAATGCCCAGAATAAGTTGGTCAACATCTTTTTATAAGTTTTCTTGGATAAGTTAATTGCAGAAACAACATTCCTAACGTCTCCTCGCATCAGTACGATGTCAGCAGTTTCAATTGCCACATCTGTTCCAGAACCTATAGCAATTCCAACGTCGGCTTGCGCTAAGGCAGGAGCATCATTAATCCCATCACCGACCATGCCTACAATCACATTCTCCCCAGATTTTTGGAGTTTCTGGATATTTAAGGCTTTATCATTCGGTAAAACCTCTGCTAAAATGTGTTCTTCATCTATTTTTAGCTGCCTTCCAATACTTAGAGCCGTTTGCATGTTATCTCCGGTTATCATGTAAATTTCTAATCCCATACCTCTCAATGTGTCCAAAGCATAAGGGGCTTGTTCTTTCATCTTGTCAGAAATTCCTAATATTCCTCTTACTGCATTATCAACACTAATTAAGATTGTAGTAATTCCTTGTTGCTGAAACTCCTCAAATTTAACTTTATAATCATCACTTGAAATACCATTTTCAGTCATCAATTTTTCATTACCAATAAAAACTGTTTTTCCTTTTATTGTGGTTTTGATTCCCTTCCCTGGTATAGCATCAAAATCTTTAGGTGAATCAAGGTTTAAAGTTCTCTGATTTGCTTCTTCGATTATAGCTCTTCCAAGAGGATGTTCTGAACCCATTTCTGCGCTTCCAGCGTAAAATAAAAGATCACTTTCATCATATCCAGCTCCAGTCAAATCTTTTTCTGTAAAGATTACAGAGACTTTGGGTTTTCCTATTGTCAATGTGCCAGTTTTATCAAACACTATGGTATTAATCGTACTTATTGATTCTAACGAATCACCACCCTTTATTAACAAGCCATTTTCGGCTCCTTTACCTGTCCCTACCATGACTGCGGTTGGAATTGCTAGTCCGAGTGCACAGGGACATGCAATCACTACTATTGATGTAAAAACCAGTAGTGAAGTCTCAAGTTGTGTTGCTCGAAGTAAATCTGGCTGTGGAAGCATAGGATATAATATTTGAGTTCCAATGAAGTACCAATAGAGAAATGCAACGATAGCTATTAATATAACTGCAGGGACGAAATAATTACTAATTTTATCAGCTAATTGTTGCTTAGCCGCTTTTCTACTCTGTGCTTGCTTTACAAAATCAATAATTTGAAATAATAATGTTTCTTTTCCAATTTTCTCAGTCCTCATATGAATTAAGCCAGTTTGATTCACAGTAGCACCTATTACTTCACTGTCTATCTCCTTTTTCACATATTTACTCTCTCCTGTTATCATTGATTCGTCTACTTTAGTTTTACCTTCTACTACCATCCCATCAACTGGTATTTTCTCACCAGGTCTCACTACTAACACATCTCCGACCTCAATTTCTTCGAGAGGAATTTCTATTTCTTCTCCATCCTTTATTATCGTAGCTGTCTTTGGTTGCATACCAATTAACTTTTTGATAGCTTCTGAAGCCTGTCCTTTGGTCTTATGCTCGAGATACTTTCCAATTAACAAGAATGTGATTATCATGCTCATCGCTTCGTAAAAGGTTTTTCCTGCTATTATAGAGAAAGTTGTTAATATAGAGTAAATTAGTGCTGTAGTAGTGCCTAGAGCAACTAAGACATCCATGTTAGTTGATTTGTTCTTCAATGATTTGTATGCTCCAACTAAAAAGAATGAACCACAAATAACATAATTTGCTATTGCTAAAAAGAAAAGAAGGAGATTTCTTTCAAAAGAACCTTGAACAATCCAACTAGTTGGTGCAATTATCAGTGAAAAAACGAGTGAGATAGACATGATGCGAAGTCTGTATCTCATCTCTTTTTTGTGCTGTAAAATTTCTAAATCCATTGTACCTGCCGTTTTCTCAATATTATAACCTAATTTTTTAACTTTAGAATAAACTCCTGTTTCGTCTATTGTCAGTTCATTGAATCCAATAAAAAGTTTTGAAGCTTTGAAATTCCCTCTGATATCATGAATTCCTTTAATTTTTAGTATTTCATTAATGAGACTTTCAAAGCTTCCTTCTGATAACTCATCTATTACTTTTAATTCAACCCTAGCTAAAGATGCGCTATAACCAAGATCTTTCACCGCAGCCTGCATAGTATTGTAATTTGTCGTATTTGGATCATACTCTACCGTGGCTTCTTCATTTGCAAAATTGACTACAGCCTTCTTTACTCCTTCAAGACTGCCCAGTTTATTCTCAATTTTCAAGGCACAATTTGCGCAGGTCATTCCTGATAATTTCAAATTTATATCTTCTTTAGTTTCTGTCATTTAAAAACCACTTTTTTCGAAGTTTGCAAAATACTTAAAAGATTTATTATTTTATAAAAATAAAAAAAAAGTTTAGTTACTGTATAACTTCCTTTGAAACATTATGACCACATGCTGAACAATAAACTAAATCTATTGCTTCAAATTTAGCACCACATTCAGGGCAGAACTTTGCTTCTTCGACTAGTTGGTTACTTTTTAATTCTGTTTTTTTGAATTGCTGATCAGGAGACTTAGTACTTTCAAGTTTATTTGTCCCTTTTCTCATTATGTAAAGTAAAATTAAGGTAATCAAAATAAAACCAATAATACCTATAAAAATTACAAAAAACCAAACATCTGAGCTCCAATCCATCATGTGAATCATATCATCTGCATGAAAACCATCTAAAATTATAAGTTATCACCAAAATTTTTCTATTATGAACGGCTTTTATTTTATAAAAAATAATACTCTTGAGTATATATACGGAAAAATATATATTTAAATATTATGGTTTTTTTATATAATATAAATAAAAAAAAATAATTAAATTCAGGGGTATTAGATGACTGAAGAAACAGATTTAAAAGTTCAAAATTTAACTAAGCTATATTCTTTAGTTATGTTAAAATCAAAAGAGGCTGTAACTGGTTATTATATCCTTGACAGGTTAAAAAAAGACTTAGGAAAAACTGCTAGCCCTACTTATGTCTATGATTTTCTGAAAAAACTTAAATCAGAAGGACACATTAAAGAGATCGCCACTGAAGAATCTAAACGCTCTAAAGGATATAAATTAACTCCTTCCGGAAATGATTTCATTGATAGAATTTTTTCTAGGTTTGATAATCTGATCGAGGTTGCTATTCAATCAAAACTCGAAATTTGTAAAAGTTGTGGTGTCAAATTATACGGAAAGTTTCATACTGAAACGATTCATGGTGAGGAAATGAATTTTTGTTGTAAACACTGTGCAAAAGCCTATAAAAATTCTATACATAGTGTATAAAGAGTATCACAAAAAAAGTTAATTATCTCTATACCATTTTTAGGTTTTGTAAAGATTTATTATAACGTTCTATATTCTGTATTTATTAAAGTTACATACCACTACAAAAGATTTAATGGGAATTCCCAGTGTTAGATAATCAAAAAATTGAAAAACCAGATTTAAAGATTGGATTCATTCCAATTATTTGTTCTACTCCATTAATCTATGCCCATAGCCATGGTATATTTGAAAAAAATGGACTTAATGTGGAATTGACGAAACCTACTGGTTGGAGTGGAGTTAAAGAACTTTTAATTTATGATTATATTGATGCTGCACACATGCTTTCCCCATTACCGCTTGCATGCAATCTAGGAATAGATGGTAAAAAAGCAGAAATTAGATTGATTTCTATACAGAACATTAATGGACAAGCACTTACCCTTTCAAATAGGCATAAGGGAATAAAAAGTGTGCAAGATATGAAAGGGTTTACATTTGGGGTACCTTACAGATTTTCAATGCATTATTACTTATTATGTTATTTCTTGGCAGCAAATGGGTTAAATCCTCTTAAGGATGTTATTATGAAAGAAGTTGTTCCACCATTGATGCCATATTATTTGAGAAAAGGTACTTTGGATGGTTTTCTCAGCGCTGATCCTTACAATCAAATACCCGTTTACCGAAATACTGGATTTATTTACATTTTATCCAGAGATATATGGTACGGTCATCCTTGCTGCAGTGTAGCTACCTCACAGAAATTTATTGATAAGAATCCTAATACATACAGGGTGATGTTGAAGAGTATACTTGAGGCAGAATATATATTACACAATGCAAGTGTCGAGGAAAGGAAGGAAATCGCTAAAGAAATATCTGCACCGTATTATATTGACCAAGAAGATTATATTCCAGTAGCTCAAGCTCTTTCGGGAGAGTTTCCAGACGGTAAAGGGGGTAATTTCGTTATTCCTGACAGGATTGATTTTATTCCTTACCCTTGGACTGAATATGGGAGTTGGATGCTCTCTCAGATGCAAAGATGGTCCCAATTACCAGGAAAGGTTAATTACAAAGACATTGTTGAAACTGTATTTGAAACAGAAGAAAATATTGAGCTTGCAAAATCTCTTGGTTTTAAAGTTCCCAAAAAACCAAGTCTTGGGAGTGTTCAACCATTTACAGGTAGAAATCCGTTTAATTATATGATAAATCAACCTTACAGCGCTTTTATTGAAAAAGCTAAAACATTCAGGAATAACGATTCGATTGAATCACTTCATAATTATTTTGTTGATTTTAATAAACATATGGCTTATGTTGCTGGAGGGAATCTTGAAGAACAAATGGAGATAACTGATTCTGGTGAAGTTGGATTGTCCCAACAACTTTTCAATGAACTTACACTCAATATGAAATTTTTAAAAGATAAACTTCAAGAATCTAATGAAATGCTGGAACTACGTGTCAATGAACGAACTGAAGATTTAAAAGAGTCTTTTTATAAAATTGAGTTCTATAAAGATCTCCTTGCACACGATATGGGCAATATACTTCAGAATATTAAAACGTCGGTAGAATTACTGGAAATGTTGAAAAACGACCCTACAAAATTGATTAGTAGTACAGAAATGATTAATCTTATCAAAACACAATTAGAGAGAGGATCATCCCTGATTACGAATGTAGGAAAGCTTTCAGAAATAGAGAAAGGAGAAATCACTTTAAAATCTGTTGATATTAAGAAAATGGTTGAAATTGCAATCGAACATGCTCAATTACGATTTAGTAATAAAGCTTTAGAGATAAAAAGCGAAATGTCTAAAAAAACATATAATGCAAAGGGGGGGAATCTACTTCTGGAAGCCTTCGAGAACTTATTAATAAATGGTATTTTGCATAATCGAAGCAAAAAAATACAATTATGGGTAAAATTATCTAAAAATCAAGAGAATGGAAAGAGTTTCATAAAGACAGAGTTCAAAGACAATGGTTATGGAATTAAAGATGAGAGAAAAAAGGTTATCTTCGAAAGGAGTTATAAAAAAGATAAAAGCACAGGCGGGATGGGCATTGGTCTATCGCTCGTGAAGAAAATAATTAATGATTATGACGGACGGGTAGGAATCGAAGATCGTAAAAAGGGAGATTACACCAAAGGAAGTAATTTTATCGTATTGCTCGAAGAAGCATAATAACTCAGGATTAATTTTCTCCATGCCATGAAATGATATAACGATAATCTTCAGATATAGAAATATCTGGGTGTTCAAAGCTCCATTTTCCTTTAACCCCCAATTCTTTAGCACTCAGATTAAAATGACACACAGCTATTCCAATATCAAGGCGCTTAAATACATTATAAATTTTACCCATTTTATCATCAATGTATAAAAGGTAGAAATGATAATTATCTTCATTAGGCTCTTTAACAATTCTCCACGGTTGGAAGTTGCCAGCAGAAGGCCCAAGGCGTACATTTTCAATTAAGGTGAAATATTCTGTTTGTGTAGAGAGAGGGGTTGAAA
>Ga0114923_10000668_pt1 | contig 25800 bp, 22 predicted proteins | sample SumtaG_FD_89578 | JGI IMG/M metagenome (GOLD analysis project Ga0114923, IMG submission 89578) | Deep subsurface microbial communities from Indian Ocean to uncover new lineages of life (NeLLi) - Sumatra_00157 metaG | ecosystem: Environmental > Aquatic > Marine > Oceanic > Sediment | place: near...
AAGAAGTGCTTGAGATCAAGTACAATGGAAAGAACCTCGGTGATATCTTGGACATGACTGTAGAAGAGGCAAACGAGTTCTTCAAGGACACTCGACTCATCCGTCACAAAACACAGACAATGATGGACCTCGGTCTGGGATATCTGAAACTGGGACAACCAGCTCCGACAATGAGTGGTGGTGAATCGCAACGAATCAAGCTAGCGAAGGAACTTGGTAAGCTCAAGAAGTTGAAGGATAACCTGTACATCATGGACGAACCTAGTGTTGGTTTGCACATGGAAGATATCCAGATGCTACTGAAGACAATCAACAAGCTGGTGGACGCAGGGAACACGGTCATTGTCATCGAACACCATCTGGACATCATCAAGTCGGCAGATTGGGTGATAGATCTTGGACCTGAAGGTGGAGCAGAAGGCGGCGAAGTGATCGTTGAAGGAACCGTAGAGGACATCATCAAGTGTGAGAAGTCTTACACTGGCAAGTTCCTCCAGAACGTTGTGGAGACCTCCTAGGTCAACAGGAGTTGTTGCATATGGAAGATCCACAAGTCAGGAAGCAGTTTGATGAAGCACTCACTCGATTCATCGAACGAGCAAAGGAAGACAAACGGGTTCTTGCTATCATTGTCTATGGTAGCATGGCCTATGATGAAGTCACTGAGCGGTCGAACATCAATGCTCATGTTATCGTAGATGAAGGGCAAAATAGGCATGCTAGACTCACAGAGTTTGGAATACCAATAGATGTTCATATCCTAGGCAAGAACGGTTTCATGCGGCATTATTCACATCCCAGAGGAAGAGGAATGGTCCAGGTCCTCGCATATAGTAAGCTGGTCTTCTCCCGAGATTGTTCTTTCACGGACTGGTACAAGAATATGAACAGGAATGTAGGAGAGGGCGATAAAGTATACGTGCAGATGTTGTACTTCATGGCAACCAAGTACGACTTTCAGAAGGCTGAGAAGTACCTCTACATCAAAGAGGATCTAGCTCATAGCTTTCACTTCTTCCTTCATGGGCTTAGTGAGCTAGGATACCTGTTGTGCTACATGAACGATGTTTGGCCTCCTCGAGAAGTGATTCTCAAGGGAAGAGACTTTGAACCAGAACTATTCTCCAAGATCTATGATGACCTCATCGATACAAAGGTCACAAAGGAGTCGTTGGACAAGGCACTCCATCTTGCCTATGAATTCATGGACTCCATCGATCTGGAGATGCACAAACCAGTCCTTGATTATATCTCTGATGAAGGAGGGACAGCATCACAGACAGACATCCTGACAAGGTTTGGCCCACGAGGGATGCGATTCTTTGAGGCTGAACATCTCCACAGACGAAGGATTCTACGACGAACAATCACACCTGTGAAGCTCACGAAGAAGGGAGTTGTCGAGTACAATGAACCTCTCTACCACTTCAGTTGGGACTCATTCGACCCTAGCGAGGTTATACCAACGAGAGTTGGACCTGCTGATGTTGAGAGAAAACGTGTACATGCAGACTACCAGAGTGCTATAGATGAACTTGTCAAGAAAGCAGAAGCTGATGAATATGTCCTAAATCTCATGGTTGCAGGAAGTCTATCATATGATACTGTATGGGAAAAGTCTGACATTGACTTCATGATGATCGTTAAAGATGAGCCATATAGAATACATCGAGTCTTCATTGAGAAAGATGCTATCTTGGAAGGAGAAGTTGTGACTAGAGACCACTTCAGGAGAGGAACCAACAGAGTGAAGGATGGAAGTATCTTCCACTCATACTTCTCTAAAAGTAAGTTACTCTTCTCCAGAGACGATACAATCATGGACTACTATGAAGATGTGCAGAATATGGGTGCTCGAGATGTGGAGGACCTCCTGTTCTTGAACTACATCTTCTGCAAGGACCTCATCAACAAGGCATACAAGGCACTCTATGTGAAAGAGGACCCCCACTTCGCACTGATCTTCATGATGCCTGGAATTCGGCGGATGGCGAACATCGAAGTACTTCTCAATAGAGGAATACCTCTCCGAGAATCAACAGCACAGGCTCTAGAATATAATCCAGAGTTCTTCAAGTCTATCTTCACAGACCTTGTTCATACCCCTGAGAAGACATGGGATGTATTGAAAGAGGTCCTTGAGAAGATGGAGAACTATCTCGATGAACATCTCAGAAACTTTGCGCAACCTGTCCTGCGACTGTTAGAGAAGGAGCAGGAGATGACCCACTACGACCTCAAGTCACACTTCAGTGACATCAGTTTAGCAGTAGACATGCGAGAGTTGGTAGAGATGGGATTAGTTCGTCAGACTGAGGCACCTTTCAGATTCACTAAGAAGAGCTCTGCAGAGATGATACAGCCTGCATATCAACTGGTTACTAGTGACACTGAGCCAGAGATATTCGTTGAGGATTCAATGGTGTTAATGTAGATAGTATCAGACATTCCATGATTCGTTCATGGAATGTTCTCTCTCTTTTTTCTAATGCATGAATGCTCGAACCTCAGACCACACAAAGACAATGCCAGCATCATTTGCAGCAGTGATAGACTGGGCGTCTCGTATCGAACCTCCAGGAGCAATAACTGCAGATACACCTTTTTCAGTAACAGCATCGATTGAGTCACGATAGGGGAAGAACGCATCAGAGGCCATCACAGCACCTTCTGACCGTTCACCTGCACGTTTGAGTGCAAGTTCAACCGCACCAATACGTGAGGTTTGACCCATTCCAACTCCGAGAGTTTTAGTCCCAGTACTGATTACAGCAGCATTCGACTTTGCATATTTGACAATCTTCCAAGCAAACATTAGTTCCTTCAGAACTTGAGCCGAGGGTTGTTTATCGGAAACAACTTTGAGATCTTTCTCTGAGATTATGTGTGAATCGGATGGTTGAACAAGAATACCGTTTGGAACTAATCTAGTGGTTAGGTCTGGAATCGTATAATCATTAAAGGTGCAGAGTATCAATTTCTTCTTCTTGGTTAGAACTTCAAGAGACCCCTTTTCATACTCTGGAGCAATCACGGCATCAACAAACATTGCATTGAGTTTCTTTGCCAGGGGTTCAGTGATGGGTCTATTGAATCCCATAACAGATCCAAATGCGGAGAGGTTGTCGGTTGCAAATGCATCATCAAATGCAGACTCAATGTCATCAGAAGATGAGACACCACAAGGACTTGTGTGTTTGATGATAGCACATGTGGGATTATCGAGCTCTGAAAGAACACCAATAGCAGATGTGAAATCAACTAGATTGTTGTATGAAACCTTCTTTCCATGAATCTGCTTGTAGAAGGGGGATGAACCAGGCGCAAGATAGTACTTTGCTTCTTGATGCCAGTTCTCGCCATAGCGCAATTCTTGCGGATTGTCAAAACCCATAACGAAACTAGATGACCACTCAACATCAGATGAAAGGTATCGACTGATTGTGATGTCGTATTTTGCTGTGTGATGAAACGCTTTGATAGCAAGTTCCTTTCTCAGTTCTTCAGTGATTGAGTCTTCACATATTGCAGTTGCAACTCTCTCATAGTCCGAAGGAGAAGAAACAACCAACACTTCATGGTAGTTCTTTGCAGCTGCTCTGAGCAAAGTTACGCCACCAATATCGATGTTCTCTATCGCATCTGACAATTCGTGCTTCTTTGAGATAACCTGTTCAAATGGATACATATTGGACACAACGAGACCTATTGGTTGGAGATCCATCTTTTCAATCTCTGATTTCTGCTCAATAGTTCCCAGAATCCCACCCATTACTTTCGGATGAAGAGTCTTGACTCTACCTCCCAAGATTTCAGGATAGTTTGTGAAATCTGAAACTTTAGTGACAGGGATACTAGATTCTTCAAGTAGCATTGCTGTCTTTCCCGTACTGATGAAATCAAAATGAGAAGATACGGTCTCACAAAATTTGACGATTCCCTCTTTGTCAAAGACGCTGATTATTGCGTGTCTTCTTTCCAATAGACAACACCATCAAAGTTGGTGGAACACTCGTTCGCTCATTTACATCCACATAAAAATTGATTGCTCAATTTTGTGAGTTCATCAGAAACCTAGAAGTGATTCTCTCTTAGCTACCGAGTCTATTATACCTCCACCATCTACATTGATGACTTCACCAACAATGTAACTGGCACCTTTAGATGCGAGAAATACGACAGTTTCAGCTATGTCCTCAGGTTCTCCAACTCTCTTCAGGGGCACTTCGACATTGATGTAGCTCTTTACCTTTTCTAGAGTCCATCCTGTTGCCTTTTTGGCCATTTCTTCAGGTTCCCAAGTACGGATTAATCCAGGAGTAATACAGTTGACATTGATTCCGAAGGGAGCGAGGTCTCCAGCCAGACCCAGAGTCAATCCAATGATTCCAGCCTTGCTTGCAGGGTATTGCACTCCAGAAGAGAGGCTGCCATTGGTTCCAGCACCACTAGAGATGTTGATGATCTTCCCATATTTCTTAGGAATCATCTTAGCGGCACAAGCCCTTGCAAAATTGAATGTCCCTGTAAGATTCACTGCAATGACCTTGTCCCAGGTCTCTTGGGATGTTTCTGTTACGATTGCATACCCACCTGAGATGTAAGCATTGTTTACAAGAATGTCAATTCGACCGAATTTCTCAAAAACATCTTCAACCATAGTGTCTACAGCTTTCTCATCAGAAACATCTACCGTGTAAGCCACAGCACCGAATCCTTTTGCTTTGATATCTGTAGCGACTTTCTCTGCGCCTTCGCCATTAATGTCAACGATTACAGCGGTTGCGCCGCGCCTTGCAAATGCCCACGCAGTTGCTGCTCCAATTCCACGAGCCGCACCTGTGACAATTGCCACGTGATCTTTGAATTCCACATTCATCTTCTCCAATAATTAGTGACTACTGAAAACGAATTATGGTTATCCACTATTAGAAATTAGCGAATCCATCATTCAGTATTAATCAAGCACAATTTTAGTTAGACCGCCAGATGGAGAGGCGATTATTGTCATTGTTAACCCATTTCGAAACTCTGCTAATTGCCAGATGTATTCTATCATGTCACTCGACAATTGTTTTGGTAATTCAATTTTCGGCTCAGGAGATTCAATCCCAAACTTTCGTAGTTCTTTTCGATTTCTCCAACCAATGATAGAATAGGTGTTCGAGTCGAGATTCGTCTTGAGTTCAAACCCTATTGATGAGAAGGCTTCCTGTATCTTTGAGAACTCCCTCATCTCACAAGTAGTTCTCATAGACAAACTTTCGAGAACTTCGTAGCCATATGCGGAAATCCACAGCATTCGGAGATCTGCATAGTGAGTGTCGACAGATTCACCAACAGACTCCAGAAGCGCAATACCCTCCTTATCAATGCCAAATTTCATAACAGGTACAAATTGATGTTTCATCTCTTCGATTCTCTGCTCAACTACGTCATCTACTAGCATCACCAGGTCACCAAAATCCTTCATCGACTCGATGTCAAGATCGATTGTTGGCTGTTTATTGCGGATACTTCCAATGAGATAGGAAATCAACGTAGTCTGGATTTCTTGGGTATTTCCGGAGTCCAAGAGTTTCTTGAGAATCTGCTGACTCTCCTTTAACCCTAAATCGAGCATACCCATCCATCCACAGTCTATAACTCTGAGTGAATTCTGGAATAAGTGAATCATTTTCCAATCAGGTTCATATTTTCGTACATGGCCATATGAGGCTCTGATTGAATTCAAACTAGGAAGAAAAGTAAGAGCATCATAGGTATCAACTGCATCATTGATTACTTCTTTTGCAATGTCTTCCATCGTGTCATAGCATAGGATTGTTTCTGCATCAGTTTCTCCATCCAGTATCAGAGTGCCAAGCTTCTTGCATGAGGTCAGTGGAGTGATATCGAGTCGGCCGATACTATTTTCATTCAAGCGAAGTTCTCGTAATCGGTTGTTGGACATTAGTTGTGATGTATCAAAATGGCGGATATCCAGATTGCTCAAGTCAATCGTCGAATCATGGACATCATATTTTTTCTCTCTTTGACTGCCATCTGATGTGATATACTTCAGAACGTCACTCACACTTACACACTCACAATAACAGGATAGAAGAATGTGGGTCTTATCCTCTTTTCGATTTCTTAATCCTAAGACTAACGTGGATGCGAAAGTTCAAGATGAGGATTGCTTGTTCTAAAATTGATTGCAATGCTGAAAGATAAAGTTCGTACCAATATAGATGAGAACAAAACACGACTGATTGAGATCAGTGATGATATACATGCCAATCCAGAAGTGGCAAATGAGGAAGTGAAAGCCTCACGTTTACTCGCTGGTGAGCTAGAGAAGGCTGGTTTCAAAGTTGATCTAGGTGTCGCTGGACTTGATACGGCAATTTTAGCAGTTCATCCCGACCAATCAGATGGACCAACTATTGCGATTCTAGGAGAATACGATGCTCTGCCAGGGATTGGGCATGCTTGTGGACACAACCTCATTGCATCATCTGCTCTTGGTGCATGTCTTGCATTAGGTTCAATGAAGAAGGATATTCCAGGAAAGCTAGTCTTCATGGGTACTCCAGCAGAGGAAGACCTTGGTGGAAAGATTGCAATGGTAGAGAAAGGTCTCTTCAAGGATGTAGATGCGGCGATGATGTACCATCCATCATCAGGATACACAATGACTGGTCGTGCAGGCCTAGCACTCACAGAGGTTAACATTGAATTTAGAGGGAAGGCATCTCACGCGTCTGGATCTCCAGAGAAAGGAATCAATGCTCTTGATGCAATTATACAGACATTCAATGGAATCAATGCACTTCGTCAACATATCAAGAGTGCTGCAAGGATTCACGGTGTGATCACCCATGGAGGTCTCAAACCTAACATCGTTCCCGATTATGCAGCTGCTGAGTTCTATGCGCGAGCACCTACGGATAGCTATTGTGGTGAGCTTGTAAAGAAATTAGAGAAATGTGCGATTGGAGCAGCAAGTGCAACTGGTGCCATACTGAAGTATACTGTTATCGAACCTTCATATCAGTCAAGAATCATGAACAAGACTATGGGAGACCTATTCGAACAGAATCTTACTGCAATTGGAGAGCCTATCATTCCACTCCCTCCAGGTAGTGGTGCAGGTTCTAGTGATATCGGAAATGTCAGTCAGGTCGTTCCCACAATTCATCCCTACATTTCAATATGTGACGATAGCGTTGCAGGTCATTCAATTGATTTTGAAAAAGCATCATCATCACCAAGAGGGAATGAAGCCATGTTGAATGCGGCAAAAGCTCTCGCAATGACTGCATTAGATTTGTTTACTTACCCTGAACTAATGAAACAGGCGACCGAGGAATTTCAAATTAGGAAAAAGTAATCTCAAGATAGGGAGCAATTAGACACAATTTCACTCTCAAATTGATAGTAGAAAATTAAATATTGCTTCATTTTCACAAAGATGTACCACGAGAGAGGTTTGCTACCACAATATTAGGATAATTGGTAGATAATTCTCCGGAGGAATTAAATTTGAATAAAAAAATGAAATTATGCTTACTAAGCACGCTTTTGATTTTCATGATTTCATCTGGTCCTTTGCTTGCCTTTGCAGGTCCAGATGTCTCAGCTGAGCTGGCCGCATTAGGTGGTCCTGCAGAGATGAAGATCTATGTACTTGAAGATGAGGCCGTGATGGAAAATCATCCGGACACTAACAACTTTGGAAATAATGTTCAGGGAGGTCTCTGGGTTGGCTATGAACCAATTGATGGAAACACCCGGTCATGGTTGAAGTTCAATCTCGCAAATATACCAAAAGAGATTGGAATCACTGGTGCTTCTCTGAATGTGTATCTCAATGACGAATGGAATGTGACAGACCTACCAATTGGAGTCTGCTACTCTGCAAATGATTCTTGGTATGAAACAACTCTGACATGGAATAATCAACCAGCATTCGATACCGCTCCACTAGATGTGATTGACTCACCATCCAGTCCAGAAATGTTCGTTAAAGGTACCTGGTACTCATGGGAAGTCACACCTGCTTTTGCTGATGCCCTCAGCAATGATAAGAATCTCAGTCTAGTGATGAAGCAGATAAATGAAGCATCACCTTTGGAGACCTGGAACTATTTCCTTGATAAAGACTATAATGCAACAGCTGCACTCTATGCACCATACCTTTCAGTTGAATATACTACACCAGACGCTGTTGGTTTAACTGTAGATGGAATTTCAACTCCACCACTTGTCAACTATGTACAAGATTCTACACCAACATTTGAATGGACAATGTCTGATTCAGGGTCTGGGGAATACCAGAGAGACTATGAGCTTGAAGTCTGGAATAATGCAGATTACAATGACACTCTTCTTTGGTCGGAGGCTCACACTGATTTCTTCTCAATCCATGATTCATCAACTGGGGCGAATTTCTACCCCTTTGGAACAGCAAATGAATTCAGATACCAATTGAAGTATCCGTCATCACTGATAACACGTTCAGGTGTTATTGACAAGCTCATGTTTGAAACGATTGAACTTGAGGGTGAGGTGGTCTTGGAGAATCTACAGATCAATATGGCCTGTGTCGAAGATACAGCGGATCTGACCACTGATTTTCTTGCAAATTATGATGGTGTCCAACCAACATCAGTGTTAATACACCAAGCTATGCAGCTCCTATTGTCGATGGTAGAATTACCTTTGATATTGAGAATACATTCTTCATGCACAAGGGACTATACTTGATCGTAGAACTGAGGTTCACAAATAATACAGGCACATTGACTACTACAACACGCACTTTAGGTGCTGGTGGTTCTTCTGCAATCGCCCTTGGTTCAGGGGACTATGAAGCGACTATTGCAGATTCAACAGATGACCGTATGAACACCCTTGAAGTCATCTTCGAATCCGATAGGATTTGGGACCCAGCTTCTGGATCCGCTAATGACTATCCATTTGGGACTGATGATGGATATGGTGGAAGATTCCAGATTAAGTATAACAAAACAATGATAACCGACAATGGCGTAATCGACAAGATTTGGTTCCCTGTGACTCAATTCGAAGGAGAATCAATCTTTGAGAACTTTGTCATCAGGATGGCAGAATCACCGAGAGAAGGTATGCTATTTTATGATGATTTTGAATCCAACTATGCAGGAGCAACACCAGTTACAGTACTAAACAGGGCAATCTATCAAGTAAGAAATCTTGGATATGCTGTTGTTATCGACCTAGACAATGTCTTCCATTACACTGGAGAACATGATATACTCATTGATTTCCAGTTGCAAAACAGGACGGGTGATAGAGTATCTGTTCTGCGGAATATGAATGATGGTGGATATCGTGCTTGGAACGTAACTTGGGGTGGTAATTATGCAGGAAATGATACCGGAACTTATCACATGTACATTGACTTTGTCCACTCTGAGAGTGGTATCGAGTACGATGGCGTAGCTCTAACCAATGCGACTACGTACTACTGGCGAGTCCGGACTTGTGATAGTACGGGTATTTGGTCAGACTGGACCAATCATCAATTCAAGTATGAGGAACTATCCAGTGCACCAGAGTTCGATGCACTAGTAGTAGACCCAGCTCCAGTAATTGTAGATAATCTTGTTACTGTGTCAATCGATGTGACATACTTCCTTGGTGTCAATGAAGTATTACTGGAGTTTGATGGTAGTAATCATTCTATGACAGCAGCTGGAGATACGTACAGCTTTGCTTTGACGCCAACTACTGTAGCGAATATTACCTACACAATCTACATGGAGAGTATTATCGGTACATGGAGCTCTACTAGTGGACTCATAGTGGTAACTGAAGCGCCAGCAGGTGGTCTAGATACAACAACACTACTGATTATCGCAGGTGCTGTAGTTCTGCTCATTATCTTAATCTTGGTGTTCAAGAGGAAGAAATAGTAATAGTTAGGAAAGGAAGCCTGCCAAATGGTGGGCTTCTTACTCTTTTTTTCGAATTTCAAAGAGATACTTCAGAATAGGGATTGCTTGTATCAGATTGTTCTTATTTCAATAAACGAGTAAATGATATTCAAGTGAATAAGAATGAGTTCCAGATTTTCAAAACGCCAGCGGTTCATCATCAAATGGACATATGCACCAGCTGGATGGGGATTAGGTGCATTGCTAATTGCTTGGCTAGGTGTCCTTGAAATGGATTTACTATCAGCCTTTATCCTTGGATTTATTGTTGGACTCGTTCATGACATTGCAATTGTTGCGTTTGGTGTGACGAGGGTGGTAGATAGATATACGGAGAATCCGCCAAAATCATCAGAGTAATTATTGCTTCTTAGACCGAATAACCACCAAAGTAACAACTCCAGCAACAGTAGTTCCCACAAGAATGTAAGGAACTAATTCTAGCAGCCCGAATTGCGGTACAAGTGAGATATCCTCCAAATTCATGATGTAGAAACGATAGTGGATTGCATCTTCTACTTGAGTAGTGTACGGATTTTCTGTAAGCCAGTCTTCAACTACATAGCCATCTATTGCATACCCAGACTGGGTCTGGAACATTCTGTTTCGTGGCAATGTAGTCCAAGCATCTTCGGGAACATCCTCATGAGAATATAGACTTGTATTTGCTTCAACTAGCTGTTGTCCCCAGTATTGGAATATACTATCATCATACCCCTGCGAAGTTGAATGAACGTCGATGGTTAGATTGTACAATGGACTAGGAAGAACGGTACCAGCACATGTTACAATATCACGTATTGCATCAAGATCAGCTTCAATCGATTCAGCTAAAGAATCAGCATCTGGAATTCCAGGTCCAATTATCCAATCAATATGTACATCTAGAGCGGGTGAGTTGTCAGACCACCCATCTGATTTCCGTGGCTCTGAAAGCTCACTAGATATCAAATCCAACAAATCTTCAGCATCATAGAAGAGTTCGCGGAGTTGAGTATAGTCATATTGTCGCAAAAACTCAGGTACGTCAGACAGGCTGCTTTCGAGTGCATCAAGCTGATTCTGTCGAGTTGTTGACAATGTGAATCCATTGAAGAGATCTATCTCATCAAGATAACGTCCCCAGAGTTGCAGTGCTTGAGCATGGTTGATCATGTCCATGTCAAACTTATCAAAGATTGTAGTTTGCTGATATGCTGCCATAGCAGACATACAGGTACTCGCCGCAAGCCAACCAAATTCCGAGTGAATATCGGTTTGACCAATGCAATGTCCTAATTCATGGATTACGGTAGGAGTTATAGCAGTCCTTGGCTTTTCTGGATCCCCACCATAGAAGTACGAAATCACATTTCTTCCATTCAGACACCATGTGTCAATCTCGGGGTAATCGGAGCCTAATCGACCAAGACCTCCAACTGCCGCATCATAATAGGTAGCCCAGAGCGTATTGTGTTGGAGCATTATCAGTGCGGGAAGAACCATATCAGCACTGGTGTAATGAGGATCACTAGACACGATATCATGAATAATCGTATCAGAACGATTGAGAAAATCATCATCTATCATTATTCGAGTATCTTGCGTCTTCTCAAACATTAGGTCTGCAAAATCAGTGTGGTTGTTGTAATCATACCAGTACAGTTCAACCGTCCAATTGATGAGTGGGAATGACTCACTCAGACACTCCTTGATAACTTCTGGATGAATGACCCAGTCGTCGATATTTGTATCATCGTACGTTTCATTGAGCCCGTACATTACAACAAGAGGGATGAACGCTTCAAATGGCGCATCAAAGTCCTTCACATAATCAACTACCGTATATCCACGATCAATGTCGACGTAATTGATTGGTCTGGTAAGATGATTTGTAGCATTCTCAAAGAGATACAAGAGCTGATCAGCAAGATGAGATTCATCTAATTCTTTTTCGTAATCCGGTACAGTCCATCCCCAGTGGGATTCGACCCATTCAGTGAGCCAATTAAAGGCTCCAAAGTCAAAGAAGTAATTCCTACTATCAGAGATGAATCCGCGTAGTGGAAGGGAATGAGGAGCATCAGTTAGTGAGAAATATGGAATCCAAATATCATCTTGGTTCAAATCATAACTACTCCCTATATACCAATACGTAAGCGGTGCACTTGCATCAGGTTGATTTGTCGGTTGTGCAGATGCGATGCCTAGAAGAGAAAAGATGCACAGTAATGCCAAGACTTTGATCCAAATTTCCCTCATCACAATCAGCGGAAATACATGGAATCTAGTATATTACATATCGGATTCTAGCATTCATTAAGCACATTCTTGTGTTCAATGAAAAAAAGAAAGAATGAGGTACACCCAATGTGTAACCTCATCTAAGTTTCAAATCTATCTTTCGGCTTCAATCTCTTCCAAGGTTTTCTTCTTTGTTTCAAGAGGCTTGAATAGAAGTGCAAGCAATGGAACGAACATTATCAAACCTGCGACAAGCCAAAAGCTTTGCATTGTCGCGGGAGCCATTGTCAATAGAGCAGAAGCAAGTAGTGGTCCTAATACGTAACCAAAACGTGCTCCAGTCACACAGACACCTATGCTCGTGGCTCGAACTTCGGTCGGGAAAATCTCAGCAAGATACACGTAGATCCACGCTAAGACCATGGCCATGAAGAAGTAGCCTGCTTGATATGTTATTGGAAGTGCGGTATATTCCAAAGCTATCAGACACACAACTGATCCTATTGAACCTATGATCAAAACATAGTTCCTTCCAATCTTATCTAGAAGGATTCCTGAAACGAGGGCACTGACTGGCAACAGTAGTCCTGCAATTGTGACTACTGATTTCCATTGATCTATAGTATAACTCTGGGTCACTATGAAGTACTGACCTCCAAAAGTCGTTGCCATCTTGAACGAAATAGTCCATGCGAGGTATACGATAATTGAAATCACGATGTATTTTCGATCCTCCGGACGTAGTGACCTAAGAGCGTCCATTACACCAAGTCTCTTCGATCGTGCTCCTGCAGTATCTACCCATCTCTGTGGTTCTTTCATGAAGAACAGTAGAATCAGGAGGAAGACCATGAAGAAGAACATCACACCATAACCCCATCGCCAACCATAATCAGCAATGATACCCACTCCAATTATCGCGGAGAAGGGAATGATTCCAATCAGAAATGCTAGACTACCATAGAGTCCTCTTCGTTCAGCTGGTGCTTCTTCAGATATCGGCACTTCCCATAGGTTTGAGGTCGTCCCCATTATGACAACACTGTACAAAATGAAGAACATGACTGCAGACCCGGGACCTGCTGGTAGAAATGTGATGAATATAGTGGGAACACCCATTACCAAAGTAAGGAGTAATATTCCCTTCTTTCTTCCATATGCATCTCCAAACCAGCCGATGAAAAAGACCAGAAATACAAGAATTCCAAAGAGACCTTGCCACAATGCGAATTCAGCCGCATCGCCAGCGAAGAACTCTGTTGCTATGAAAGGCACCGCAGTCGATTCAATGAGTGAAAGCCATCCATCAAGTTGGCTAACAAGACCCATGACAACAACGAGGAAGATGATATACCTCGTTGGTCTCTGCTCGACAGCAGGAGCCGCTTGAATACTTTCCATATTTCTCTCCTCTACACAAATGAAGTGTAACTGAGAATATTGCGAGAGCTACTATTAGAATCTTCGCAAATTCAAAAAAATAAGCAAATTCCTATAGAATGACAAATATTCAAGTTGCGAACTACTTTGAAATAGCGTAGTTCGAAAGTTATTAAGAAAGACAATCTTGTAAGAGCTCCTTGCCAGATAGGAGGTTTCTTGATGAATTCTGAATCAAAATCCAAGCGATTTACAATCACACCAGATGCAACTGAGGATGAAGTGAAGGAGTTCCAAAAAGGACTAGAAACCTACAATATGGAACAGACCAATGGAGAGTTCAACAGCCCACAACCTTGGCTCAGTCTAGTTCTCAAAAATCACGAAGGAACCATAGTTGGAGGTGTCTTGACCAGTACGCTTTACTGGACTCAGTATCTTGAAGTTCTCTGGGTAGATGAGAAATACAGAGGTCTGGGTTATGGAAGGGACCTCGTTATGGAGGCCCATAGATTAGCCAAGAAGCAAGGCTGTGTGTCATCGCATACCTACACGTTTTCGTGGCAAGCACCTGATTTCTATCAGGCAGTAGGATACAAACTCATAGCGACATATGATGGATATGTTGAAGGGATCAAAGAACATATTCTAATGAAAGAACTAGACACTCTTGATGATTCAGCATCACAGAAGGTAAACTCTACGGGGTTTACAATTGTCGAAGATTCAACTCCGGAATCACAGAAAATTGTCCGAAGTGGACTCGGTTCGAATTTTGACAAGCATGTTAATGATGTGCAGAAGGAATATCCTCATACTGGATTCAATTTCATCCTAAAGAACGATGATGGAAAAGTTATCGGGGGCATAAATGGGTACACAACCCTTGGAACCATGTTTATCGAAGGATTATGGGTTGCTGAGCCATATCGTGGTCAAGGATATGGGAGAGATCTCTTACATCATGCAGAAGAACTCGCAAAGGAGCGACGTTGTGTAGCAAATCAATCAGCATGCTTCACATTTCAGAACCTTGATTTTATGAAAAGACATGGATTCGGGTTCTATGGATATACAGATGCGTATCCAAATGAAGTCAAAGAATATTTCCTCGTCAAGAAGTACTAATAGACAATCACTATCCAACAAGGAGTCCTTCTTGTTCTTGCTTATTGTACCATATCGCAGATTGAAATCGCTTCGGGGGCACTGAGAGAATCCCCTTTGATTCTAAAATGTCAATTGTCACACTATAGGCAATATGAGCATACCAACACAGAAACTCACCAAGGCTGTAGGGTGCAAATTGTCCAGATTTAAGCTGCCTATGTAACTCCTTGATTGATTTCTCGTTCTCTTTGAAGTGAATGACCAAGTTCTCTGCTTGTTCCTCGGATGTTGCATTCCACTTCATTGAATCAGACACAGAAACCACAGGAATCTTCAGATTACTGGCGAGAGTTTCGGGACTCTCAATGTCCCCTGATTCTATGAGTTCAGAATATTTCTTTTCCATCTCCCCTCTATCAGGATTTGGTTGACCGTCGATGAGATTTTGACCAAATGAGAAATAGTGCCACGAAGACCATGGCAAATCATAATCATCAAGCCCATATTCACCGAGATGCTTCTTCTCACCTTCAATCATCCAGAAATAGTAACGTGCATCGGGTCGGTCCGGACTCGGTCTTGAAGGGGCGGGAGGCATGAAAACAGATCCCACAGAGAGTTTTTCAAGAAGCTTGATGTCGATTATCCGACCCCCTATCAACAAGAACTCAAGGTCTTCGAAATTGTACTCTTTACTCAAATCCAAGTAGTTGAATGACGTTCTCATATCATCCAGGTTTTCTTCTACAGTGATGGCCAGCTTCTTACTGAAACTAGCTGCATGGGTGTACACCAATTGTGTTTCACCCTCGTCAGCAATAAGAAAGGATGGTTTGAATTGACCATTGGATTCAAACAAAAGACTAGCAGCCAATAGGGGCTGTATTTCAGCATTCAACTCATCTAAACTCAAGTCAAGCCCACTAGCAATTTCACTCAGTTCCAAACCGTCATGCAATTCTTTCATTATAGATACACGAGTTCTTGTCAGGGAACTCCACGGATCTCCACTACCAGCTAGAGAGTAGTGGATTCGGTTGAAATCAATCTCTTTCTTTCCACTCAATAGTACTACCCATTTTTTGAGTGTGAATATTAGTATATGATTGTGTCCTGCAACGCAATAATTAGAAAAAATAAGAAAAGGACTTGGTTAGTCCTTCCTTGCTTCTTCCTCGCGTTTCCTCCGCTCCTTTTCAAGATCCTCAAGCCGCTTCTCTTTGGATTCTTCAGCCTTCTTGATTCGTTTCTCCACTTCACGAATCCTCTTCTCGGCGTTTTGTAATTCCTTCTTTCGACGGTTATCTACGTTCTTGCGCTCCTTGGAAGCATCGCTATATTCTTTCTTTGCGAGGTCTAATTCTCGTTCAATGCTTTCGACACGGGTCCGTTTGACCTCAGCAACTGTGCTGTATCTCATAACCTCTGCATCAAGATGGTCACGTAAGGAGTCTAAATCGGATTGTAGTTGCGTAAGTTCAATATTGTGAGCATTGATGTCAGTTTCTAAAACTCGAACCTTCTCATCATCTTCAGGTCCAATTTCCACAGAGGGGGGAATTTCAGCAGTTTCCGATGGTGCTTCGTGCGAAACAAAACCTGTTACTGGTTCTTCTTCAATAATAGGTTCTTCTTCAACTTCAGATTCAACTAATGGTTCCTCTGCTTCCACGGGTTCTGGCGGCGGAGGTTCTAGGTCGGTGCCCGATGGTTCAGAAATCTCTTCGACACTGGTACGAGCCTCTGCGGCCTTGACCTTCTCGAGAATGTCTGCGACTACTTCCTTACCACGCTCATCGTCCATGGGTTCAGGTGCAGGAACATCTTCTTCCTCTGGTTTGATGCTCATTTCTTCTGGGTCTGGAATTTCCTCATGGACCTCAGGTGCATCACTTTCCATCTCGACCTGTTCAGAAGCAATTTTGCTAGGACTGACAAGTGGTTCATCCTCAGAGAAACTGGGAGTTTCTACAACCGGTTCTTCTTCGGGTTCCTCAACAGGTTCTATTATTGGATCTTCTTCCTTCTTTATCAGAGAAGACCCGCAGGCTCTGCAATACTTTCGCATTACATCATTTGATTTCCCACACTTTGGACATATCTTAATTTCAAACCACTCCTGTGAAGTGACAGATTGCTGTACGAATCATCCGTAAATATACTATTTGGAGGTCTCATAGATCTCTTTTTTCATAGTCTGGTCTCGTTTTACGCTTAGCTAAAGGTCGAGCCAGAATACCACCAACAAATGCTAGTACTCCAGTGATAGCCCATATGATTGAGAAGGTAATGGGGAATGTAACACCCAAATATTCCCAATCAACAATTCCTGAAAATGAAACGGTCACTACAACCATCGAAATAATACCTGCTACAAGACCAAAACTGCTAGGATTGATTGTACCTGCATACTGGTAAACACCCCTTTGATACTGCTTTTCCTCATAAATATCCAGACTCGTTCTTGCCAATGTGCTAGCTAATGAAAAGGACAACATGCCACCAATGAAAACTGCGATACCAATTGCAGCCATTGTCATTAGTGAATCATATAGAAAGCTCAATGGGATTGATGCGATTAAGCATAGCAATGCCAATCCATAGAAAGTAAGGACTCTTTTTCTCAGATTATCAGTCGACAATTCTACATACCTCAATTAAAGATGATTTTGGGTAACTAATCGGATATTTGAATTATATCTTTCTTCGAATCTTTATCTGGTCATTGATAGGTTGAAAGAGATTTTTCATTAATGCAATCTAAGGGACCTTGAACAAGACCAGAACTTAGATTATAAGTCGGACCAGAACATATAATTAACGATGGTTAAACACTTTTACTGTTTGACAGCACCATCAAGGGAGCACGATTCGTGATGAGAACACCAGAACTCAAAACTGTAATATTAAGGATGGTAGGAAAGGGTGAGTTCTACGGATATGAGATACATAGGAAGCTGGAACAAAGAAAGATCAAAATTGGTATTGGTCGATTGTATTCAATCCTGGGTGAAATGAAGAATGAAGGTTTTCTGAAGGATCGTTGGCAAAAAAGTAAAAGCGGGCCCAGGCGAAGAGTGTATCGAATTGCAAAGAAAGGAAACATAGCACGTGATGAAATTCTTGGTGAAGCCATCAAAACAGTTCATGAATTCTATATGGAGTACCTGTTCAGTCTTCCACCAGAACTTAGTGTCTTCAATATGGTAAGTGACTTGCTTGTGGAGAAGCTTCCAAAAGATGCGAACGTTGCATATGCAGCTTCTAGATTCTCAGGACCTGTGATGAAGATTATGGAGAGTCTTCAAGAGCGATTCCCAGATGGAAATCTATACGCCATTCATCCAAGAGAAGCGAATGTCCAACTAGGAATGGATTCAGTTTCACTAGTAGATGGAACATTTGAGGACATCCCGATGAAAGATGATTACTTAGACTTACTAGTTGTGACTGGTAACATACGGAGCGATTGTCTGGATGTTTGTCTTAAAGAGTGGCAAAGAGTGCTGGGAGTAAATGGAAGACTAGCTATTATCACACCTACGGCGTTACTTTCAAAATATACAAACCCTCTTGATATTGGAGAGTTTATTGAGCAACGTGAACACCCACGTTTGGATTCTGAGGATCTTCTAGATTTTGAGATACTTTCTAATGAAATGAAGAAATACTTCAATTCTGTGGATGTTGATAAAGTAGTACACATCACAGTCATTCGAGGTAATAATTCTCGCACATAATCAGAGGTCCATTACAGTTCAGTATATCAAAAAACAACTATACTGAATTAGAGATAGTTGCTTATATTCACTTACTCTTTTTATTTTAATGAGATTCAGGCAAGCTGGCCTAAGGAGTCTCAAAGAAAAAGGGAGTAGTACACCTTTTCTAGAGGAAGTGGAATATCTCTACTTCCTCTCACCATTTTAATTCGATTCTTTTAGTCAGTCAGGACTCATTAATCAACTCCACTTCCTCTCACCATCTCACTTAGATTTTGACTTATTATTCAAGCCACTATATTCAGTTCTGTACTATACCTGTGATTCGATACGTGCTTAAAATCAGATTTTGTTAGCTGGTGGATACTGCGGAACTATACTCGCCTTGGTTAATGTAGGTGGAAAATTTGAAGACAAAGAAACTAAACAGTGTTCTAGTCGTACTTGCATTTGTTGTCACAGTACTTTTTGCATCTCAGAGTGCAATTGCTGTGTCCGATGGAATTACTCTTACGGCCAGTAACACCACAGATACAATCACTATTGATGGTGATAACATTGAATCAGCCTGGAATGATGCAGAAGCGTTAGTTATTCCAAGCATAGATGGTTCTGGAATTGATGTAGTGCTGAAAGCACTTTCAGATGACACGAATATCTACATCTTTGCGGCATGGAATGATAGTGTCTTAGACAATAGGCGCAAAGGTTGGTCGTACAATGGAACTCATTGGGAAAACGTTGGAGGTAACGAGGACCGAATCGAGTTTGCCTGGAGTCTGGGTGCTGATATGGTATGTGGTCACAATCCTGCAACTGCTGATGAAATGCTTTTTGATGTTTGGCACTGGAAGGCATCTCGTACAGCCGTAGGTGGTTGGACTGATGACAAGTACTGGGACGGTTCTGGTAGGCATGGAGATGCTAAAACTGCAGGTGGATACTCTGACAACTCAGTTGTTGCTCAGGCTGAAAATTCCTCAGTCATCACCACTGCATTGGGAAATAGTACAGATGTTGCTGCTTTCAGCGATGAAGATCGTCCGTTCTGGGACAACAGTGGTGTTGAAATCACATGGACAAGCGGAGTAAACTCAACAGCTGTTAGTGACTTCGTCAACGGCTACAAATCCGTGGTTCCAACAGGAAGTCGAGGTGATGTGCTTACACAGTCTGTTCACAATGGAACTGCTTGGAATGTTGAATTCAAGCGGGCATTGGATACAGGAAATACAGCAGATGATGTAGCATTTTCAGCAGGTAGCTCAGTACCATTCTATGTAGCTGTCCACAATAACTCTGGGGACGCTAGTCACTACAAAGCTGGTGGATTCACATCTAGTATATTCCAGCTTAGCATTCCAGCAGTTGGCACGACAACTACTACAACTACTACAACAACTTCAACGGGTTTGGATCAAACTTTGATAATCGGAGCTGCTGTCGTAGGACTTCTTGTAGTCGCCATTATTGTTGTATTCATTAAGCGAAGGTAGAGCCTCTGGCTCTCCCTACCTTTCTTTTTTATTCTCCAACCGTCAACGGATTCGCGGAAAGAACCTACCTGTTCTTTTCATGTATTCCGAGTACTCGTCACCAAATGTGTCCAACAACATCTGTTCTTCCTTCTTCACTACGAAGTGAAAAGGAGGAATTAACAGCAACGCAAAGCCAATGATTAGAAAGTTTGCAGTTACAAGAGCAACCCCAAAAGAGAACATGTTCAGAACGGGGTACATTGGATGACGAACTCTTGAGTATGGACCTTCTGTAATCAAAGAGTGACTTTCCTTGATCTGTAGACAGGCAGAGTATTGACGGTCTAGAGTCCTATGAATCCAACCAAGAAGCGGGACGCTTGCTAGAGCTAAAGCAACACCAATCCAACGAACAAGTTCCGGATACGCTGGTATTTGGAACAATACAAGCCAGGGTATATTTAGAAAGTTTAGTAGATACAGGATTATTCCTGCGAAGTATCCGATTATGGCAAAGCTGATGGCTTTCTCAGCCGTCCCAAATTCCTTTCTTTCAGTAATTGTCGTTTCCGACTCGACACGTTTTGGTCTTACAAATCGGTAATATCCTCTAACAGAGAAGAACAATGCAACGAGAGCAACAAAGAGAAGTCTGTAGAACGTTTCATCCGCCATAATCTTCACCTGCACATATGTTGTTAATACATACTCATCAGTCATTATAAATACTTTTAAGTCATTTTAACTTTACTAGCTCAGCAATAGTTCAAGTATTTTGAATGGGAGCCAATATCAATTGCCGAAGGTTGTACCGGAGTACAAGCAGCAAGCTAGACAGAGGATAATAGAGGTAGGAGCTGCGGTATTCATTGATAGGGGATATTACGGGACTAAGATGGACGACATAGCAGAAACTATGGGAGTAAGCAAAGGTGCGATCTATCAGTATTTCAAGAGCAAGGAGCAGCTATTTTCAGATGTGATAGAATTCATGATGGGTTTCCGGAAAGATGAAGTGATGTCAATAATTCTCTCAGACGATCCAATGCAAATTGCATCAGCAGAGTTCTTTGCAATGAAGATAGAGAGGGCTCTTGAAACAAGTTCATTTGGTCTTGACTTGTATCTTGAAGCAGCTAGGAATGACACCCTCAGAGCGAAAATGATTGAAATTCAAGAGAGCGCCTACAAAGAATTCGAGGGACAGATCAAGGACTTGAAACAGGGAGTCGTCAAGAAGGATGCAGATTTGAGTACCATATGGAGAGGTATGGTCGCATTACGAGATGGGTTGATTACCTCAGTTCTCACTGGTGCTGATGTTGCTGTTGCAACGAAGACCTGGGAAAAAGTAGCTACAATATTACTGAGAGAAATCCTTGTCTGAAAAAAAGAAGAGTGAGTAGAGAATCCCAGGATTCCCAACTCATTCAATTTCAAAAGTATGAGAAGTCCAATAATCCATCCAGAGAATCTCACAATCAGAAACTAATGGTATCTGATCACCATAGTTGTCAAGCCAAAAACTCTCATATCCAGCATAGAAGTGTGTTGGAACAAAATACGTCGGTTGCATCATTTCTAATATATGGACTGTAGAATTGTCAAAGGCATATACTGGCAAGAATGCAACATCAACAAGTCCGTTCAATTGAGTGTATTCGGGCATGTCGTTTGCATCACCACCATGAAATATCGTAAACCCGTTGATTTCAATGAGATAGCTCATCCAATTATAAAAACGAGGATGGGAATAAACATCATTATACATGTGAAACGCAATTATTGTGATATCACCAAATTGGATGATGTCACCTGGCACCACACCAATACCATCATGAAGAATCAATTCAGCCTCCATACTCGCTGGAAGGTAATTGATTGTATCATTCTTCTGAACAGATTCAATAGTTGTTGCATTATAATGATCATAATGTGAATGAGTAATGAGAACAACATCAGCAAGCAGTCCAGTGTAATTCTCCAAGAAGTACCAAGGGTCAATGAAGATTCTCGTGTTATTGTACTCGATAATCACGCTGGTAGTATCACAGAGATGAACAGTGACAGTTTCAGGTGGAGAATTGAAAATCAATGGACCCACCAAAAAACCGGACACACCAACAACGACAATGAGAATTATTGATAATCCTATAATCTTTGGTCTTTTCGAGGTTGACATACTCTTACTTCCTCACTTCTTATCTAATTAAAAGTCGATTTGGCGCAACAACAGAACGAAAAATGGAAAGGTTTCGAATCTAATTGAAAAATGAATACTCATTCTAACGGTGTTTGGAGTATAATTTTCGTGTAAAGAAAGAAGAGAGCTGGGAATCGATTGAGTCTCACCTTATTTGATTTCAAATCAATTTCATGATCTTGAAGATGTGCTTCTTTCTTGGACTACCACGACATCTTTATGCGGCTGTATAGTATACAGATTATTGGAGAGGAATGCTAGAAGATGAATCTGGAAGGAAAAACTGCAATTGTCACTGGTGCTGGTGCAGGTATTGGAGAATCAACTGTGAAACTTCTCGCAAACGAGGGGACAAATGTGGTGTGTAATGACATCTCTGAATCTGGTTTGAGAGTCGTCAAAGATATTCAATCATCTGGAGGAGAAGCGATATTTCTCAGGGGTGACATCTCCGATGAAGGATTTGCTCAAAAGATGGTTGCTGAATCAATTAAGAAGTACAACAAGTTGGATATCCTAGTAAACAATGCGGGGATTGTCATTCCAGGTCGAGTAGACAATACAAGTACCGAAGATTGGGATCGCACATTGGAAGTAAACGTCCGAGGTGTCTATCTCGTATCCAGATTCGCTATTCCTCATCTCCGAGAAACACAGGGAGTGATTATCAACGTAGCATCTGCAGTAGCTCTGATGGGTGCAAAGGATCGTGCTGCATACACTGCATCCAAAGGAGCCCTCTTATCACTCACACGAGCGATGGCGGTAGATTACATGGATGACAAAATACGTGTCAATTGCATCTGTCCAGGCACTACAGATACACCATCTCTCAAAGACCGTCTGGCGAAGTTTCCTGACCCAGACGCTGCCAGGAAGCAATTCATTGAACGCCAACCATTGCGACGGTTCGGTCGACCTGAAGAGATTGCTGAAGGTATTCTGTACTTAGTACAAGCGGAGTTTTGCACCGGAACCTGTCTATCAGTGGATGGCGGTATGGCGATATAGTAATAGCTGACCTGTTAGGGATTATGAAACTTATTCGGTTTCGTACCTTTCTGGTTCAGCAAAGAAATCCATTGCCCTGAAGAATGTCTTGAACTCTGCTGAGTGAATAACTCCTTCAGGTACATAGTATGAATCACCTCTATTGACCAGCCCGTTTCGATTCTGTTATTTCATGGTCTTGACCCATTCAATGACTGGCTGACAGAGCTCTTTTGCGTATATCTAAGATATAATAACTTTCAAACTCGACCTAGTTATGGAGTTGCGTGAAATGGGAGATTCATCTTCAGTGATTGATCAGAAACCCAAGACATGGGGTGGATTTTGGGACATCTTTGGCGAGGTTCTTGTTGACTTCATGGACATCCAAGTGGGTAATAGAGTCTTCGACATTGGTACCGGTGGGGGTTCAGTACTTTATCCTCTTCTTAGAAGAGTTGGACCTTTAGGAAAAGTCATCGGTGCTGAAACATGCGAGCATTGCGCAAAAGCAACTGCTGCAGAGATCAAGAAATGCAAGATAGAAAATGCAGAGGTTCATTTCGTGAATGCCTGTGAAAATGAGTTTGCGGATGATTCCTTCGATTGCGTCACTGCAGGATTTATTGGGTGGGATGACTATTTCGACTTTCAGACATTGGAGTACAAGAAATCAGATGACCTCATGAAGGCGGTCTGTCGACTCTTGAAACCTGAAGGCAAATTTGGAATGAGCACCTGGCTCTTGCAAGAGGACCTCGACTGGATGTATGATTTCCTCACATCACATAAGATAGAGAGTAAACGCAACTATCACATTGAGAACGAAAAGGCGTGGAAAATAATCCTATCAAAATCTGGATTCCAAGATATCCGGGTGCTAACGAAGTCTATCACATATCCATACATCTCTGTTGATTTTTGGTGGAAAGAAATGATGGACTATGATTGGGTCGTTGATAGAAAGAACAGTGAGGCAATTACCGATACAATCAAGAAAGAGGCTTTCAATTTAATTCAAAGTCGTCTAAAGAAAGACGGTGGGGTTCCATTCACTCGAGATGCAATCTTTGTTACTGCAACCTATTATGGCGGATGATACCAAGTCTGACCAGTTAATGGTCTTGAATAGTAAACAACATGCTAGAAGATTTGATGGAGAATCTCTATCGGTATTATTGATCGTACAAAATAATAGAAGTGAGCTGACAGCAAACCTGCAAGCTTGTTCATCTTCAAAGTTATTTCTTGGTTTTAACCCAGTCAATGACCGGCTGACAGAGCTCTTTCAGAATCAGTCTTGCTAGCACAGACCGAATGTGCTTGCGTAGAGTATGTTCAAAATACTCTCAATCAGTTATTTGAATTCTAATGAATATACGATTTTTTTGAGATCTTCGTTATAGATACTGGCTAAAGTATATAGACGGGCACTAATCCATTTATTATCCTTGAATGTTGAAAGATGTATATTCTTCATTTTACTGTTGTATCCAAATGTTAGATGTTCAGTTAATCCTTCGTTAGCTGGAGTTCCATCGTTCAATTTTGTCTGGTTATCAGAAATAATTCTTACTTCTTGAGCATAATTTTTTAATCCATCAACCCAAATTTTTGTTGCATTTTCTAAAAGCATATTGGGTGGAACATCTATAACCCAGATCTCTAGATTCTGTCCAGGAAATGAAGTGGCGAAAATTTGCTCTGGGGAAAAAATCAATGGTGGTTTCATTTCAATCCATTTATCAGGATAAGTGATTGAAAATGTCGGTGTGATTTGATCAAATCTTTTTGTTATGATTCCTGTCTTTTTTTCAGGAAAATGTTTATTCAATCGTACCGAATCGGAATTCATTCTATCAAACCTTTCTTGAATATAAGGCAAATAATCTGGGTGAGTAATTATATAGAAGACATCTTCTTCAATTGCTTTGATCACTCTTTCCGCAACTGTATCGGGAGACATACCGAATTTTAACAGTCTTGTAAAGTTCTCTGAGTGAATTTTACCTGCTTCAACCATCTCGGGGGTAGATTGGAACAATCCTGAACGTGTTTGTGCAATAATCTCTGTATTGTTGATTATATCTGTATCAACAAAACCTGGACAAAGAACTGACACACCAATATTTGTATTATAATTCTGTATTAGAAGCAATTCACTAAGTGCTACTACACCATATTTTGAAACAGAATATGGGCCATTATCTGCTGGTACCAAACCTGCAAGTGAAGCTGTATTTACAATATGACATGGTTCTCCACTTTCTACCATACCATCCAAAAATGCCTTAGTCCCGTAAATAACACCAGATAAATTAATTCCTAACACAAAATCCCAATCCTCTAAGGTTAGAAGTTGCATATGGCTACCACTTCCAACACCAGCATTATTACACAAGATATTCACTTTGCCGAATCGTTCAAAAGTAGTATTTGCTAATTTACTGATATCATCACGATTGGATACATCGATAACCATAGATAATACTTCAGCTCCCATTTTCTCCAATTCTTGTGAGACAGAATTCAATTTATCCTCAATTAGATCTGCAATTACAATTTTCATTCCCCTTTTTGCAAAGGCATGAGCAAGACTTCGCCCAATACCACTCCCTGCTCCTGTTATGACTGCAACCTTTCCTTTGAAATCTTTTATCATTATCATTTCCTCATAGATAGTAATCTATCACTTCCAGTTATTATATACAAGCACAGTTTGATTAAAAAGT
>Ga0114923_10000670_pt1 | contig 25728 bp, 22 predicted proteins | sample SumtaG_FD_89578 | JGI IMG/M metagenome (GOLD analysis project Ga0114923, IMG submission 89578) | Deep subsurface microbial communities from Indian Ocean to uncover new lineages of life (NeLLi) - Sumatra_00157 metaG | ecosystem: Environmental > Aquatic > Marine > Oceanic > Sediment | place: near...
AAGTGTGTTGGTTCAGGTTCATTTGATTTAGATACAGCCAACGAGCCTCGTCAAAAATTTAATAAGACTTATCACCCGAATGGATATGTCGACGTGATAGTAAGTTCATATGTTATAGAAAACCAAAAGATACACGGTAATCGTGTTATAGCGTATCTTACGCCACACATTGTTGAGGTAGATACAGAGGATGATTTTAATTATCTTGAATATCAGGTGGCCTCTAACCCTTCGATTGTGAAAGAACTTTTTAAATGAAGAAAACCAAATATCAATTTTCAAGAACTCCGGTTAAAGTACCGCCTGTTCATACCAAACACCGTACGATAACAACTGCTATCCCTTCGCCCGGTACTGATTCGGTTCTGGCAGAACTCGAGAAGTATGAATCCCGGTCTATGCAGGGACAAATGCCGATTGTGTGGGACCGTGCAGAGGGCTTTAATATTTTTGATAAGGGCGGCAATAAATGGATTGATTTTACCTCTACTATATTTGTAACAAATATTGGTCATGCCAATCCACGTATAGTTTCTGCTATCAAAGCAGTGCTCGACAAACCTCTCCTTCATACTTATGCCTATGCCAACGAATTGCGTTCGGAATATATCAGGCGGCTTGTGGAATTTTCGAAAGGTCATTTTGAGAAAGCATTTCTTCTTTCGGCAGGTACCGAGGCTACCGAGGCTGCCCTGAAACTTATGCGGATGTATGGGCAAAAAAAGAAAAAGCGAAGTCCCAAGATTATTTGCATTGAAGGTAATTATCATGGCAGGACAATGGGTGCGCATATGATGAGCCATCAGAAGATTGAGGATGGTTGGGTCGGCTATTATGACCCTAATATTCATCATATTCCCTTTCCTTATCCGTGGATATTGGGGGATATAAATGGCGCTGATTTTCTCAAATCAGGTCTTGATTCTTTGGCGCAGGAGGGCCTGGACATCAAAAGGGATATATGCGGCTTTATGCTGGAGACCTTCCAGGGATGGGGGGCGATCTTTTATCCGAAAGATTTTGTACAGAGCATATCACGTATATGCCGCAAGAATGATATTCTCCTTGCGTTTGATGAAATACAGGCAGGTTTTGCGAGAACAGGAAAACGCTTTGGTTATGAACACTACGAAGTTAAGCCGGATTTGATATGTTGCGGCAAGGGTATGGGATCAGGTGTTTCGCTTTCGGGTGTGCTGGGAAGTGCAGAAATTATGGATTTGCCAGATGTTGGGGATATGAGCAGTACACATTCAGCCAACCCTTTAGTATGTGCCGCGGGGCTGGCAACACTAGATGAAATAGAAGAAAAGAATTTGGTAGGTGAAGCTGTTAGAAAAGGCTCTTTGTTGCATAAGAAACTAAATGATATTAAGAACAAATATTCGGATTATGTTGTGGCGGCATTAGGAAAGGGGCTCGTAGCTTCACTGATATTCAAATCTCCCCAAACAAATGAATATGCTTCGATATTACCGAGCAAGCTTTCAGAGCGGTGTATGCAGAAAGGCGTACTTGTGGTGCATACGGGGCGTGAATCGATAAAACTTGCTCCGCCTTTGACAATTACAGATGATGCCTTGGCCGAAGGCCTTGAAGTGATAGAAGAATCTATTGGTGAAATTTTAAAGGAAAGTTAATGGTAAAGAATATTCGACATACCGGTATAGTTGTAAATGAACTGGAAACCTCTTTGCACTTTTACGAAACTCTGGTCGGATTCAAGGTGGTAAAAAGAATGGACGAAACCGGAAACTTTATTGACCACATATCAGCGTTGTCCAATGTAAACATGACAACCGTCAAAATGGCAAGTCCGGATGGCCAAATGATCGAATTATTAAAATATCATTCTCATCCAAGAGGTCAAAAGGAACGTGAAATCTGTGATATTGGTATCGGACATATTGCATTTACTGTGGATGATCTGGATAGTGAATATAAAAGGCTCAAAGCTAAAGGTGTTGAGTTTAATGCAGATCCTCAATTGTCGCCTGATGGTTATGCAAAAGTTACTTTTTGCAGAGCACCGGAAGGAACCTTTATCGAACTGGTCGAGGTTTTATGATGACTAAGCTATCTAAGCAAAATAAAAAAAGTTATGTTTCAGTGGTTTATTCGGAAGAACGGGCTCCCAAAACGGATTATCCTTCCAAATTAGTTACATATTTAATGGATAGATTTGACTTGAAGACAGGCGAGCGTCTCCTGGAAATCGGTTGTGGCAGAGGCGACTTTCTTTTGGCTTTTCATAATGCAGGCTTGAAATGTTCTGGTGTAGATAAAGAAAAAACCAGTATTACGTTACCAGCAGATTTAGATGTTAAGCAATGTGACATATCCCAGGAGTCACTGCCCTTTAAGGACAATACATTCGATGTTGTTTATCATAAATCATTGATTGAACACTTGTATGATCCCGGTGGTCTTATGGATGAGACTTACAGGGTTCTCAAGCCTGGCGGAATCGTTATTATCTTGACACCAGACTGGGCAAGTCAGACAAAGGTGTTTTATGAGGATTTTACACATTCCAGGCCTTATGATACAACAGCGTTGAAAGATTTATTGCAAATTAAAGGTTTTTCCAATGTAAACACAGAATTATTTTATCAACTGCCGGTGATATGGCATCTCCCATTTTTGAAGATTCTTAGTAAATTATTGCAATTGATTTTATCAACACCTACCGCACGAAAGTTGACAGAACTAACAAAGATTAAATTCATTCGATGGTCCGTTGAACTGATGGTATTAGGGTATAGTGAAAAATGAGCAACTATTTTAATGGATTGACTACAGTAAATATAGAACTGACCAGTCGATGTAACAAGAATTGCTGGATGTGCGGCAGGAGGAAGATAGACAGAGAGTATCCCGAGATAGCAATGGGATATGGAGATATGGACTTCGAGTTGATCAAATCTATTGCCAAGCAACTACCGCAAGGGATAATTGTTCAGCTTCATAATAATGGTGAACCTCTCCTCTATACACAATTTGGAGAAGCGGTCAGCTTGTTTGAGGGACAAATCAAATGTATGGATACGAATGGAAAATTGATAGTGGAAAAGGCTGATGAAATTATAGGCAATCTCGACACATTAACAATATCTACATTTGAAAATGATGAAGAAGGCAACGAGCAATACGACCTGATTAGAGAATTTATTAAAATTAAAAAGGATAGAAAGCCAAATGTTATAATAAGATGTTTGGGTGAGGTAGACTTGGAGAGATATAAAAATTTAGGATGTATAATCGCTACACGAATATTACATTCGCCCATGGGCAGTTTTGGCTATAAGAAAAACCCTACTGTGCCTGAAATAGGGATCTGCCTTGACATGCTTAGCCATTTGGTTATTCGCCATGATGGCAAAGTCTCCATTTGTGTAAGGTTTGACCCGAAAGGATTAGGTATAATAGGAGATTGTACAAGGGAATCATTGATAAATATCTGGAATGGTTCTAAAAGGAAGAAATGGCTGCAATATCATATAGAAGGCAAACGCGACAAAATCCCCCTATGTAGTTATTGTGAATTCTGGGGAGTTCCGACCGGATTGTGAGAAAAAAGTAAGCAGGAACCAAATGAAATATTATGTGAACGGAAAAAATTAGCAGGATGACAAATACAACAAAACTTGAGAAAAGCAAGCAAGTCAAACTCGTTGAAGTGAAATCACAAAACTTGACGAATAGCCGCAGTGATCGTCCAGCAGGATACCAATATTTCAATGTAGTAACAGATCATTTGAATAATGACCTGACAAAAATTTTTAATGGAGAATTGGTTTATCCTCGCCAACTGGAAATTCATCTGCCTGGAAATCGTAAGCGTGCCTGCAACTTTAATTGCTATTATTGTCAAGGGAGAATTTTGGAACAACCATTAGCCCCTTTTGAGGAAGATGCTTTAGCGATAGTAGAAAAGTTAAAAGGCAGAGTTCCATACTTTATTTATGGAGGAGCTTATACTGAACCACTGTTAAATCCGTACTTTCCGGATTTCCTTAAACTGACGAAGAAATATGGCTCACGTTTTGGAATCCACACTAATGGTTCTTTACTAAAGCGGCTTGAAAAAGAAAAATCTTTTCTCTCCGAAATTTGCCGAATTGCCTCATCTCCAGAGGACTATCTCTCGGTCAGTTTGGATGCGGGAGTAGCCCAAAGCCACATGCGAACCAAAAATATCAAGGTGAATTGGTTTGATGAGATTATAGAAGGTATAAGGATAGCTGCTAAGATAAGAGGGAATTCTCGCAGACCAGCCATAAGGGTGTGTTACCTTCTTAATAGATTCAATTCTTCAGAAAGTGAAATAAAACGCATAATAAGTATTATGCAGAATATCAAGGTCGACTCACTGAGATTCTCGATTCCTTATGACTTATATGGCAAGAGTTTTGACACAGTAAGGAAGTATAAGCAATCTGTTGAAATTATACGGAACTTTGATTATGGTAAAATGCTAAAACCTTTAATGTCCAAGAATTTACGTGAAAGACCTTATGTCTTTTATATTTCTCCACACTGTCAGGATGTTGACAGAATGAATTTTAAACGATGTATTTACAGCTATTATCAAATCACTTTAGCCTCTGACGGCCATGTTTACAAATGTTCGAGCACGGCCAGTCCATCATTTAAGATGAACAGACTTGGGAAAACAACAAATGATTTTGAAGAGTTTAAGAAGATGATTTTAGCTAATCATAATCCCAACTTTAATCCAGCCACCTGTTTTAAAGTTGGGGCAAGGTGCAATAGGATAGCCTTAGAAATAAATACTACCTGGGCGAAAATGAATGAAAAGAACCACTAATATAGCTTTAATCGGTTATGGGTATTGGGGCCAAACGTTATATCGTTATATAAAAAGCAATGAGAACTTCTTGCTTAAATATGTTTTTGGTTGTTCTCTTCAGGAGGATAAAGAATTTACAGGCGAGCTAAATAAGATATGGAAAGATCAAACTATTCAGGCAGTAGTTATTGCTACACCAATTGACACACATTATTCTATTGCAAAAAAAGCCCTGCTTTGTAAAAAAAATGTTTTATGCGAGAAGCCACTGACTTTAAAAACGAAAGAAGTTTTAGAGTTAAAAAAAATTTCCGAACAAAATAATCTTTTGCTTATGACTGAGTACACATATACCTTTTCATGTGCTTTGCTACACGCACAAAAAATAATTGATGAAGGTGTAATTGGGCATGTTAAAAGTGTCTATGTCACTATTAAGCAATTGGGGCGATTTCTTGATTATGACGTATTTGCTCTTCTTGGTTCACATGCTTTATCGATACTGGATATTTTCTTTCCGCTGAATAGATGCAACTTTCATTCTCATCCAATGATGTATAACAATGGTTTGGTTACAAATGGGCTTATTATCTTTGAGTCGAACGACCATAAGTTCTCTGGGTATATTGATGTAAGCTTGCATTGCCCCACACGTGAAAAGAAGGTGGTTATTTACGGTGAAAAGGGCACAATTATTTACGATCCATATGCAACGGATACATTAACAATAGTGTTATATTCTCGTGCACATTCTCTTACTCAAAAGGATTTGGTCAAAGAGAAACGGCAATTTCATTTTGACGAAAATCATAATTTGCGATATGCGCTAGAGGCCTTTTTTGAAGCCATTCAAGGCCGTAGAAAGGATAATCTTGAACGCTCAGTTTCAGTTACATCCGTTTTGGAATCGTTTATATAAAAAGACGAATCAATAAAGGCAATGTTAATTTAAGAAATAATTAATGGATTTGAGATCACAGAATGCAGGCTTACCCAGAGACTATTTTTGGAATAGAAGCAAATTGAATCTTATCGAGGTACTTTTTGGCAAAATAAAAACAATAAACCTAAGAAGAGAAGGAAAAAAGATTCTTATTGTCGGCGCGGGCACCGGTGATGATTTATCTGTTATAAGAAAATACGGGAAGATGTATATAATAGACGTTAATCCCCGGGCTATTAATAATTTGTCAGATCAAGCTTGCGAAGAAAAGAAAGTGTGTAATGCTTGCGATATTGAATATCCCGACAATTATTTCGATATAGCTGTTGCATTCGACGCGTTAGAACATATAGAAAATGATAATTTGGCAGTAAAAGAGATTAATCGCGTTCTTCGGCCGGGAGGCACATTTTTATTTACAGTCCCAGCTGTATCAAAACTTTATGGTTCTCACGATCGGTATCTAAAACATTACAGAAGGTACGATATGAAGCATATAAACAAAATCCTATTCCGTATGGAGCGCAAGGTGATTGCTTATTGGATGTTTTTGCTATTTTTGCCTATTGTATTCAAAAAAATAATAAATAGAAAAGGATCAAAAATAGTTTATACCCCTCTGCCCAAATCAGTAAATACTATTCTCTATCTAATATGCAAATTTGAGACATATTTAATTAAAAGGGGTTTCTGTTCGCCGATAGGCACTACGATTTACGGTATTTATGAAAAAACGAGGACAGTAAAGACGACATGAAAAAATGCATTATTTCTGTAGTTACTCCGCTATATAATGAAGAAAAGAATCTTAAAGTTCTTTTTAAACGGCTTGATAAAACACTCTCCGGCCTCGGGAAAAATTTCGAAATAATATTTGTAAACGACGGCTCCACTGACGCGAGCGAAAAGCTATTAGAGGAAATCCATCGCGATAATCAAACCGTTACGGTAATTAATCTTTTTAGGCGGATGGGAAAAGCGGCGGCGGTAGAACAAGGATTTGAGATAGCAAATGGTAGATATGTTGTGATTATTGATGGCGATCTTCAGCACGATCCTGAAGACATCCCTAATCTTATAAGAAAACTGGAGGAAGGTTTTGATGTAGTTTCCGGAAAAAGAGTTACTCGTATGGACCCAAAGGGGAAAATTATTACTTCACGGTTATTCAATATCTTGATGAGATGGTTGACAGGGCTGAAATTTGAAGATTGTTTTTCGGGACTCAAATGCTTTAGGTTGAGCGTAATCAACTATTTGGCGTTGTATGGGGATTTATATCGTTTTGCCTCGGTTTTTGCGTTTCGGAACGGATTTAAGGTTACGGAAATTGCAGTAAAGCATCGCCATAGAGCAAATGGCACGTCAAAATATACCCCCTGGATGCGAGCTAAAAGAGGTATTTCTGATTTGGCAGTAGTGGCCCTTTCAATTACATTTGACCGTAAAAGATCATACCGTCTTGGAATGGTGGGCTTATTGTTTGTAAGTATAGGATTTATATTGCTCATTTTATCAATGCTGGCGATTAAGCCATTGGAAATTTTGTTTGGTGATTTTCTCTGGCGCGCGGGGCTAATTATTTTACTGATCGGCGTGCAGTTTCGCTTGATTAAAAATGCAACCGATGAGTTTTTTATCCGTCACCAGGATAAAAGCACTCAACGTGCGCGAAACGTCAGAAACATTTTACGTTGTAAGGATAATTTGTAAAAAGCAATAGTAAGATATATTCATGTTGGCTTTGATAGTTCACGAATAGTTGGCAAACCTTATGAGGATACATAATATAACTATTTGGAAATACCTTAATGAAAAACGCATTTATGTATTGATAATTTCAGTACTTACTGCTTTTGCTTTCTTTTTGCGTATATATAAGCTCGACTCCAGTAGCATATGGATTGATGAGGCTATACGGCTGAGCATGGCGTTGAACTCAAAACATATTTTTCCCGCTATGACAGGGAATTCCATTTACATATGTGTTATTCTTAAATTATTGGCCAATTTAACCTCGGGTAATGTGTGGGACTTGCGTTTATTTTCTGTAATATGTGGATGTGTTGTAGTTCCTCTCACTTATGTTTTGACCGCTAATTTTTGCCGTCGTTTTTACGCATTTCTGGCCGCCGGCTTGATAGCTGTTTCTCCAGTTTTAATTGTCTACTCTCAAGAAATGGCTCACTATATGCTGGCAACAGTCCTTGTGCTGGTTCAAGCCGTTATCTTTATCCGATGGATTCGGTCATATTCATGCCTTTATGGGGCTCTATTTGGCGCCGTAAGTTTAATATTATCAGATATTCTACCCCAATCATTTTTTTTGACGGCAGGTTTTTTATTATATGTGGTCTTGTCAACAAAGTTACAAAAACCAAATGAAAAAAAATCATTTATTTTATGTGTTTTACTGTTTTTGCCGGCAATTCTTTCTTTTGTTTGGGGAATAACTTTTGTGAGTATGTTGGCGGATTACTCAGGGGGTGGTTTTTTTGCTACATATGTATCTCCTTCAAAGATTTTTGGTAGGATCATGACGGGGATTTTTAACATTCCCAACCTTAATTCAGGTTATTCCCCTCGAGCCCCTCTACGTGATATTGCATCCCTGTTGGAAACACATATAAGAATAGTATTTGCCAGCTTGCTTGCAATCGCGGCTGTTTGGGCTTTGTTTCAACGAAAAAGCGTTGTGCGACCAATTAGCATTGCGCTGATTATCTTTCTTTTTGGAACTGCCTTCGGGGTTATGGCTTCAAATCAGTATTTCGAGCGATATTTCATAGCCGTTCAACCACTTGCGGTTGTCATATTTATAGCATTTATATCCGGTGTAATACGAAGATTTCCTGTTACAAAAGCACCCTTGATAATGTTATTGGTTCTTATAATGTTTTCATGGGGTATTATAACCAAAAAATCTGCTTATGGCGTAGTGTGGAAACCGCCCAATAAGGAAGCATTCGAAGCAATTATCAAAGATATCCGTAATACTGATGAAGCCTATTGCATAGTTCCATGCTTTTCGGAGTGGCCAATTGCAGATTATTACCTCAGGAACAACTCAAAAATTGTTCTTTTGGGTGGAGTTTTCGAATCTTTTCGCGCGAACCTGAGGCCTTCACTTGCTTCACTGCAACTTACAAAAAAGGATCGGCTACAGCTTACGCTCCAGCAGATAAAAACTCTTAAAGACAGTAAAAAAAACAACATATTTTTATATACCCAAAGAGGGCGAGTTATGATCCCCGCCCTGAAAGAAGAGATGGAACAAGACTATGAAGACGAATTGCTCTATAATGAAAAAGCCCTTATAGTTATAAAATTCAAACTCAAAACCAACTGAGATGGGGCTTTTCCCCATAACTGGACGGTTCCGGCGAGATGGTAAGGTTTCTATTTGTGTAAGATTCGACCTAAATTGCACAGAGGCCCTTTTGATAAATATTTGGAATGGTCCTGAGAGAAAAGAGTGGCTGCGATATCATAAAGAAGGCAAGCGTGGCAAAATCCCCCTATGTAGTTATTGTGAGTTTTGGGGAGTGCCCACAGGGTATTAAAATGAAAATCCTATTAGTAGCATATGATAACGATTCTTATATTTCAGTCTTTCCTCTTGGGTTGGCATACCTGGCGTCTGTATGCAGGAAGGCAGGGCATGAAGTTAAGATTTATAACCAGGATGTATATCACTGGCCGGAATCCCATTTGCTTGATCTTCTCAATCGTGAGTATTTCGATGTAATCGGAGTAGGAGTTATCGCAGGCTATTATCAATATAGAAAGTTATTAAAGATATCAGAAGCAATTAATAACGCAAAGAATAGACCCTTTTACATTCTCGGAGGCCATGGGCCTTCACCAGAACCGGAATATTTTCTCAAAAAAACCGAGGCAGACGCAGTTGTAATAAGAGAGGGCGAAGTTACCATTATAGAACTGTTAAAAGCTCTGGAAAACAAAGAGGAATTATCTTCTGTTAAAGGTATCGCATTTCTAAGAGATGGAAAATGTGTCCAAACTCCAAAACGTCCTCTTATAGAAAATATAGACAACATCCCTTTTCCAGCCTGGGACTTGTTCCCAATGGACCATTATGCCTTGTTAAGAGAAGCCAACATCAAGAACAGAGAACGTTGTATGCTTGTAGTATCCGGAAGAGGCTGTAAGTTCAAATGTAATTTCTGTTACAGGATGATGGAAGGCTACAGAACAAGATCGCCCGAAAGCATCATAGAGGAAATAAGAACCTTGCAAAAGGACTATACTATCTCCTACATCGACTTCCAAGACGAGCTTTTAATGGGTTCGGTGGATAGAACCGTAGAGCTTTGTGAAAAGTTTATAAAGTCAAAAATTGGATTTAGATGGTTCTGTAACGGCAGATTAAACTACGCCAAGCCTGAAGTCCTCGGATTAATGAAAAACGCTGGATGCGTTTTTATTAATTACGGCATAGAATCTCTGGATGAGAAGGCGCTTCGTACTATGAAAAAAAGTCTTACCGTCAAACAGATCACTACGGGAATAGAAAACACGTTAGCTGCTGGTATAAGTCCTGGATTGAATATTATATTCGGTAATATAGGCGAAACCGAAGATTCGTTAAAGCGAGATGTTGAATTTCTGCTAAAGTATGATGACCATACACAGTTGAGGACAATAAGGCCCGTAACACCATATCCTGGTTGCCCGTTATATTATTATGCTATCGAGAAGGGCTTGTTGAAAGATTGTGAAGACTTTTATGAAAATAAACATATCAATTCTGATTTGTTATCGGTTAATTTTACCGATTTAAGTAACGAGGAAATACATAAACTTCTCTATCAAGCAAACACGAAGCTCCTCGAGAAATATTTTTCGGTACAATTAAAGATTTCCAGAGAAAATGCACGTAAACTCTATTTAGAAAAAGATGCCTCCTTTAGAGGCTTTAGGCAAACCTAAATTCAGCAATAATATAGATTGTTTCCTAACAATACACATAAACGAGCATTACATTTTAAAACATGAGTAAGCAAAGTATCAAAGTTAGATTTTTCTTCAGCCTTTTAAGCAATGTCCTGCGAATCATTTTTTTGTTTATCGCCGGAATTATTGTCGCCAGATCGCTGGGACCGGCAAATTTTGGTAATTTTACGTTTCTCTTTGGCAGTTTTGCAGCAATATCCAATCTTGTGAATATGGGAACCTCTTCTGCTTTCTATACTTTTATTTCTCAAGCTAAACGTGGTCTAAAATTCTATTTCTACTATTTTTGCTGGTTTATAATTCAGTTTTCCATTCCCCTTTTTTTGGTATTGCTGTTGCCGGAGCCGCTAAAGCAAAAAATCTGGCTTGGCCATTCAAAGGGACTAATTCTACTGGCGTTGTTTGCCAGTTTCTCAGTGAACCAGATGTGGCGATTTGCCAAGCAGGTTGGAGAGTCACTTCGTGACACGATAAACATTCAAATCCGAAGTGTGTTTCTGACAACGGTCTATTTGGCCTGTGTGATACTTTTGGTTACTTTGAAATTTAACAACATCAAGGGCTTTTTTATTATAAGAGGCGGTCTATATCTTTCTTTTAGCTTAATATATATAAGGTGGCTTTATCGAAAAGCAGACTTATGTTTGGAAAAAGATGAAAACCTGTCAAACGTATTTGATGAGTTTAAAAGTTATTGTTATCCATTAGTTTTTTACACATTCGTCGGTTTCTTATATACATTTGCAGATTACTGGCTGTTACAAAGATTTGGCGGGCCCGTTCAACAAGGTTACTATGCCGTAGGGGCCAGGTTTGCCACACTATCAATGCTTGCGACGACATCAATAGTTCAAATTTTCTGGAAAGAGATAGCAGAAGCCAATGCCCAAGGGAATATGGAGCGTGTTCGCATGCTCTATCATAAGATATCAAAAGGTCTATACTTTGTCGGTGCGTTCTTTAGCTGTTTTCTTATATATTTTAGTTTGGAGATTCTTTCCGTAATACTTGGCGACTCTTATCGTGCGGCGTGGCTTCCGCTTTCAATTATGTTTCTGTACCCGGTTCATCAGTCTCTGGGGCAGATTACGGGAACAATGTTAATGGCTACCGGGCGTACAAAAACCAAAGGCATAATTGGCGTTGCCTTTATGGGCATCAGCATTATCACGGCCTATTTTGTCTTAGCGCCGAGGTCAGCACTCTTTCCAGGTCTGAATCTGGGCGCAAAGGGCCTGGCTTTGAAAATGGTACTTTGTCAGTTATTGGATGTCAATCTCATGGCATTTTTCGTTGCTAAATATATTAAAACGTCGTTTAACTGGACTTTTCAAATCAGGGTTTTACTGCTGTTACTGCTGCTTGGGTTTGCGAGTAAAATCTGTGTTCAGTGGATTCTGGCAGTAGTATCTTTTCCCGCACATCCTATATTACTTATGGCTGTGTCAGGGGCTTTCTATTCTTGTGGAGTTGCGGCGCTGGTATATAAATTTCCATCAATTGCCGGAATAGACAGAGCGCAGATCAACCATGGGCTTGTTTGGTTACGCGACCGGTTGAAGTCAATTTAATAAGAGACTAAGGAAAGAGATATTTTTTGCCATCAGGAGAGAGATAAAGTGTTTCTGATTACAACAGCTAACCAGAGTTTCTGGAAAACTGACAAGCCTGTTCTTTTTTTAGGTGAGTGGTGTAAGCTCTTTTCTCAAAGGGCTGTTTGGGAAAAATTATCTTATGAGGTTCTGCCATATCATTGGGACGACCGCAAGAAGCTATATCAAGATTATCTGTATCTTGATAAGCTGTATGAGCAGATACTTTCTGAATTGTCGCAGCGCTTAAATCAAATTCATGGCGTAAAACATTCGGTTCGATACTGGAGAATAATTGTTGGGCGATGGCTTTCTTACTTTATTCAGATTTTCTATGACAGATATCAATCCATTCTCACAGCAGCAGAGTCCGGCAAGGTAACCAATACGCTGATAGGCAAATATGACCGTGAGCAATGGGTGCCGCGTGATCATCGGGTGTTCCAGGCCTGGGCTGCGAATAATGATGATTACAATCACTACTTATATAGTCGATTAATCGAATGTACTAAGAGAATCCCTTTTGACATTCTTGAGGTGAAAACAAATGTCAATACAACGATAGACAGTCACAATAACAACGATAAGCATTCATTTAACCTTAAATCGCTCCTAAAATATCTTGTTAAATGCTACCGAAAATTAAGACCTGACTGTCTTAATCAAATTGTGTTAGTATCACCTCCTTTTAAAATATGTGATTTAATGAAGCTGCAGTTCTCTTTAGGACAATTGCCTTACTTGTCTCCACCGGATATAATATCGCCTGATTCAGATGTCAACTGGGATTTAAGGAAAAATCTCTCCTTCACATCGTCGAGTGATGAGTTTGAACAACTGCTCAGTAGCATAATTAAGGAACAGATTCCTACGGTTTATGTAGAAGATTTCTGGCAAATGAATGAGGTTTCGTTGCGTACTTACCCGAAAAAGCCAAAGGCTATTCTTAATGCCACCGCTTCTAGTTCAAACGATGCCTTTAAATTTTGGGCAGCACACAATGCTGATCGAGGAACGAAGCTTTTGGGAACTCAACATGGAGGTTGTTGGGGTACCCGGCTCTGGGAATCATATGAAAAACATGAATTAAGTATTTATGACTATTTTTACACATGGGGTTGGAATTCACAAGCCAAGGAGAATATCAAACCACTTCCTCTCGTTAAATTTAATACAATAAAGCGAAGTGTCCACTCCAGAAAAGATGGTAGATTGTTGCTGGTATTAATGGCTATGCCTCGTTATTGCTATCTTATGTACAGTGTTCCTGTTGCCTCAACCGGAATACTTTCTTATTTCAACGACCAGTATCGCTTTGTCCGGTCTCTTTCGGAAGAAAACCAAAAGCTGCTCTTAGTTCGTTTGTATTGTCACGATTACGGATGGAGTCAAAAAGCTCAATGGTCCTGTGAATTTCCTGATATAGAATACTATTCTGGTAATAAAACAATGACTGACCAACTTGCCAAAAGTCGCCTGTTTATCGGGACATATCATGGCACTACCTATACGGAAACATTTGTAGCCAATTACCCAAGCATTTTGTTCTGGAATCCTGACCACTGGGAATTAAAACCTGCTGTCCAGCCTTACTTTGACGAACTTCATCGTGCCGGTATTTTACATTACACGCCGCAGTCCGCTGCTAAGAAGGTTAATGAGATTTGTGATGATCCACTATCGTGGTGGCGGCAGCCTGAAATTCAGGAAGCAAAAAATGAATTTTGTTATCAGTTTGCCCACACTTCAAGTAACTGGTTACGTGAGTGGAAAAGTGAGTTAAAGACAGTTAAATCCCACAGCTAATTTAAAGGATAGAAAATCGAAACTTTGAGATCAAATATGAAAGATAATATTTTTAGAGATAATCTTGTATGCCCGAAATGTAGGTGTCATTTAATTGAGGATGACAACAAACTAATTTGCAAATCGTGCGGCCAAAGTTATTCTTTTGCTAAAAAAGGTATCATTGATTTTCGAGAAAAAGATGCCTACTGGTGTAATGTAAGTCGCGAAAAGATGGAACAGCTAAACAGCCTTGCCAGGAATAGCGGCGATTGGCTCGAAGCCGCTGAAAAAGTAGTTCCTCAGTATGCAAGCCACTTCAAACCTTTTTATCGAGCAGACTGTCAATTTTTATGGCCATGTAAAAAGGATTCGAGGATTTTAGACGCTGGTAGCATGTGGGGCGGCATCGCAATCCCGGCAGCTCAATTTCATGCTGAAGTTTATGCGGTGGACAAAACAATAGAAACTATTGAATTCTTGAACATCCGTGCCGAACAAATGGGCTTTAACAATATCTATACGGTGGCTAGTGGACTTCGAAACCTCCCATTTCCTGATGACTTTTTTGATTTGGTTGTTCTAAATGGTGTTCTTGAATGGGTTGCGTTCCAGCAGGAAGTTGTCTTAGAGAAGCACTGGGGAAAATTTGGTCGAGGCCTTCGACCTGAAAAGAGCATGAAGTATAAAGAAAACCCAAAAATGATGCAGCTTAAAGTTTTACGGGAGATGCAGCGCGTTCTTAAACCGGGAGGATGTCTCTATCTGGCGATTGAAAACAGAATTGGTTACATATACCTGGTCGGTTGGCCTGATCATATGAATATCCCGTTTATTTGCTTTATGCCAAGGTTTGTAGCTAACGCGGTCACAAAGCTGTTTCTAAAGTGCGAATACCGGACTTATGTCTATACGATACCAGGATATAAATCACTGTTAAAGCAAAGTAACTTTGGGAAAGTCGATTTCTATGGAGCTTTTAGTCATTACATACGGCCATTGGAAATAGTCCCTCTAAATTTAATCAGGAAATTGAAAGAAAAAATAGTATCCACGAAAAGCGGTATACACAAGAAACTAATAAGATTTGTTCCCGCTTTTTTACTGAAATGGTTAGCACCGAGCATAATCGCTATTGCTGTAAAAGGCTCTGGCCCAGCCAATAATAAACCAAGGCTGATTCAGTTGCTGGAGAAAACGGGTCTGTTAAATAAAGGTTCTTCCAAGGCAAGAATTGTAAAGTGTAACAGTCGCTTAGGCAACGACCAGGCTGTCAATCATTGGGTTTATGGAGAAGACGAAGACAGACCAAAGTATTTTTGTAAAGTATGTCGCAACATAAAAAATGCCGATATTTTAAAAACCGAAGCTCGGAATCTCAAAACAGTCACTGACAAACTCAAAGACTCAAAATTGGATTCCAACATCCTTAAATTAGTATACTTTGGAACTATTGATAACATTACATTTATGGTAACGGAATTTATCGAAGCTAAAAGTTCCGAATTCAACCACAATAGACGGCTCAGGACGAAATTGAAAGATCTGGATAAAGAAATTAAGATGGCAATTGAATTTCTTGCAGAATTTCAAAAGCATACTCTAACCAGAAAGGTTGACGCAGCCACCTACTTGGCTGGGGTCATAGAAACACAGAAAGGCATCTTGGAGAAAGATGATCTGCTAACAAAGGATATTGATGCGGCTATCAATAAATTGCAGAAAGAACTCTACAGTCTTAAAGGGGTGACGGTATCATTGTGTGCCCAGCATGGAGATTATAATTTCTTTCATAACATACTGTTCAATAAAGACGAGGTGAGAGTGGTCGATTTTGAACATTTTCGACAAGAAGCATTTCCTTTTCTTGATTTAGCAACCCTTGTGTTTAACCCCATACTAATGAGCCATGAGCGCCTAAAAAAGAAGATATCACTTTGCACTCTGTTAGCCAAGTATAATTTAAATAACTATATACGCCACTGGTTCGAGTTATATGCTGATCTATCGGGCTTGCCTAAAGAATTGTTACGGCTGATTCCACCTGTTGCAGCTTTAGAGCAGAGGACTACGCAATATCCCCATTATAGAGATCCAAAAACATTTCCTATAAATATGGCTTTTGAGGAACTTATGGCATTGAGAATTGAGTTTGATTAATGCTCCGTATTTTATGGGATTCGAGGAAAAATTGAATTTTGTATGGGACACTCCCAATGGTGTTGCTGCCTGGACATTAACCGAAAATCTTATTCGGAAAATGAAAGAGAGTGGTTGCCGCAGGCTGAATTTTCCGATTGAAACAGGCAACCAGTACGTAATGGATAACATCATACACAAACCCGTGAAATTGGAAAAAATCAAACCTCTTTTGAGGTACGCTCGCAAAATAGGTCTTGATGTAGGTATGTTCTTGGTCATAGGAATGCCCGGCGAGACAGAGGAGCAGATATGGGATAGCTTTCGTTTCGCGAAAGATTTGGGGATTTATTTCCCGCATATCTCGATAGCCACACCCTATCCAGGTTCTGAACTATATGATATATGTGTAGAGAAAAAGTATTTGCGGCCCGGTTTTTCTTTGGATGATCTGTTCATTAGAAGTTTTCCTATATCGACAGAGGACTGGAGCAGTGAGGGGCTTAAAGAAATTCATGCGGCAGGTCAGAAGTTTCTTATTACGTCATATTTGAAAAAACATCCGGTTGAATTTATTAAAAGAGCTATTGTAAGGTTTATCGCTAATCCAAAGAGGTCTCTTAAACAGATATATAAGTTTGTTGTTGATAAAAGGGGCTGGGCTGCCTTGAGATGATAAAATGTTCCTCGGGCTTGATCAGCGTTGCATTTTTGGACTTTAAGGGAACATAGTCGAAGTAGGTTTTTGATCGTGATTGGTTGAGTTAAGAAATTTTTTACCTTAGAGATATGAAGAATGATACCCATTTCACGGCAATCGACAGGACAAGAGGAATTAGAAGAGATTGGGAAAGCTTTCTCTACGGGCTGGTTAGAAATAGGACGTTTACCACCAAATAGTCTGAAGACGAATCGCGAACATTTCTAAGGACAACAAATGTCATTGTTGTAAACAATGACTCCCAGGAGCTCTGAAGGGACTAATATGAAATCAATATATATAGCTGGTTGCGGTGGGATGTTAGGTGAAGCATTTTACAAACAATTTAAAGAACAATATAAACTAAAATGCACCGATATCGACGTTAATGAAAAATGGCTATCCTTTCTTGACTTTCGACAGTTTGATGAATATAGAAAAGATGTAAAGGAATTTAATCCTGACTACCTCATCCATTTAGGAGCCTTTACAGATTTAGAATACTGTGAATTACATCCCCATGAAACATATAAGACGAATGCGCTTTCGGTCGAAAATGCAGTTTACATTGCGAATGAGCTTGATATCCCACTTGTCTATATTGGTACAGCAGGGGTCTTTGACGGAGAAAAAAAAGTCTATGATGAGTGGGACATTCCTAATCCTTTAGGGAATTATGCTCGGTCAAAATATGCGGGCGAAATGTTTGTGAAGGAAAACGGTAAGGCATACCTGATTTGTAGAGCCGGATGGATGATGGGCGGGGGGGCCAAAAAAGATAAAAAATTCATTCAAAAACTAATGAAACAAATTAAGGAGGGAGCAAATGAATTATTCGTCGTCGACGATAAATTTGGTACGCCGACCTACACTCAGGATTTCGCAAAGAATGTCAAACTCCTTTTAGAAAGTGAATTTTGGGGTCTTTATAATATGGTGTGTGGTGGCGTAGCAAGTCGACTTGAAGTAGCACAAGAATTACTTACACTGCTCAACCTGCAGAAAGAAATTAGTATAAAAAAGGTGTCATCTGAGTTTTTCAAAGAAGAGTATTTTGCTGAACGGCCTATGTCAGAATGCTTGTTGAATAGAAGATTGAATCTACGAGGTCTTAATATTATGCGAGATTGGAAAATTTCGCTTAGAGAATACTTAAATGATTATTATCAAGAATATTTATAAATACTGTTTTTCAAGTTTTCAAGATGAATAAGTTCGCTAGGAGATAGAGACATTACGCCTAAGGTCAGTGTAAATATACCCTGTTTTAATGGTGAAAAATATATCGCTGAGGCACTCCAAAGTGTTCTGGACCAGACTTTCCGGGATTTTGAAGTTATCCTGGTAAATGACGGGTCAATAGACAGGACAGAAGATATTATCAAGGGCTTTTGTGATGAGCGTATCAAGTATTATTATCAGGAAAATATAGGATTGGCCCGAACACGGAACAGGCAGTTGGAATTATCTAATGGAGAGTTTATTGCTTTCTTAGATCAGGACGATCTGTGGATGCCAGCAAAGCTTGAAAAACAAATGCTACTTTTTGAAGAAAACCCGAGAGCAGGAGTGGTTTATTCAAGGGCAATTTATTTTAATGATGAGGGGTACACTTACCAACAAAGCAGAAAAAAGAAGTTGCATAGAGGCCGTGTATTTGGAGAGTTATTGAAGGGAAACTTTGTGCCTGTTTTAAGCGCTGTAATAAGGAAAGATGTCTTAGATACCTTAGGCGAGTGGTTTGATGAGCGGTTCAATATAGTGGGAGATGCGGATTTGTTCCTGCGAATAGCACATGATTACGAAATTAACTATGTTGACGAACCATTGGCTAAGCGGAGGATGCATAAAGAAAGCTGCTCTTTTAAGAAAAAAGAACTTAGACACAAAGAAAAAAAAATTCTAATTAACAAACTCAAAGAATTATATCCGTCCATTAATAAAGATTATTCCTCAGAGTTAACACTTATGGAAAGTCAAATTTCCTATGACGAATCTATTACCTGTTGGATGAATGGTGAAAAACAAAAAGTCCGGCATCATTTGCAGCCGTTTCTGAAGGTAGATAAAAAATTTCTTCTCCCTTATGTGCTTTCTTATCTTGTCTCTTACCGTGTTTACAAAGTTGTGCTGAAAATGTGTGGTAAATTTGTATACGCCCCATAATGTCGCTCGCCTTTTCAAAAAAATAGCCTGCGGTTTGCATACGGTAGCTAAAAGAAAATGACAAATGTTAGTATTAATAAAGAGTCCCATCTGAATTTATTGGGAACAAAAACCAAAATAGCTTTTGCGGTTATAATAAGCTATGTGACGTCATATTCCGCCAATATTTTCGATATATATTTCCCCCAAGATCTATATTCATACAATAAATTTCTTGTCTTCGGCCTGGCGGGTATTATATTAATCAATCATTATCTAAATCGCAAAGTTCAACTTAAGGCGCCTGGCTTTTTATGGTTCAATATCTTCTTCGGCTATGCCTTATTACATGGATTATATCCGGGAGGTGACCGATATCTTGATATAGCGATGGGACTCTTAAAAGTTTATACGCTTTTTTTAGTCATTATTAACCTATTTAAAACAAGAAAAGATTATACTATTCTTGGCATAGTATATACTGCGGTAACAACCATTGTGATTGCAGTATATTATATTCATGCGAAACGCTATGGATGGCAATCAAGAATTACTTCGGAGCTGCTGGGTTTTTTTGTTAATGCCAACACAATGTCTTACATATCAACACTGGCCTTTATTACTTTTATGTTCGCAACCAGAAACAGACGTTTTAAAGGCCGGTTACTTTCCCAGCTATGCATCCTTGCTGGCGCAGCAACTATTATAAATGCTAATGGTTCGATCGGTGCTGCTTTTTTTCTTGCACTTGCTGTCGTATTTACCATGTTCAAGTTAGAGAATGCAAAAGTATTGCTGTTATCGGTTTGTATTATTTTTATCATTGGATATGTCTACTATAAATACGCCCCTTATACGGAACTAATAATTCAAAGAATAGAAAACAAAATTGAAATAGGACAGGCAGGCGAAAGATTTTATTTAATTCGAATAGCATTCGATGCATTTTGGGATAAGCCCGTCTGGGGTAAGGGCTATGACTCGCTTTGGGTATACCCTGGAGAATCAATTAACCATCTTTGGTATTTGAACGTCCTCGTGGCATATGGCATATTGGGTTTGCTGTTTGTTTTTATATGGTTTTCAAGCATCTTTCCAGTGAGAAGGCTTTTTATATCGCGATATTCGACGATACTTACGGGTTACATATTGATATTTCTTTTGTTAAGCCCTCTCGTAACGTACATATCTATGGCCATGGCATTTTTATATCGGGAGATGCACCAAAGGTCATTTATTAAACTCAATATGAATCGACAACGACGAAAAACAGAAGAAGCGTTTCTAATCTAAGAGCAAACAGTTCTCTGAGGAGTTATAGTTCCGTTATAGGCAGGCGTTAGTTCGTAACGTTCAAATAAGCAGGCAAAGGCACAAAATATAGATGAATTAAAAGCAAAAACAGTTCTTAAAGAGGTAAAAGAGGTACTTGATGCGCATAATATTGAATTTTGGTTGAATTTCGGCGGCTTATTAGGAGCTGTACGAGATGGGAAATTTATAAGTTATGATGATGATGTTGAGTTAAATGCCTGGGCACACAAAGTCACAGCCCAACAGATGAGGGATGTTGGCAGGGAATTATGTCAGCGGGGGTTTAATGTGTATTATTCCTCCTTAACTGATTATATTTCTATTCGCAAATATAATGTCCCTATTGCATTTAGCATGTATACGTTGAGAGGGGATAAGGCTGAGCGTCCTCATGAGAATTTTGTTGGTGCAGGATTAAGCACGTCTATTGCAAAGTGTTTTTATTGCCTTTCCGAAGTTTTTGCGAGAAATCGAGTTGGAAAAGTTAACTTGGAAACCATTCTGGGGGTTAAAAGACTTATCATATTTTTGGCTGTAACTGTGACCGGCCTACTTCCAGAAAACCTTAGAAAAAAACTCGCTATTTTATTCAGATTGATGTCGATAAGCAATATGGGCGAGGTTGGAAGAACCAGAATCCCTGCTAAGTTCTACTTAGAATTACGTGATTTGAAGTTCTATGATATGACTTTTAAAGTTCCAAGAGAAACAAAGGAGTATCTAAAGTTCGTCTATGGACCCCAATGGAAGGTGCCCATAGAAAACTGGAATTTCTACGAGCACAAATCAATTACGGGTATAGAGATCACTGACCAGGTCTGGGATTATAAGTAGGATTCAATCTGTATCAAACAAACTATTAGAGATGACAAGCTGGACAGACCGTCCGGAGGCTTAATAGTGAAGGTAGTGATAAATGCTCTTTCCGCCTTGCAGGGAGGAGGTCAAGTATATCTCATTAATCTGCTAAAACGCCTGAAATATTTTCCCTCTATAACGGTATATATCCTTGTCCCGCCTAAATTAGTTGATGTGTATAAATTCCCGGGAGTAAAAACTATAGCATGCAGCATTGCATCTAAAAGTGTCATCCATCGCACATTATGGGAGAAGATAGCGTTGCCAAACCTTTTAAGAAATATAAAGGCGCAAATTCTTTTTTGTCCCGGTGGAATCTTGAATACTAATCTACCAAAGGGCTGTAGTTCAGTCGTTTCATTTCAAAATATGTTACCATTTTCACCCAGTAGTTATCGTAAATACCGTTACGGCTATCAACGCCTACGATTGTGGCTCTTGCGGCGTACTTTAGTTAAAAGCATGAAAATTGCAGACCGCACAATTTTCATTTCCAAGTTTGCCAGAGATTTTATTGAACAGCTTATCCCAAATATAAGAACGCATTCCTTGGTTATCCCCCATGAATTTCAGATGAGTTTCGAAGAAAAAGTACAAATCTCCCGGATATCCTAAAAGGCAAGCAGTATTTTCTTTATGTATCTATGTTTGATGTCTACAAGTGCCAGGTAGAAGTTGTTAAGGCATATGCAAAGTTACGAAAAATGAGAGATACGCCTGAAGTCTTGGTGTTAGTTGGTCCAACAAGGGTTGCCGCTTATGCAAAACAGGTTGATTCTGAGATTGAGAAAGAAGGTCTGAGCCAATACGTTTTACGATTAGGTGAACTTCCCCAGCAAAGACTCCCTTGCCTATATCATAACGCCAAAGCAATAATATTTGCTTCCAAGTGTGAGAATTGCCCTAATATTTTGCTCGAATCTCTTGCGGCCGCCAAGCCACTATTTGTTTCCAACCAGACGGCAATGCCTGAATTTGCTAGCGATGCAGCGGTTTATTTCGATCCTGATAATCCGGAAGAATTGACAGGTCTTCTTGTTAAATATCTTGATAATAAAAGCTGGATGGAAGAAATGGGCAGGAAGGCGTATGAAAGATCATTGCTATACAGCTGGGAGAAAACGGCAAGAGAAACGTTTCAAACATTACTGGAATTAAAAGCGAGGGTCTCCACATAAGAGTTTGCAAAATGTATGTCTTTAGCAAGAATGAGAGATACTATGGTATACCAATAGTTACATCGACAGGTACTGCTATGCATGAGACCTGCGGCGATGCAGCTATTTTTTGAACCCGAAGATACAAAAGGACTTGCTGATGCGATGCTTTGCTTGGCAAATGATCCGAAGCTTAGAGAAACACTTAAGCAGAAAAGTCGTAGGCGGGCTGGTCATTTCAATGGTATAAAAGGGGATATACGTTTCAATCTCGGTATTTTTAGAGAAGTTATGATCAACGAGAAGCAGAGAGCAGATACTATGTAATGTCTCTTAAAAAACAAATGGAGGTGCTTAATTATTATGAGAACATTATTGGTTCGTCCTTTTGTTGATGCCACAAGTGGAATTTCGCCGCCCTTGTCTCTTATGTATCTTTCATCCTACCTCAAGTCAAAGCAACAGGATGTTAGAGTAATCGACAGTTGTGTTGACAAAAGATCAATCAATGATTTCTCGGTACGCAACCCGTGTATCCAGGATCTGGTTGAGAATATAAAAGCTTATGACCCAGATATAATTGGTATGACTCTTTTCAGTGGCGAGCTAAAAGAGGTAGCAGTTCTGTGCAAGATACTAAAAAGCGAGTTGAAGTCTGTGCTTATTGTTTTGGGTGGTCCACATCCTACTGCAATGCCAAAACAGACTATGGAACAAATTCCGGAATGTGATTTTGCTGCACGCGGTGAAGGAGAGTTGATTTTGTATGATCTCATCGCTGCGTTGTCCAATGATGAGAACCTTCAAAATATCAGAGGCATTTCATTTAGATTGAAGGGTAAGAATGAAGTATACCACTGTGAAGATGCTGATATCATTACCCAGTTGGATACGCTTCCTTTTCCTGATAGAGGGGGCTTGATTCATAACTATCGGAATAACACTTACAGCTCTGTTGTTCACGGTATGCCTTCAGATATTTTGATGACAAGTAGAGGATGTCCATTTCAGTGTAGCTTTTGCTTTAAAGTGTGCGCGAAATATAGGAACAGATCTTCTGAAAATGTCATAAAAGAAATCGATTGGATTATTGAAAATATCTCCCCTGAGTGCATTCAGATAATGGATGACTCTTTCACAATTCGGAGAAGTCGGTGTATCGAGATTTTAGACGTCCTAATAGAAAAAAAATATCCGTGCAAATTTAAGGTACGAAGTAGAGTTGATGCGGTTGATAAAGAATTGCTCCGTAAAATGAAGGAAGCAGGTGTTGACACCATAGTATACGGTTTAGAATCTGGCTCCCAAACAATGCTAAATACTTTTAATAAAAAAACGACTGTTGGGCAGAATATCTCTGCCTGTAAATTGACAAGGGAAGCCGGACTAAACTGTCTTGGCGATATGATATTATTCTATCCTGGCGAGACCAGAGAGACGTTGAAAGAAACCGAGAGATTTATCAAGCGTGCTAAGCCGACCGCTGTGAAGTTTTATTTATTAACACCCTTACCAAGTACAAAGGTATACGAAGAGGTAAAAAATAATGGCCGCTTGGTTGGCGGCTGGGGAGTCAGTGAAGAAAGCCCTTGGGTGAAGCTTGATGAATTTAAAAATCTTGAAGAGATGCAACGAATTGTAAAGTGGATGCTTATTAAAACTATCTTGAGTCCACGAACGATTTTTTGGATCGTAAAAGTTTACAGCAAAGCTTTCATGAAGCGTCCGATTTTTACTATAAAAATGGCAATAAGTGTACTTTTGAAGAAAGGGAAATACTAAAGATATCTTTGGCTTACTTACTTTACACCGTAGATCTTAGTATTAGAGATTCCATATGAGAGTTTGCTTGATAAACCCGATTCTTTTTTCGTTTCAACGTGTAAGGGGCAGGTCATTAAGGAATAACATTGGGGTGTCATTCTGCCCTCCACTTGGTCTGTGCTATATTGCTAATGTTTTAGAGAAAAATGGCATAGATGTGAAGGTTATAGATAGAAATGCATTAATGACAAAAAACCATTGTAATCAACCAGTTGTGGATGGCATAACTGATAGCGAGTTGAGAAAATTCGAGCCCGACGTAGTAGGCATTACTGTTACGACACCAACGTTCTTTGACGTTAAAAGCAATATCATCAGAGCAATCCGAAAGGCCGGTGGAAAGATAACCATAGTTGTTGGTGGACCCCATGCTTCCGCATTACCTGAGGATATTCTGCAGGATAATCACGATATTGATATTGTCTGCAGAGGCGAAGGTGAGCTGACAATGCTTGAAATAGCACAGGGGGAAAAATCGGAAAATATTCCTGGAATCTCATACAGAGACGGAGAGAAGATTATTAGCAATCCAGACAGAAAACCCCATGATAGGATTGATGATTTTTGTTTTCCAGCCAGACACCTGGTAGATATGGGCTTTTACGGTAAGCCGAATCCGTATGTAATGCACGGGTTATATTTGAAATCAACAACAATTTTTACGTCACGGGGCTGTCCCTACGATTGCACTTTTTGTGCCGGAAGGGTTGCGTTAGGCAGGACAGTTAGGTTTCAATCTCCTGACTTGGTTATTGAGGAAATAGATAAGATAGTTACAAATTACAAGATTGAGGGTATATATTTCGCTGACGATATGTTTGATATCGATAAGGATAGGGCTATAAGTATATGCCAGAAGTTAATTGACAGGAAAATTCACAAGAACATCCGCTGGAATGCTCAACTGAGGGCAAATTCAATGGACAGGGATTTGCTGGAACTAATGAAGCAAGCGGGCTGTGTCAGAGTCGATGTTGGTTTTGAGTCCGGCTCACAAAAAACTTTAGATATTATAAACAAGAAAACCACTGTGGCCCAAAACTACAGGGCGGCCAGAATGCTTCACGAGGTCGGCCTTCAGGTTCACGCAAACATAATAGTTGGAATTCCAGGGGAAGATTTAGAAGATTTGAATAAAACAAAAAAATTTATGAGGGAAATTAAGCCGCAGTGGATTGGATTCGGCGAGTTTGTACCGTTACCAGGAAGTAAATTGTTTGACGAATTGGTAGATAGAGGAAAGGTCACAAAGGAAGAAGTCGAGACGCTGGGTAGTTTTAATTTTACTAAACTTGACAACGAAACCTTTGAAAGATTCATAAGAGTCATCAGGGCCAAAATAGTTGTTCCAACCAGAATAAAAAATTACCTTATCCACAATAGAAAGAAACCTGCGGCATATTTTTACTTGTTGAAGTTGGTTGTTGAGTACGTTGTTGATAAGTGTAGAACGGTTCTGAAGTTATCTTAGCTTATTGCAG
>Ga0114923_10000671_pt1 | contig 25676 bp, 21 predicted proteins | sample SumtaG_FD_89578 | JGI IMG/M metagenome (GOLD analysis project Ga0114923, IMG submission 89578) | Deep subsurface microbial communities from Indian Ocean to uncover new lineages of life (NeLLi) - Sumatra_00157 metaG | ecosystem: Environmental > Aquatic > Marine > Oceanic > Sediment | place: near...
CCTATAGAGATTCAGTGATTCCGCCGAGCGTTAAGGCCCGCATCGGCATCGAGGCCGCTACCGGCCTTGGCTGGGAAAAGTGGCTCGGCGACAGAGGGATTTTCGTTGGCATGTCGAGTTTCGGCTGCTCGGCGCCGGCCAAACTGGCCTTCGAAAACTTCGGTATCACCACCGAAAATGTCATCACCGCAGCAAAAAAATCAATGGGGGACTAAGAAGAAGGCTTTATTCAAGATATCTTCTTTGTGACTGAACAGCAGCGGTGGTACTTAATCGTACCACCGTTTTTCTCCATTCATACGCCCGTTTGTTACTATGTTGCTCCAGCGAGTGTTCCTGGTCAGCAAAACTTGCCATTGTCTCAAACCTTTGCGTACCGTAAAATGTATTTACAGGCTGCTGCAATCTATGAATCTTTATAAGGATAGGGCAGTTGCAGATTTAATCTCCCGGCTGAGGGCCGTTGATGGGGGGGTGGTTTCGGCCGAGGGGACGTGGGGGTCGTTCGCGCATCTTCTGGCCGCATATATTTCAAAAGAACTTGCAGGGCCGATTCTGTACATCTGCCCGCATATCGATGACGCCGACAAAGCCGTTGATGACCTGCTGACCTTCGGCGCTGACAAAGCCGGGCTTCTTCCTGCCTGGGAAGGGGCTGAAGAATTGGCTGACGCCACCGATGAGATACGCTGCGAACGGGCCAGGGTCGCGCTGAAGGTTTCGACGGGTTCCGACGGTTTTTTGATAGCGGCATCCATTCAGGCGCTTTGTCAGCCGATACCAAAGCCTGAGCAACTGGAGCAAAACTGCCTGGCACTTTCTGTCAACAAAGGGCTTGCACCGGAGGCGGTTATCGAATGGCTCGTAGATAACGGTTTCGAGCGTACCGAGCGAATCGACCTGCCGGGCCAGTTCGCACGTCGCGGCGGTATCGTTGATATCTACGCTCCGCTGAGTGTCGGCAGGAGTATTTCTGATACGGACGCCGACGAACGCTGGTCGCAGACCGACGCAATCAGAATTGAGTTTTTCGGCGACACCATAGAAAGCATCCGCCAAATTGACCTCGATACCCATCGTTCGAGAAGCGGCATTGACAATATTAACGTTGTCTCGGCAGCCCCTGGTATGGCCCGGGAGCAGACAGAGCTTTTCATAAATATCCTGCCCGAGGATACTATCGTAATTGTCGAAGAGCCGACCGACTGCGAGGAGGTCGCAAAGGTCTTCAAAGAGCGACTCGAAGATTCGGCAGAGCTTTTCGGCTGGTCCGAAATATACCGGGCCTTAAACAGATTCACACAACTTCACATCTGCCGATTCGCACCTTCGGCTGATGGTGAGCCTGTAAGGTTGAATGTCAAAAGTATTGAGCAGTTCAAACACAAGGCAACCGCGGCCTGGTCGGGACACAAAGCTGCGCTTGAGCAACTCGTGGCCGAAGCAAAGCTGGGAAAGAAAGTTTATTTTTACTGTGAAGCGTCCGCTGAGATAAAAAGACTTGCCGAGATAATCGAAGAAGAGCATGGAAAAGTTCCCGCCGGCTTTGAGCTGATACAAGGCTTTGTCCATCAGGGCTTTTGCATAGATTCGCTCAATACGATAGTGATAGGCCATCAGGAATTGTTCGGGCAATTCACATTGCGAAGAAAGCCTCGGGCGGGGCGAGTCGCCGCTCCGGTTGATACTTTGGCCGATTTGCAGGCAGGTGATTACGTGGTTCACGCATCCTACGGCATAGGCAAATATCTCGGCATAAAGGCGATACAGGAGAAAGGCGGCGCCAGCGAATATCTGACGATTCAATACGCCGACAAGGTCAAAATCCAGGTCGCCGCGAGCAACATCGCCCTTGTTCAAAAATACATTGGCACAAGCCCGAAAAGGCCGAAACTGAGCAAAGTAGGCTCCAAACGCTGGCAAAAGCAAAGGGAAAAGGTCGCTCAAAGCGTTCGTGATTTGGCGGCTGAACTGCTTGAGGTCCAGGCAAGACGTCAGGGAATCGGCGGAATCGAATACGGGCCCGATTCGAACTGGCAGGTCGAGTTCGAGGAATCTTTTGCTTATCAGGAGACGCCCGACCAGACGACCGCCGCCGGCCAGATAAAGGCCGACATGCAACAGGCAATCGCGATGGACAGATTATTGTGCGGCGACGTCGGCTACGGCAAGACCGAGCTTGCGATGCGCGCGGCATTCAAGGCGGTCGAAGCCGGCAGGCAGGTAGCCGTCCTTGTGCCGACAACGGTTTTGTGCGTTCAGCACGGTCGAACCTTCACCGAACGATTCGCTGATTTTCCCGTTTGCATAGAAACCCTAAACCGCTTCAAGACGCCAAAAGAGGCCGTCGATATCGTAGGCCGCACGAGGCAGGGCAAGGTCGATATCCTCATAGGGACGCACAGGCTTTTAAGCGGTGACGTCGGTTTCAAGGATTTGGGCCTTTTAATAATCGATGAAGAGCAGCGGTTCGGGGTCGCACACAAGGAAAAACTCAAAAGACTGCGTGTGAACGTCGACATTCTTACGATGACCGCCACTCCCATCCCGCGCACGCTGCATATGTCTCTGCTTGGCCTGCGCGATATAAGCTCGCTTGCCACCCCGCCGCTTGACCGCCGCAGCATCGTCACGCAGGTAGCAGCGTACAATTCGGAGCTCATACGAAAGACGATCTTGCGCGAAATGAACCGTGGCGGCCAGGTTTTTTTTGTGCACAATCGCGTCAAGACAATCGACAAGGCGGCGTGGGAGATAAGCAAACTTGTGCCCGATGCGAGGATTCGCATTGCCCATGGGCAGACGGCAAAAACCGAGCTGGAGTCGGCAATGATTGATTTTGTTCTCGGCGGGATAGACGTGCTGGTCTGCACGACGATTATCGAATCCGGCCTTGATATTCCCAATGCCAACACAATTGTCATCGATAATGCTGACCGCTTCGGCCTGGCCGAGCTGCATCAGCTTCGCGGTCGTGTCGGCCGATACAAACACCGGGCGTATGCCTATATGCTGCTGCCCAAACAAAGGTCGATAACGCCGATAGCTGCGAGAAGGCTAAAAGCCATCGAGGAATACTCACACCTGGGGGCGGGCTTTAGAATCGCGCTTCGTGATTTGGAAATCCGCGGCGCCGGCAATATCCTCGGTTCCGAACAATCGGGCCATATCCAGCTTGTCGGCTATCAAATGTATTGCGAGCTTCTGGCCGAGGCCGTTAGACGCCTGAAGGGCGAACACATCGAAGCCGCCCCTGCCGTAAATCTTGATCTGGGCTTTGCAACTTATATTCCAAAGAATTACATTCCCACTGACAGACACAGGATGGATGTTTATCGCCGTATTGCATTGGCGAAGTGCGACGAGGACTTGAAACAAATCGCAGAAGAATTGACCGACGTCTACGGCCCGGTACCGAGTGAAGTGCGGACCCTGCTGGATTTGGCGCAGATTCGAATAGCAGCCGGTTCTCGTGGTATAAAATCGATTGTCACCGATGGCGCTGATATGATTTTCTCATTTACGAGAGATACAAAAATCAAAACCGATAAATTGTTCGCGAATGTAAAAGGCAGGGTCACGCTTGCGGATAAAGGAACTGTCTATCTGCGATTGAGCCCCAACTACTTCGAGCCGCCTACACTTATCACAGTTCTGAAAAAGATATTTGAATGCTGATGTGGTATCAGGCACAATAGACTTTTTAAGAGTGTTCGTGTAATAAATTGGAAGCCGAAAACAGACAACAAATCGTTGGTCGGGAATCGAAACGCAGGAAATTCCGCGTTAAGATTATAACGCGCGGGGCTGTTATCAGGTTAGGCATACTGGCTGCGGCGTTTGTGCTGTTTTGTTTGTGGGCGAGAGTTATGATGATAAAGATGCCGGGCAAAAGTTACGCCGGGCCATTGCCGGCCCTTACGAAAGAGCAAACCGTCCTTCGCGACGAACTCAAAAGAGATGTTGAGATACTTGCCGGCGAAATCGGTGAGCGAAATACGTGGCGATATGACAAGCTTTGTGCTGGGGCCGATTTTATTGAATCTTCTCTTGAAAATGCAGGCTTTAGCCCGACAAGACAGGATTACCTTGTCGAAAACAAACTCTGCTCGAATCTGGAAGTCCGGATATTCGGCGGCGAAAAGCCCGACGAGATTGTGGTGGTGGGGGCTCATTACGACACGGTTTACGGTTCGCCCGGAGCAAACGACAACGGCTCAGCGGTGGCGGCGGTGCTTGCTTTGGCCAGGCGATTCGCGGGTACCAAGCCACAACGCACGCTGCGGTTTGTTTTCTTTACAAACGAAGAGATGCCTTTCTTCAAGACCGAGCAGATGGGGTCTTTGGTTTATGCGAAAAGCTGCAGAGAAAAAGGCGACGATATCGTGGCAATGCTTTCAATCGAAACTATCGGCTACTATTCAGATGAGCCCAACAGCCAGAAATACCCGTTTCCTTTTGGTATGGTGTATCCTTCGACGGGCAATTTTCTTGGCTTTGTGGGTAATCTGTCGTGCAGGGATTTGCTGTGCCGGGCGATAAGTTCATTTCGCAAGAATTGCCGGTTTCCATCGGAAGGCGGCGCAATCCCGTCCTTTATTCCGGGCATTGACTGGTCCGACCACTGGTCTTTCTGGCAGGCGGGCTATCCGGCAATTATGGTTACAGACACCGCCCCGTTCCGTTATCCGCATTATCACAGCCCGACCGATACACCGGACAAGATTGATTTTGACAGGCTTGCAAGAGTCGTATCCGGTTTGGAAGACGTCGTTACTGATATGGTAAGCGAATAGAATACCGAATCGGAGATTGGAGCCGGTTATGGCAAAGAAAAAGAGTTGGCGAGAGAAACTGGCAGACAGCAAGGACCTGCCGAGGGTCGAAAAAATAGATGCGAAAAAATCAAAGCGGTGGGGGACCGGCACCTTCGTAATACCCGCTCCAAAGGAAGTCGACCAGATTATGCGAAAGGTGCCCAAAGGAAAGCTGATTACGATTAACCAGATAAGAGAGATGCTTGCCGAGAAATACGGTGCCACTATCGGCTGTCCGATTACTACAGGCATTTTCGCCTGGATAGCCGCCAATGCCGCAGCAGAAGACCAGGCCGAAGGCAAAAAACGCATAACGCCATATTGGCGAACAATAAAATCCGACGGCAGTCTCAACGAAAAATACCCCGGCGGCATTGCCAATCTGAAAAAACGGCTTCACGCCGAAGGTCATAAGGTAATAAGGAAGGGCAAAAGCAGCAAATTCATAGTGGCTGACTACGAAAAGCGGCTCATCTGACCGCCTGATAAAAACCGCATTTTTGTGTTGACAATAGCGTAAGACGTCGTAGGCTAAGCTGCGGACAAAGTCATTACCAATTGAAAGGGTGGGAATATGGCAGTTCAAAAGATAGCGGTTCGATGTGTTGAGATAGAAGACAGACCCGGCAGTTTACATAAGCTTTTGGCTCAGTTGGCTTCGGCTGGTGTTGATTTGTTGTGTTTTACGGCGTTTTCTGCCGGCACTGACCACAGCTATGCCTGTCTCAGCGGCAAAGAGCCGGCGGCCCTGGATTCTGCTCTGGGCCAGGCTGGAATCGAGGCAGATTCAGCAACCGGTTTTCTGGTCAGTTGCGATGACCGGGTCGGCGCCGGGGCGGCGGCCCTGGCTGGTCTTGCTGATGCGCAAATTAACGGCCGGACCGCAGTAGCGATGGTCTGGAGCGGCAACTGCCAGCTTTTGATTGTGGTCGATGCCGCCGACGCTGATGCGGCCGAGAAGGCATTGCAAGGCATATAAGAGCACTCGCCGAGGTCATCAGGCAGGTTAGGGTGAGTTGATTATGTCCCAGCGGGGGATATTTTTTCTGTTTGCTCTTGACGGGCAAAACATTTAGTTGATAATTTGTTGTGGATAGCGGGTGGTGTTCGAGAACACACGGTTCCGTTTGGAAAAGATGGATATTCTCAGCGGTAACAGGACGGCTGAGACTGAAAGGAGGCAGTTATGGCAAGGACAGTTCTTACTCTTGTGCTAATTATTTTCCTAAACTTGATGGTTGGTTGCCGCGCCATAAATACCGGGGCAAGTCAGCGGGTGCCGGAATCGGCCAGAAAGCCCGTTCCGATAGTCAAAGCCGGTGAGACCGACATAATCGAAGAAATGGTGAACAACAGGGATGCATATTATCAAGGGCTTCGGCGGCTGGTAAACCACTACACCGAAACCGGCAATAACCTCAAGTTCAGTTGGGCCCAAAAGGAGCTGTCGGCCCTTGAGGCCGTGCCGCAGTACAACTATGTGATTGAGGCTACCTTGACGGGACCGAACCTCAAGCCCACCACCGATATACCCGAAGCGGACGAGTTGTATGATGAAGCGGTGCAGATTGAGCAGAAGGCAAGAAAGCTCAAAGTGGTGGTGAACGAAGACTTGCTGCGAGTGGCGCTGAACAAATATAACCGGCTTATCAAAAAGCATCCGGCCAGCACCAAGATACCCGATGCGGCGTACAGGGCCGCCGGTATTTACGAGCACTTCAAAGACTACTCGGTGGCTGTTTTGTATTACAACCGGGTTTATCAATGGGACCCGGAAACTTCTTATCCGGCCATGTACAAGTCGGCATACATACTCGACAGATACCTTCATCGCAGAGAAGATGCCCTGGCACTTTATCAAAAAGCCGTCAGTTCCTCCGACCCCTACGAGCATGTAAAGTGGAGAGACTATGCAATCAAGAGGATAAGCAAGCTCACAGGAGCTGCGCCGCAGCAACCACAAGAGTAATGGTGCCAACAGAGACCTGAACGTATTTAAAAAGCCCGGCCTGGCTGCAAATCAGGCCGGGTTTTTTGTGCTATTGATAGTCCTTGTGCTTTGGATTATGCTTGATGTATGCTAAGCGAATTTGAAAAAACCATTGCGGCTTTCATTGCAGAAAACGACCTCGTCGGCTCGGCGGGAAAAATTGTACTTGCTGTTTCCGGCGGCGCAGATTCGGTGTCCCTGTTGCATACGGCCTGGGCGTTAAAGGCAGCCGGTGTGCTAAAAGCGCAGCTGGTTTGTGCTCACATAAATCATCAATTGAGAGGTGCCCAGGCGGACAAGGACGAACAGTTTGTGGCCGCCCAGGCCGTTAAATTGAATCTGGCCGTTGTGACCAGGAAAGTTGACGTCCGCAGGTTTGCCCGCGAGAGGAAACTTTCGATTGAAACAGCCGGTCGGCAATTGCGCATCGAAATTCTTTCGGACATCGCGGCAGAGGAGGGTTGTGGATTAGTAGCAACGGGCCATCACAAGGATGATAATGCCGAGACTATTATCCAGAGGCTGGTTCGAGGCACCGGTTTTCGAGGGCTTTGCGGCATCAGGCCAAAGCAACTCTTTGCCGAAAACCTTGCTTTCATAAGACCGCTTTTGTGCGTCACGCGAGCACAAATAGTCGATTATCTGAGGCGGCGCAACCTCGAGTGGCGCGAAGATGCGACCAATGCCGACTGCACGTTCCGGCGCAACTTCATAAGACACTGCCTGCTTCCACAGCTCCAACAACAGTCCAGCGGCTCTTTGGCTGAGCAGATATTCGAACTGTCCCGGGCCTCACAGCGGCTCCGGCTTTACATCGTCGAGTGTGCCGACAAGTTGTGGGGCCGGATGGCCAGGCAAACCGACGACACTGTTACAGTCAATATCGAAGCTTTTCGCTCTCAGCCGGAGTTTGTCCGAGTTGAACTGGTCCGTAGAAGTCTGGTTGCACTCGGTTGCGGCGAAAGGGATTTAACCAGAGAACACTTCCATAGTATTGTTCAACTGGCACAAAAAGGTATCAGCGGCAAACGCGTTGTCCTGCCCGGCGGCTATGAGGTGGCCCGCGGCTACCAGGGTATTTCTTTCGAAAGAACCACTCAAAGCCGGCCTTCGAGCAAGCAAAAGGTCTGGACGGTCAATCTTAAGGTACCCGGCCGAACAATGTTTGGCGAGCGTCTGATTGAAGCAACTGTGCTCGACTACGACAGCGGTGCATTCGAAAGATTCAAAGCCGAAAAAGACGAATCCATAGAATGGTTTGATTTGGACATGCTGCGATGGCCCATGAAGGCCCGCGTGCGTCTGATAGGCGACAGGTTTCATCCCCTGGGATACCCCGACAAAAAAAGAGTCGGTAAATTCCTGACTTCAGCGAAGACACCTCGCGAGCTGCGCGAAAATGTTATTGTAGTTGCCGATAACGAAAAGATAATCTGGGTCTGGCCGGTTCGCATAAGCGAGCAGGCAAAAATTACGGCCGAAACGCGAAAAATCCTCCAGTTGCGAATAACCCGGCTCGGCAAATCGGGCTCCGGGGCCAGTGCTGCTATTGTGGGCAATTAAGCCTTGACAGCAGGGGGCCTTATCAATAGAGTATCCACTCCGTTATTGTGAGACAGTTATGGAAAAACCGCATTTTCAGGATTAAAAAGGAGATTTGGGTATGGCAACAAAGGTTGCGATTAACGGATTCGGCAGAATCGGAAGGGCCGTTGCAAGGATTTTGATTCAAAGAGGCGGTGACCTCGAGCTGGTAGCGGTCAACGACCTGTCCGACGCCAAGGCCCTGGCTCATTTGTTCAAATACGATACGGTTATGGGCAAATGGAACGGCACCGTCAAAGCCGGGGACGGCGAACTTGTTATCAACGGTAAATCCATCAAGGTGTTGGCGGTAAGAAACCCAGCTGAGTTGCCCTGGAAGGAGATGGGTGTCAAAATCGTCGTCGAATCCACCGGCGTGTTCCGTGCAAAAGAATCGCCGAAGGGCGGCTACGGTGACCACATGAAGGCAGGGGCCGAAAGAATGGTCCTGACCGTCCCGGCTAAAGATGATATTGAGGCAACCATCGTGCTCGGTGTCAATGACGATGCCCTGACCGACAAGGTAACCTGCATTTCAAACGCAAGCTGCACTACAAATTGTCTTGCGCCGGTGGCCAAGGCACTGAATGACGCTATCGGAATCGAAAGGGGGTTGATGACAACCATCCACGCCTACACCAACGACCAGAATATCTCGGATATGATTCATTCGGACATGCGTCGTGCAAGGGCGGCTGCTCTTAACATCATCCCCACAACTACAGGCGCCGCAAGGGCCGTTGGCAAAGTAATTCCTGAGCTCAACGGCAAGCTGGATGGTTTCGCGCTTCGCGTGCCGGTCATCGTCGGAAGCTGTGTCGATTTGGTTGTCGAGATGAAAAAAGAAACTACCGTCGAGCAGGTCAATGCCGTAGTAAAGGCCGCCGCCGACGGTCCGTTAAAGGGCATCCTCGAGTACTGCGATGAGCCGATTGTAAGCAGCGATATCATCGGCAATCCCGCATCGAGCATATTTGATTCGATGTGTACGATGGTCAAAGATAAACTTGTCAAAATCGTCAGTTGGTACGACAATGAGTGGGGCTATTCCAACCGGACCGTCGATATCATGGAAAAACTGGCAAAGATGTGATTTCAGATTTGACCGGGCCTGTCTTCTGCGGCAGGCCCGTTTTTTGTGAATACGTATTAAGGAAGCTTCACAGATGGCCAAGAAAACCGTTGCCGATATTGATGTAAAACAAAAGACCGTCCTGATGCGGTGCGACTTTAACGTGCCGCTTGATGAAGATTGCAACATCACAAGCGACGACCGAATCGTAAAGGCTCTGCCTACCATAAAACACATTCTTGATAACGGCGGGGCACTGATTCTTATGAGTCATCTCGGCAGACCCAAAGGCAAAAAAGACCCGAAGCTGTCTTTGGCGCCGGTGGCAGCGAGACTATCGGAGTTGCTTGAAAAGGACGTTGTCTTCGCAGCCGATTGTATCGGCGAAGATGTTAAAGCCAAAGCGCAGGGCCTCAAACCCGGCGATTGTATGCTGCTGGAAAACCTCAGATTCCATAAGGAAGAAACGATAAAAGATAAAGCCGCCAAAGAGGACGCCGAGTTGCGGGCCGCAAAGGATTGTTTAGCAAGGCAGCTCGCCGATTTGGCGGACATATACGTCGATGACGCCTTCGGAACCGCCCACAGAGATAACGCATCAATGTACACGGTCCCGGTGCAGATGGAAGGAAAACCCCGCGTCACCGGCTTTCTTATTGAAAAAGAGCTCAGGTTTCTGGGTGATACCGTCACTGACCCCGAAAGGCCCTTTGTGGCAATATTAGGAGGGGCCAAAGTCTCCGACAAAATCGGCGTGATTGAGAATCTGCTTAACAAGGTTGATTGCATACTTATCGGCGGCGCAATGGCGTACACGTTTTTCAAGGCCGCCGGCAGAAAGGTCGGCAAGAGCCTCTGTGAAGACGATTTTCTTGACAAGGCCACCGACCTTCAAACTCAGGCGAAAGACGCCGGCTGTGAAATTGTCCTGCCGGTAGATACCGTTGTCGCAAACGAGTTCAAGGCAGATGCTCAACACAAGGTGGTTAGCGACGATATAGAACCCGGCTGGCAGGGGATGGACATTGGCCCCGAGACGCGCAGAGTTTTTGCCGAAAAAATTGCCGGCGTTAAGACCGTCGTCTGGAACGGGCCAATGGGCGTGTTTGAAATATCGCCTTTTGAAAGAGGCACCGAGGCCGTTGCAATGGCTGTTGCCGAGGCCACATCAAAAGGCGCCCGCACCATTATCGGCGGCGGCGACAGCGCAAGCGCCATCAAAAAGCTCGGCCTCGAAGACAAGGTGAGCCATATATCAACAGGCGGCGGAGCGTCTCTGGAGTTTCTTGAAGGCAAAAAGTTCAAGTGTATTGAGATACTTGATGAGAAATAACTCCTGCTGGAAGCACCGAAAGTAAAATTGTCCCGAGCGTGCTTATGAGTGATTTGAGACTACCAAAAGCAGGAACTGTTGAAGTTGCGCCGTCGATACTGAGTGCTGATTTTGCCAAACTGGCTGACGAGATTGCACAAGTCGAATCGGCCGGGGTCAAAATCGTACACCTGGATGTTATGGACGGCCACTTTGTGCCGAATATAACCTTCGGCCCGCCGGTAATTGCCAAACTTCGCAAATACAGCAACCTGGTTTTCGATGCTCATCTTATGATATCAGAACCCGCAAAATATATCGAAGCGTTCGCGGATGCGGGTGTTAACCATATCACTTTCCACATTGAAGTAACCGACCAGCCCGAAAAAATAGTCGATAAATTGCGTCAGCTCGGCTGCACCGCCGGGATATGCCTTAATCCGGAAACGCCCGTCGAGGCCGTGGAAAAGATCGCTCCTTTGTGTGAAATGGTGCTGGTAATGACGGTCCGGCCCGGTTTCGGGGCACAAAAGTTTATGCCGGATGCAGCCAGGAAGATTACCCGCGTAAGAGAGATTGTGGGCCCGGACATACGGGTGGAAGTGGACGGCGGTATCGACCCGAATACCACGTCGATTGTTGTCGGCTACGGGGCCGACACGCTTGTTGCCGGAAATGCTATTTTCTCAAAACCCGACCGCAACGCCGCAATAGAGGCGATTCGCAAGGCAGCAGGCTGATTTTTATGGCCAAAGCGCGATTTTCTTAGTAAAATCCAGTCTCTGTTTTGGGACAACACGGTTATGGCAAAAAAAATCGGCTCCAAACAAAACAACTCTTCGCCCAAGCGCCGTATTGATATGCCGGAAGGCCTTTGGATGCGGTGTCCCGCCTGCGAACATATGCTCTACAGAAGCGCGGTCGAGAAAAATTTCAACGTTTGTCCGGAATGCATCTATCATTTTCGAATCGATTCGGCGACGCGCATTGAGTATCTGGTCGACGAAGGAACCTTTGAGGAGCATTTGACTGATTTGACGAGCTGTGACCCTTTGGGCTTTAAGTTCAGGCAGACCAGCTACAAGCAGCGACTGAAAGACGATGCGAAAAAAAGCGGCTCCAAAGAGGCTGTGCGCATCGGTAAGGCGTTCATAAAGGGAAGGGCGGTTGTCCTCGGCGTGATGGAGCCGAACTTCCTTATGGGCTCGATGGGTTCTGTCGTGGGAGAAAAGTTCTGTGCCGCTGCTGATATGGCCATGGCCGAAAAGCTGCCGTTGGTTGTTGTTTGCTGCTCCGGAGGAGCAAGAATGCATGAGGGGGTGGTCTCACTGGCTCAGATGGCCAAAACCTCAGCTGCCCTGGCCCGGCTCGACAAGGCCGGTGGACTTTACATTTCAGTCCTGAGCGACCCCACTACCGGCGGTGTAACGGCCAGCTTCGCTATGCTTGGTGATGTTACCATAGCCGAACCGGGAGCACTCATTGCTTTTGCAGGCCCGAGGACCATAGCTGAGACGATAAAAATTGAGCTGCCCGAAGGATTTCAAAGGGCGGAATTTATGCTCGAACACGGCTTTGTCGATATGATAGTCCACCGCAAAGACCAGCGCAGTGAAATCGCCCGGCTGATAGATTACTGCGGCAAATAGAATTTATCGGACCCTAATGGGTAACTTCTGCTCTTTTTCCTAATTTCGCTATAACTTTTTCCTAATTTATTTGCCCATTCAGGCCGATAAGATGTTTCGGCGAGATTATGGTATGCGGAAATGAGGGGGATGTATCCGGGTGAAGGAAAAAAACAGATGTTTGGATTCTTAAGGCCAAAAAAGGACAGCTCCTCTCGGGCGAAGATACTTGTTATCGATGATGAGCCCGATTATGTCAGTACCATCCAATACCGTCTCAAACACAGCGGTTACGATGTTATTACCGCCGTAAACGGCAAGGAGGGAGTTGAAAAAACAATCACAGAAAGACCTGAGCTTGTACTGCTCGACACCAGTATGCCCGTAATGAATGGCTGGGAAGTTCTCGAGCAGTTGAGAAAACATCCGGATGTAGCGGAGACACCGGTTATTATGGTCACCGCTCGCTGCGAAGTCCACGATATTGATAAGGCCTCGGCCTTCGGCATTTCTGATTATGTCGCCAAGCCCTTCGATTATTCGGAGTTGATGAAAAAAATATCGCACGCCCTTGAAAACAGGGCCGTCTCCAGCCGGTCATAGGCCGGATGCCGAGCCTGAACATGCTTACTCCTGTCAGCACTGTGCTGAAGGTGTAGAGTTTCTTGCCCCGACTGCCTGGTTAAGCGCAGACTGTGACTTACTTTCTCTTTTTCGGACTTTGCTGTGTTGGTCTGAAGCGTCTTTTGCTGTGCTGATATCTCAGGCGGCGTTGTTAAGTTGACCGGCAGCTTTAAGGGTTTTTGCGCAGCTTTGCTCTTCGTTCCATAATCGGCAGGACGAAGTGGAGGCTTGTCCCTTTGCCGACAGTTGATTCAGCCCAGATTTTTGCGTTATGCTGTTCGATGATTTCCTTGGAGATGGCCAGCCCAAGTCCCGTGCCGCCGGTCTTACGGTCCCCGCCTTTTTCAAGCTGCTCAAATTTCTGAAACAGTCTCGGCAAATCCTCTGCTGTGATACCGTGGCCGGTATCTGTGACCGAGACAAGAATGATGTTTTCTTTCCTTCTGGTCGTGACAGTGATTTTGCCTTTCTCGGTAAATTTGATTGCGTTGTTGACCAGATTTATCAAGACCTGGATTATTCTGTCTCTGTCGAATTTTATTTTGGGGAGATTTTCTTCAAGGTCGAGGATGAGCATCAGTTTCCTGTTGTTTATCGAGGCCGACATCATATCGTATGCTTCGTTGGCTACCTCATTTATATCGTTCGGCTCCATATTGAATCCCATCTTCCCCGACTCAAACTTCTGGAAATCCAGCACGTCGTTTATCAGTCGGGTGAGTCTGTCGACGTTCCTTTCTGCTATGCTCAACAGATTTGTCTGGTCGGCATTGAGTGACCCCGCCTCTTTGTTCAGGACGCTGGAGATACCTTCCTTCATCGAGACCAAAGGCGTGCGCAATTCGTGTGAGACGGTCGATATAAATTCGGATTTCATCTCCATTGCCTCCTGCATTTTCCGGTCGGCCTTTTTACGCGTTGTAATGTCTCGCACCACTCCTATCGAACCGGTTGTTTCGCCACTGGCGTTTTTCGCCACGCTCAAAGAAAGGTCGACGTCTATTACGTCGCCGTTTTTCTTGAACATTTTTGTTTCAAGATGGTACTGCATGCCTTTCTGGCGTATATTGTGCGTCCTTATTTTGTCCCACTCCGAAGCAGGATAAAGTGATTTCACGGACCTGAGAAACAAATCGTCTGGCTCCATTTCGAGCAGCCCCTCGGTGAATTTGTTCCACGAAACCAGCCGTTCGTTCTGGTCGGCCATCATAATAGCAACGGCACTGTTTTCAAAAATCGTCCGGTACCTCTCTTCTGCGGCCTGCAACTGCAACTGTGCCTTCCTGCGTTCGGTGATGTCGATGAATAGTCCAATAAGCAACTCTTTGCCGTCTATCCGGACCTTCTGTGCGCTAAACCACACCGGCACGTTTTTGCCGTCGGCGTGCCTGAGTTCTACCTCGGTACTCAAAAAACGGCCTGCGGCGTGGTCATGAAATGTTTTGGTATACTTGTCCTTGTCCTCAGCGGGGTGCAGTTCTGATTGATGCAGGCCTATGATCTTGTCCCTGTGCAGGCCCGTTATTTTCTCGGCTATGGAGTTGCAGTCGAGTATTATACCTGTTTCGATATCAGCTATGAATATCGCCCCGCCTGCGTTTTCGAATATGGTTCTGAATTTAAGTTCCGATTCCTGCAGGGCCCTTTCGGCTTTGTTGCGCTCGATGGCATAGAGAACCGCTCGCACAAGAGAATCATTTAACGCAGAGCCTTTGACGAGGTAGTCATCTGCTCCCTTTTGAATAGCCGACAGCCCGGTCTGCTCGTCGTCCAGTCCGGTGAGGACCACGAGCGGCACCGTCGCATTTATACGCCGAACTTCCTGAATTATCTCGGTGCCTTTGCTGTCGGGCAGCCCCAAATCCAGCAGTATGAGGTCGTATTCATTTTTGGAAAGACGCTCGACTGCGGCCTCAAAAGACTCAACCGATTCGATGGAAAAATCTACAGGCTGCTGAGATTTGGTCAGGACCCGTTCGACTATTTCGCAATCCACAGCGTCGTCTTCAACCTGCAGTATGCGTATCTGCTGAATATCCTTTGTCGCCGGCTCCTCTGTTTTTATATGTTCCAAAAGTTCCTTTTGCATATTTTCTGTGCCTTCACAATATCGGGCGGATGACCGGCCGCGGTCGGTCATGCCACTGACCATTTGCATGACGACAGCTCGTAATGCAGCGAAAGCCGGGTTGGCATTATCTTCAAGGTTCACCGCCACTTATGACCGAAACAGACATATTTTTGGCCACATATTTTTATCGAACAATAGCAGGCCCATGATTAGCAAAACCTTCCTAAGTCAGTCGGGCGTTGCATGACTGTTCAATAAGTCCCGATGGTGAGCACGCCGCTGTGGCCCGAGCAATCGAATAATCGGCCTTGCCTTATTTCAGAGAGCCATCATTATCGCCCCTTCTGATTTTGGGCTGTGCAGAAAGCGGCTTTCGCCTTTTGTTTGTCTTTAAGTCTTATCAAACGTATGTCGATAGTGGTTGCGTGGTATTACCATGGTAATTTCGCCTGTGAGGCGCAATATGAGCAGTCAAGACCCTATAGTTTCATTTCTATTGGAAGAGCAAATTGTCGACCAAGCCACGATTGCCCGGCTTGTCGCCGAGCAGAAGAAGACTGGCCAGAGTCTGATAAATATACTCAAAAAGCAGGGCAGTTTGAATGAGGAACAGCTTGTCCGCGTCATCGCCGCAACAAATCAGATTGAGTTTGTCAATCTCTCTGCCGAGATGATTGACCCGGTGGTCTCTCATATTCTCTCCTATGATATGGTCGGCGAGTACAATGTCATACCGATAAAAAAGAAGGACAACAGCCTGATAGTGGCCATGAGTTCGCCGTTGAATCTGTCGGTCCGAGACCAGATAGAGAAAAAAACCGGCTACAAGGTCGTCCCGGTTGCGGCTACGCCAAGTGCCATAAGACAGGCCATCCGTTTTCACTTCAATGTCAAGAACGTCACCAGGCAGGCAATTGTCTCGATGCGCCTCGAGCAGGACGGCGAGCAGCGCAGCTCATCTGAAGTGGAGTTGCTCCGCGCCGACACCCCTATTACCAGACTAGTTTCTTCCATCATCAACGGCGCCATTGATGCCCGCGCAAGTGACATACATATTGAACCTCAGGACCCCGATATGCGGGTCCGATATCGAATTGACGGCATATTGCGTGATACGCTAAGTGTGCCCTCATCCGCCCAGGCGGAAGTCGTATCACACATCAAAATCACAGCCGACATGGATATCTCCGAGCAGAGAGTCCCCCAGGACGGTCATATGCTCATTCTGCATTCTGGAAAAGAATATGACCTGAGAATCTCCTCATTGCCGGCTGTCGGAGGCGAAAAAATAGTCATTCGAATCCTTGACAAGAGCATTGATAAATGGTCCCTCGATGCGGTCGTCACCTGCTCCGAAGACAACCGCAAATTCAGGGACCTTGTGAGCAATCCCTATGGAATGGTGCTTCTGACCGGCCCGACCGGCTGCGGAAAGACCACGACCCTGTACTCTGTCCTGCAATTGCTCAACAAGTCGGAAAAGAACATTGTCACCATCGAAGACCCCGTCGAGTATCGCCTGGACGGTATCACTCAGGTGCAGGTCAGGCCCGCCGCCGGGATGACGTTCGCCCCCGCCCTGCGTAGTATATTAAGGCAGGACCCTGACATTATTCTTGTCGGAGAGATACGTGACCTCGAAACAGCCGAGATTGCCATAAGCGCCGCTTTGACGGGCCACCTGGTGCTGAGCACTATGCACACCAATGATGCCGCCGGTGCAATATCGCGATTGATTAACCTCGGCGTCCGACCCTATCTTGTCGCCTCGGCACTTTTGGGCACTGTCGCGCAAAGGCTGGTCAGAATACTTTGTCCGGAGTGCAAACAGCAATACAAGTTGTCCGAGCGAGACTTGAAATATGTGTTCGGCTCGGAGCGAGAAGAGACGACTCAACAGCTCTTCCGCCCAAAAGGATGCGGAAGCTGCGGTGATACGGGTTTTTTCGGTCGAAAGAGCGTATATGAAATACTACCTGTTTCCCAGGAAATGCGAAGAATGATTATTGACAGCTCCAATGACGATGCCATAAAGACAAAAGCTATCAAGGAGGGTATGAGGACACTGCACCAGAGTGCCTCCGAGGAAGTCGTCCGGGGCATAACGACAGTTGATGAGCTGATGCGCGTTGTGGATGTGAGGGACCAGTGATGGCCGTTTACGAATACACAGCCAAAGACGACCACGGCGATAAATTTTCCAGCGTTTATGACAACATTGACAATGTTGTCACGCTCCAAAAAGACCTTGATAAAGCCGGCTATGTCCTGCTGGACGCACAGCGAAAACGGGACATGGAGGCCAACAGAAGGAAAATAAAACCCCACGAGGTTGTTACTTTTGCCTTCAAGTTTGCGGGAATGTATTCCGCCGGCCTGTCCATCCTGCAGAGCCTTGAGATGCTGGAGGAGCAGGCTACCAATGAATATTTCAAAGTGGTAATCACGGACATAAGGCAAAATATCGAGACCGGCTCCAGCCTGAAAAAAGCTTTCAGCAAATACAGGAACATATTTACCGATTTCTTTGTCGGGATGGTAGAGGCCGGAGAAGCCAGCGGAAAACTGGCCGATACGCTGGAAATGAGCGCCGTATATCTGGAAAAGCGGATGGACATGAAGAGAAAAATAAAAGCCGCCTTTGCCTATCCCATTGTGGTCAGCTGTCTGTGCTTTGCCGTAATAGGTTTTCTCCTGGTCTATTTCATACCTGTGTTTTCAAAACTATACAGGCAGTTGAAGGTGCCGTTGCCCGGACCGACGCAGTTCCTTGTCAGTCTCAGTCTTGTGGTAAGGGATTACTGGTTTGTAATTGTCCTTGTCGGTTTCATCCTGGCAGTGGTCATTCGAAGGCTCTTAAAAAACCGGTACATAAGAGGAAGATGGGACGTTTTCAAACTGTATATGCCTGTTTTCGGCAAACTTAACCGTATGGTCGTAACAACCAATTTCGTGCGGGCCTTTGCAACGCTGGCTTCTGTGGGGGTCCCTCTGACTAAAGCCCTGGAGGTGGCTGGGACGGTTGCTCAGAATAGTAGAATCGCCGAAATTTCAGGCGAGCTGCAAAGGGCCATCGAATCGGGAAGTTCTGTTGCCAAGTCCTTAAAACGCTACAAAGTCTTCCCGGCAATAATTCCTCAGCTTGCAGCCTCTGGCGAAAAGTCCGGCAAGCTGGCTGAAATGCTCGACAAGGGCGCTGAATTTCTTGATAAGGACACGGAAAAGATGATCCGAACTATGCTTGTCAAACTCGAACCTCTGTTGACGGTAATTATGGGTTTTGTCGTCGGATTTGTTCTGATGAGCGTGTATCTGCCGATGTTCGACTACATGAGCCATCTGAAATAAGATATGCCTGCAGCCGGGCGGAAAAGCTGCAGGGCACATGTCCCCCTATAATATTGCTGAAACTGCTGTTATGTCAGAATTATTTTTAAAAATTTTGCCGACAGAACAATACTGTTCCGATAAAAACCGTGACCGGGACATTCGACCCGCAATCTTACCCCCTGCTATTCTGCCGGCAGGATTTTTATGTCCCCATCTAATTAAGCCCGACGCCCTAAGAGCCGATAGGATATGCTGAAAAGCGCCATGACAGTTTTTGAAATTGGAAAGGGTCAAAAATGCGTTCCACAAAAGGTTTTACTTTGGTGGAGTTGTTGATTGTCGTAGTTCTGCTGGGAGCATTGGCTGCGATTGCCATACCGAGAATTACCGCAAGCACCACTACAGCCAAGGCCAATGCCTGCAAAACCAACATTGACATTATGAATTCTCAGGTCGAGATGTATCGTGCGGATATCGGCTCATACCCTGCAGCCTTGACGGACTTGACCAGCGACCCTAATTATTTCCCGGAGGACATGCCGACCTGTGCGAGCAGTGGAACTTACACCATGACCGGCAATCCACCCAGAGTCGATTGTGACGTTGCCGGCCACGATTAATAGCTTGGCCTTGGACGTGATTAGGTTCGTATGAGAGAAATAACAGATGGCCGCAGTCACCCTGTGGCCATCCTGATTTTTTCTCTGAGGCGGGTTGTGCTATGGCAGATGCACGTAAGGCATTCACTCTCACTGAATTGATGATGGTTGTTCTTGTGCTCGGCATACTCGTGGCAGTCACCGTGCCCCGGATGAATTTCACCGTTATCACAAAAAGCAAAACCGAAACGACCGCGAAAAAAATCATCACCGACCTGCGTCGAGCACGCTCACTGGCTATTTCCAATGCCGCCGACAACACAAGCGGCTATGGACTTCATATGACAGGTTCCGCGCCCTATGGCGGCTACGAAATCGTCAACCTGGACGATTCTGCGACTGTGGATTCCCTTACGGTCGATGCTGACATAAGCTGCACCGGAGGAAGCAGCTTTGATTTCGGACCACTGGGGAATCTGTTGCTCGGCAGTGATGACCAGTTGACCGTAAGCGGCGGTGGAAAAAGCTTTACGATATCCGTGATTTCAGTGACAGGAACGGTAAGATGCGTCGAGAACTGACAAAACTTCCGCAGATGTATCAAAACAGCGGCAAAAGCCGAAGTTACTCGGCCCCGGCCGGCGGCGGCATATCGCTTAGAGGCCCGCACAAAAAACGAAAATTCCAGGCCGGTTTTACGATTACCGAAGTCGTGGTGGCCTCGTCTCTTTTAGTTGTCGCAATGGTTCCTCTGTTCAGGGCATTAGGCAACTCGCACGCCAGCACCGTTGCGATTGAACATAAAACGTTCAGCCTTGTTCTTGCTCAGGCCAAACTCGATGAAATTAAAGCCAGATCGATATACCACTTCAGCGATTCATTTTCGGAAACTGACACAGTCCTGGCCGACTACTACCTGTGCAATGTCACCGATGACGCCGGTGACCCGCTTCGTACGATAATCGTCTCGGTCGGCTATGATGACGATGCGGACGGCAGCCTATCCGGTGACGAAGTGAACATCGTATTGAGCACACTTGTTGCCAGAAGGTGGTAACGCTGACTTGCCGACAGACTGCTTATAGGACCTTTCTCCGGGCACACATTTTTTTATCGGTATTGCGCCTTGTTGTCCCATAACGTGTGGTTTTTCCAGTTGTTCCGCAATGCATCAGGCAGATTTGCGAAAAATGTGTGTTTAGCTGCTGCAACTCAAATCTACGCCAATGAGCGGGCTTTTTTGTGCCGAAAAATAAGGAAAATGGCGCAAATTCCGTGCGCTTCGGGAGTAAAAATGCGTTTTAGAGACTCCAAAATGCTTGTTTGGCAGCAGCGGGGCCCCGGCCCAATCGCTTTTGGCGGCGGTATGACTTTGCTGGAGATGATTCTGGCATTAGCTATGGTTGTCATAATCAGCGCTGTGATTTTGCCTCAGTTCCGTGCAATTGACAACGGCTGGGACTCACGCGAAGCTGCTGCCGAGGTAATCCAAAACGGTAGGGTCCTGACCGAGCATATCAATCGCATTCTCTCTCAGGCAGTAAAGATAACCGCAGTAAGCGAGCCGAACGTGGCCAACGGGTTCATCGAATTCGAGGACAATGCCGGCCTGCTCTGGCGATACGATATGGGTGAAGATAATTACATTGAATTTGGCGAGATTGGCGCCGGTGAGTCCCTGGCCGGGCCGGTTAGTTCGCTAAGTTTCACATGCTATGACAGGACCGATTTCTCGTCGCCCGTTTATGACCTGAACGATGTCGATGCGGTGCGCTTCGTAAAAGCCGAAGTTACCTTCCCAAATTCCACATCACTTGGTCGGGACAAGTCCTTTACAGCCTGGGCTTATGTACGCACCAATGTAAGTCCGCTCATCGGATGGTGGAAGCTCGATGAGACCAGCGGTACGACGGCGGTGGATTCATCGGTCAAAAAGAACCATGGCACTTTGACCAATATGGCCGGCAATGAATGGACTACGGGAGTTGTGGGTGGCGGCCTTGAGTTTGACGGAAGCGACGATCGTATCGCCGGAATCGGCAACTGCCCTACGGGCAACTATACGATAGCTGGTTGGGCTAAAGACACGGGTCCCATTACAGGCAAAAATAATTGGTCGGTATTTTATTGCGCTGAGCAGGAGCTATGGTTTGGAGTTGATCGCGGGGCGTCTCCGCAGATCCATCTTGATTCCGGCGGTAATAATCACGGGGTGAAAACGGCAGAAGGAGCCTGGACCAGAAATGTCTGGCATCATATCGCGGCAACCTGGGATGGAACCACCGTCCATCTCTATATTGATGGGATTGATATGCCAGTTACAATCTACGGGACGCCCCATAATCCGAATGCCACGGTCGCTGCGATTGGTTCCTGGTCCGGAATATGGAATGAGGAAGTATGGTACGGAACTATCGACGATGTTCGTATCTACGACCAGGCACTTACAGCCGAAGAAATTGCCCTGCTGGCTAATATCATCTGGTACCGCGAATTCACGGAGGCCAAGGCCGCCTCTGATACTACTTCGATAACGATCTCCACGCCGGCTGATACGAATGAGGCAGATTTGCTTGTTGCTGCGGTTGCTACCGACGGCGACACTTCAGCCTTGATGGCACCGCCGCCGGGTGAAAACTGGACCGAAATCGATGTCGGGGCATACGGTAGTGATGTGACATTAGGTGCCTGGTGGAAACTCGCAGATGCCTCAGAGTCAGCGAGTCATCAGTTTACATGGTCAGGTGGCCAGCAGGTGTACGCCTGGATGATGCGCTTTACAGGATTCGACCCGAACAATCCGGTCAATGTCTTCTCGACCGGTGTTGACTCCGGTAGCAATCCGACCAGCCCTGCCGTAACTACGACCGTTGACAACTGTCTTATCCTGCGTCTGGGGGCCTTTGACGACGGAGATATCGCAGTAGATGCCCCCGGTCTCAACAATCACACCGCCATTACTATGGACGTCAGCGATATCAGCAGCGTTACTTACGAAGAGTTTACCGAGGCCAAAGTAGATTGGACCACATCGGTTACGATTTCAACACCGGCCGGCACCAGTGAGGGGAACCTGCTTATCGCCGCGGTCGCCACAGACAGCAACGAAACGCTCTCGCCGCCGGGCGGCGAGGGCTGGATGCTCATCGACCAGGGCGTCGGCTCTGATGCGGTGACGCTGGGCGTCTGGTGGAAGCTGGCCGATGCTTCGGAATCGGGTTCGCATCAGTTTACGTGGGGCTTGAACGAGGAAGCCTACGGCTGGATAATGCGGTTCACGGGCCACGACCCGACCAGCCCCATCAATACCTCACAGGCACAAGGGGGAGACATCGATTCCATGCCGCCGTCGCCTTCTGTGAGTACCACCGTCGCCAACACCATGATCCTTCGAATTGGTGGATTCGACAATGACAAGATAAACGTCGATAACCCGGGGCTGGCCGGCCACGCAACGATCACCATGGACAAGAGCAATACGAGCAACTTCAGTTGTTCGGGCGGCGCTGGATGGGTGCAGCAGGGGGCCATTGGCGACAGTGGATCGGTGAATTTCTCCCTCACGAAAGATGAACAATACCGAACGGTTACTGTGGCGATAGCGTCTGACCCCGTGGTCGTGGACGGCTCGGTCTCGGGCGGCGCAGGATACGTATGGCAGTCAGCCAGCGGTAATAGCGGTACCAGCACCTTTTCGCTGACCGCATCAGAGGAATCGAGGACAGTGACAATCGGGATAGCGCAGGGAACTCAAAACAGTCTGGACACGATATACCCGTAGAAAGGTTAACTTTTGAAAACAAAACCAAAGAATACCGGTTCGGTTTTCATATTGGTTGTCTTTATGATAGCGTTTCTTTCGGCGCTGGTTATGGGAATTGCGCAGATAAACACCGAGGAAATTCAGCTTATGCGGAACCACATCAATTCCGCCAAAGCCCTTGCCATTGCCGAGGCCGGCCTTAACGATGCCTTTGCTGAAATACGAGCTGATTCGAGCTGGACCGGCCCGATAACGGATGAGCCCTTTGCCGGTGGTTCTTATGATGTCTCTGTCGAAGCAGCAGCGCCTGACCCAAATATTGTTGCTACCGGAACCAGCCCGGAAGGTTTTGTCGCAAGGGTAAAGGCTGAGATAACCGTCGGGACGACTGGACCGCCGTACGTGATAAGAGTGGACAAGATGAGGATAAACGAATGAGTCTCTGGCCCAAAAAGGCAATTGGAGTGGATATCTCCGAGGGGTACATAAACCTGGCGCTTCTCAGGCAGGTCGGCAAAACCCTCGAACTTGTAAAGACCGCGCGAGGCCAGTTGCCCAAGGGCACCGTCGTCGAAGGAAATGTAGAAAGGCCTCTTGTCCTGGCAAAGGCCGTAAAGGACCTGCTTAGAAAAAAGAGAATGTTCGCTTCACGTGTAGCGGTCTCACTGCCGGCGAACCCCGTGCTTCTGCAGATAATGCAGATGCCTAAACAGATGCCCAAGAACATAACCCGGTTTGTTGAAGAAGAGGTCAAAAACTATGTTGTTTTGCCCGGCAAGCAGGTTGCGTATGATTTTTGCAATGTCGGCTCGAAGGGACCTGACGGCAGAAAACGACTGCTTGTCGCCGCCGCAGAAAAGCGGAGGGTGGGCGACTTTGCCACGGCACTTACAAGAAAAGGCCTGAACATAAAGGCTATTGAACCAAAACTCATTGGCGGCGTACGAGCGGTCTTTGCCGACGCAATAGCAGGAAAGTTTAACTCAAATGTGCTGCTGGTAATGGTCGAAACCGGCGTTTTAACTTTTTGTGTCTTCAGAAACCAGGCCCTTGATTTTGTAAGAACGATAAATATCGACGCGGAACAAAATGAGCCGGGCCGGTTTTGCGAGCGGCTGGCCACCGAGATAGATGCCATTATAAGATTCTACGACATCGAGGTGCCCGACAGCCATAATGCATGGGAGGCAACGTTCCTGGCAGCCGACTCGGTGCAGTTGCCTGCCGATGTTGAACAGTTTGTAAAAGAACAGGTTTCATCATTAAAGTCGCTGCAGGTGATAACGGACCAGAGCCTGCTCGGGCAAATCTCCCAGAGTGCCTTCAGACACGCGAAGCAGACAACTGCCAGCCCCGTCGCAATAGGTCTGGCGATGAGCCTGCTGCAAACACGTAAAAATGATTTGGAAATAAACCTGCTGCCTCGGGAAGTTGCAGACAGCCAGTCGCTGAGGCACGATGTACTTATAACAGCAAACATAGCGGCTGCGCTTCTGCTGGCGGGAATACTGACTGTCGCCTGGTTTTCTGTTTTGACAGAGAAAGCCGGCAGCAAAATGGTAACTAATAAATCTGCTCAGTCCTCATGGGAAACACGTGTGTTGCTGAACCGTGATGAACGGACCGCCGAGCAAACCAGACAGATTTCAGAAAAAGTCAAACAGCTCAATGCCGTTCTGGATTCACGTCTCGGTCTGAACTGGTTTGGAATCTTGAATGACCTTAGAGCAAGCACACCGGTAGCGGTGCGGATAACCAAGCTAAACACGTCCGGAGGCCGCAATTTAATGCTGGAAGGTGTGGCACTGTCTTACGAGGCTGTTTATGTCTTTATCGATATGCTTAACAAATCGAAGAACATAACTAATGCATCACTGATTGAAACAAAGAAGAAAAGAAGAACCGACGGATTGGTCAAATATGCAATAAGTTGTTCGCTGGCAGTCGTAAAGGAAAAACGTTAATGATTTTGTACGACGCAGAAAAGTTAAAGTCCGCATCAAGGAATGCCTTTTTTGCCGCTCTGCTGGTTATCGGTTTGATATCCGGCTACCGCTGGCTGGTCGTTCCGCACAACCTTTATCTTTATGCTGCCGAGCGTCGTGAAGCCGTGACCGAAGAAGTCGCACGGAAAAACGAAATTCTGGGACGAACCGTCACCAGAAAGATAAAAGAGTTGGAGAAGCTGAACGGTCAATTCGAACAACTCAAAGGTGAGGTGCTGATTCCCGATTCGGCCGAGACATTTACCAGCAACTTGCAGACCCTGGCCAAAGAGGCCGGCTGTAGCGTTAATGCCCTAAATGTCATTACCGAAAAGTCGAAGTCGAAGCGGGCTGCCAAAGTCACCAGGGCTCAGGACGCCTCGGCCCTGCTTGTCAAAAGCATGGTGCTGAGTGTCGCCGGAGAGTACGAAAATATCGTGCAGTTAATTGAAAAACTTCAGAAACATAATGGAAAGGTATGGGTCGACTCGGTCAGGATGAAACTTCTTGGCGATCGCTCGAGCCAGCTTGGGTGCGATATGACTATCACGATTTACTCAATTAATAAGGAGTTGGGTCTCAATGAATGAGCTCAGATATATAAAGGTCTCACTTTTTTGTGTGGCAGCGGTCCTCTCGTGCCTGCCGGCAAATGCCGAGCCGCTCTTCGCGGAGGCTGAAAAAAACCTGCTCGCAGTAGGCCGGGAAAATCCCTTTGCGGCGGTTTTCCGAAAAGAGGAACTCAAGCCTGAGCAGAAAACTCATGCAGCCGATGCCAATGACATCGCCAGACACCAGGGCCTGCAGGACCCACTCGAAGAGGCTGACCCGCAGTTGTTTATCAAAACCGTACCTGTCAGGTACATGAATTCGAAAAGCCTCAAGACCGCCCTGGCTAAGC
>Ga0114923_10000672_pt1 | contig 25657 bp, 18 predicted proteins | sample SumtaG_FD_89578 | JGI IMG/M metagenome (GOLD analysis project Ga0114923, IMG submission 89578) | Deep subsurface microbial communities from Indian Ocean to uncover new lineages of life (NeLLi) - Sumatra_00157 metaG | ecosystem: Environmental > Aquatic > Marine > Oceanic > Sediment | place: near...
ACGACCCAGAGATATGTTTCCTCATGGGAAGACCAGACTGTCTTCTATGCTGATGATCAGATTCGTGCACATATCGAGGTCAGTACTCCCACGGAGAGTCCTGCCCTTTTGGAGAATCTAGCCATCGACTGGTACCAGCCAAACGGCACCCTCTGGTTTGGAGAGATCAATAGTGACGGCACTGATGGTATCGCATACAGTCAGAATCTGAACTTGGATGCGTACAATGCTACACAGGGAATGTGGGAGGTTAGAGTCTTCTGGAACAACGGGACCGAGTTAGCTTACAGTGAAACCTACTTTGAACTGTTCCACTCATCGAGTCTGACACCAGATGATCCATTGATAGAGGTTCTACCCGACACGACCGAAACATGTTCAGTGTATCTCAGAGATGCTGATACCAACGAGTATCTCTTAGATGGGACAAGCACAGTAGTCGGAAACTGGTCGGGTACCACCATTGTGTTCCAGCCGAATCTAGCTAAGTCATGGTGGGAGGGTGAGTTCGATACATCCCTTGTGGGTACCGGCAACTTCACCATAGTGGTCAACGCTACAACCCCATACTACACCGACAGTACTTGCATGATAACCGTGGAGATCGAGACCTACACTGTCTTCACTCATTACGGTCCTGACTATGTCAATGTCGATGTTGGTGGCACCTATGACGCTAAGTTCAGATACAGCCTCTCAGATGATACGGGAATAGAGGGTGCAACCATTGCTATCGACACCATCATCGGTCCTGGGGGTGGGCTTAGCTACGGAAGCACCATTGCAGTGCCTGGAGAACCTGGGAACTACACAATCCTGTTTCAGGTGGACATCGGGGGAACATACCTCGTAGTTGTCAGTGCTTCGAAGGTGGGGTACAACACTGAAACCGTGGACTTCAATGTAATCTCGGGTGGACTTGGTTCTGATCTCATACTGCTCAATGGGACCACTGACGTGACGAACCTGGGTGTTAGCTATAATCTGGCTGTGAAATATACAAACAATACTGGCGACCCTCTCGATGGTGCGACAATTACAATTGCTGACATAGTCCCTGCCTATGGACTGACCCTCTCTTCCACTCAGTCGGAGGGCAATGGGATATACACAATTCTCATTGAAGCAAACACCACAGGTATCTACTCGATCTCTGTCCGTGCAGCTATTGATGGTTATGACACACAGATTCAGATATTCACACTGTTTGTTTCCACAGAGCCCAGTTTCCTCTCGGTGACTCCCACAGTCAGTTCAATCCCTGTGGACGGTTATTATGTCCTGAATGTCACTTACACAGACCAGTTCCTTCAGGGACTAGAAAGTGCAACAGTATCTGTGGTTTCTGTGGATCCTGCATCTGGACTCGCGATATCTATGACCACAGAACTTGGCTCAGGTGTGTACTCGATCACTCTTACTCCTTCTTTAGAGGGGACTTTCAATCTCGTCCTGCAGGGATCATTACAGAACTATCAGAACGCCACGGCACTCTTCACACTGTTTGTCACTGAGGTGCCCACTTCACTCCAGACCTCGGATGGTGCGGTTTCTGGGTTCTGCTACTACACATGCTCTTTTGACTTTGTCCTCCTCTATAATCGGATGGACACCACTAGTCTGGTCACTAGTGCAACGATTGAGATTTCAGCAGTAGTCGGTCTTGACTATGTCATAGTGGAGACTCCCACTGGTTACAACATCACCATCAACACTGCAACACTGGGACACTGGTCACTCTTCATCAAAGCATCCAAACTAAATTATCAGAACGCCAGCATGACCTTTGACTTCGAGGTCCGAGAAACTGAAACTAGTTTCTCAGGTGATGGGCCTCCCACCAACATCTACTTTGGAGTTGAGTACAGTTTCCTATTGACATTCAGTCACAATGTGTCTAATGGGATAGAGAACGCAACAATCGTACAGACCTATCGGGGTGTTCAGGGCAATCCCTTCTCTTGGGTTGATTATGACAACGGGACCTACGGTTTCTCATTCACTGCTGGAGACCCTGGTTCTTATGTGGCATCGATTGAGTTCTCCAAGTACGGGTACGTGTCTGCTGATGTCAGCTTCTCTTTTACGATACTCGAACAACCCACAATTTTCACGACAACTGAACTGCCCGACCTGCTCTATGGGTCACGAGTATACCAGATCTGTGTCTATGTCACCTCAAGCGATATGGTTTCTTTGGAAGGTGCTGATGTCACTTACTCGAACAGCATCAATCCATTTGTAACCTCTGAGGACTTTGCCAACGGCTGGTATAATATCACATTCTCTCCAGAGTCAGGCAACTTCTCTGATGTCGTCATTCAGATAAAGAAGCATGGATACAGTGAGGTAATCGTAGACTTCCCATTCTCAGTAAACTCAATTCCATTCACGTTTGCCAGTGGACACTCCTTGGAAGCCAGTTATTCCAGAATGCAAGGCACAAACCTCTCCATCTCCGTCCGTTTGACTGCTGGTGACACTGATGAGGAACTCACCGATGCTGTAATCTCTTATATGATTCTTGAAACAGGGACTCGTGGAAGGTTCGAGGCACAGCCTGATGGAACCTACACCACTGTCATCCAAGTTCCACAACAGGCTGGAACATACCACCTCCGGGTTTCCATCACCAAGCCCCAGTTTGCAGACCAGTACATCGAGGTCATTCTGATATCAGAGTATGATCCAGAGGCGCTGGCGAGTGAGATGTTTGTCACTGGTGTTGAAACCAGTGCACTTCTAGTTGGAATCGCAGCTGTCATTTATGCAGGTAGTAGACGTCAGAAGAAAAAGGCAATGCAGAGGCAGATGGAAATCCTCGACTACAGGGCTCGGTTCAGTGATGCAAACAACGTCATTGGTTTTCTTGTCATCAAGAGGAACTCTGGACTACCAATCTATTCCAAAATCATCAAGGGCGGTTTCGAGATGTCAATGATTAGTGGATTCATCTCTGCCATCTCCAACTTTGCTATGGAGATCAGGACTGAGGAGAAGTTGTGGACTTCTATTCCAATCTCCGAAGTCGTTACAGCAGTCCAGACCAATGAGCTCATCTGTGCACTTCTGACAGTCGACTCCCCATCCAAAAATATGTTCAAGGCCCTGGAAGAGATATCATTCCTGATAGGGTCGAGATTCGACTCCTTCCCAGACCTGTTGAACACAATCAGTCGTCAAACTGACAAGGCAATCGAGTACAAGAATGAGTTCGACAACTTCTTCGAGACCCAGTTCGATTACAGACTTCTTATCAGCTACTCATCGTATGACCTGAGCAGGAAAGGAGACTTCCCACTGATAGAACAGGCAATAATCTCGGGAAACCTGAACAAACCATTCCATGTGACTGATCTTGTGCGATACCTTATCACTTCAGGCATCGAGGAAACCGAGGCTTATTCACTGGTGATAGAAGCAGCTGAGTCTCGTTTCCTTCTGTTACTGGATGAACCTATGCCATCCTCTTAGAAGAGCAGGGACTTGTTGACTTAGATGCAAGAATTTGGTCTAGATTTCAAGAAGATAAACTAACGTTTCCACTTCAAATCATTCACGATGGCGGTTTGTATTGAAAAAATGGTGATTGCTTGTTTCAGTCTACTTATTTTTACAAAAACTACTGAAATCTTACTATGCAACAAGAAAATGAGATACTTCGTGTTGAAAACCTGTCTGCATCGATTCCTTTCAAAAATGGGCCAGTAACATGTATTGAGGGTGTTTCTTTTGGTCTATTAGCTGGTCAAACACTTGGAATCATTGGCGAACGAGAGAGCGGTAAGTCAAGCTTGCTACTATCTATCCTTGGCCAATTTGAAAAGGTGATGCAATTCCAATTGGCATCTGCACAGAAAATGAGACTGATGTCTTGTCGAATTCCTCCTCCTACTCAAATACCCGCATCTGATGATTGGATTGATTGTGTTAAAGGGAAAGTTCTCTATAATGGGGAAGATATCACTGATGACCATCCTGGTAGTCTTTCTTTCGTACCTGAGGATAATCGGCAGAAAGCAGTAGTTGAATTCGTAAGACCTGAATGTGATATGGGTGTGGTTTTACGTAGTGATGATTATCCGCCGCACCTCCTTGAACTCAGGAATAAAGCGATTACTCTATTCGGGTTAGAAGAATTCGTCAATCGAGCACGAAAAGGAAATCTTGAAGCTGCGACATTGAAAGCAAACCAGGTCCGTAAGATACGAATCCTTGAAGCATTAATGGGTGACCCTAAATTACTGTTGATTGATCAACCAACTGACATGTTGGAAGTCACTGAAATTGGGCAGCTTATCGACTTACTGACAGATGCGCAAGAAATGTTAGGTCTCTCAATGATTATCACTTCACATGATGTCAGTTTCTTCGTTGGTTTCCTCGACAAAGTTGCCGTACTCTATGCTGGAAGAATCGTGGAAGTAGGTCCAACCGAAGCAACAATCTTCGAACCTCTACATCCTTATATAAAGAATCTGATGGCATCGAATCCTGCTATCATCATGATGTACAGGAGAAGAGGAAAGAAGATACGATTGCGTGGAATACCTGAAAGACACATTGATTCTACCAATTTACCTTCAGGTTGTGTATTCAGTCCTCAGTGTGAAATCGCAACTGATCTTTGCAGTACTACGAGACCTGTTCCCAAGGATTTTGGAAATGATCGTTGGGTGAGCTGTCACAATTGTTAATTGAAGGCATTCAACGAATCTCAAGAATCTAGCGTTTCCACTTCAGATCCTTGACGATGAAGTCTGCAATCGAGTTGAGATGTTTGCCGAGTTTCTTTCCTTTAGATGTAAGAGTATGAATGATATCATGACCATCTTTCTCAACCTCAATAAGTTCGTTTTTCAACAGGAACTTTCGAGCGTTAGCAACCCTTGTGCCGTTGAGTGATGGAAGGGTTTTGGTTTGTTTTCCTTTCTTGATGATCTCATCAGTTCTAGCCTTTCCCTTGAGCCGTGTGAGAAGGAGAATGATTGTGAGTTCGTATTCACCTCTGAGTAACTTAACGAAGGGGCTGATCTTTACCATAGTCGTCTACTCCAATACCTGAAATTGATGTAGAATGACACTTTTCATACTTGGTGGGATGAATTATCACTTGTGAGAGCGTTTCTGCTTCTTATTCCGAAGCAAAAAATGTCTGCTCGTACGCTATTCTATCCCTCTTCTCTTTTGGGAGATTTGTATACACTTTTAGCTTCTTAGCAAATTCAGTACTGCCTAGATGCTTTAAAAAAACGTCATTTCCTGCATACAGCTTAACTGCAGCTTTGACCGTACCCATCAATTCCACATGAAATGGTGGTTTCAAGTATTGATTTACTAATTGGACAGTAGCCTTCAATTTGTCTATTGTTTGCCGCTGTCTTCTCTGATACCAGTATGCGTATGAGCCTCTCTGCTCGTAACGTTTCCATCTCTCAACTTCTTTGCGAAGCTTGTTGATCTTCGTTATGAAGAATTCATGGACAGAACGCATCTTGCCCACGTCGGGAATCTGCATGAGTTTGGAAACTGCCTGCTGTGAAGGTTTATCGTGTCCAATTCGTTTGAGGATAATTGGGACCTTTGTGAGAATTGCAGCAGTCCCGCTTTCACCTAAATCAGACAATGCCATGACAGAAGCTCTTACTACAGGTCTGCTTTTGTGCTCCAGATATGGACTGATAACTTCCACGAGACCGTACGGGTCCTGTTTTCCCAGGGCTTCTATTGCTGCGGCCTTGACAGTATTTCCACCTTCATTCACAATCTCAAGGAGAGCTCGTTTGCTCTCGGGACAGAATATTCCCCCCATAGAACTGATTGTTGCTTGTGTGTCTTTTGAGATGTTACGCTGATTCGGTTGTATCTGCTCCTTGAGTGCATCTATTGATGATATATCACCAACATTACCAAGCCCCTCTGCAATCTTGATTCTCACCTTTCTGCTCTGCTCCAAAGCAAATCGATGGTGGAGAAATGGGAGGACTCGTGAGTCACCAGTTCGACCGAGGTTTCGTGCGGCTGTACTTCGATTACCTGGAACTTTGTACATTGAGAGTCGGACCGCATCTGCAAGGATCTTAGCTGTGTCCTTCGTGCATCGGCTCTTGAAGATGGGACTACTTCCAAGGGTTCGGTATTTCTTATCCATATCCACCTCTGCCGCAAACTGACCTGTGAGGCTTTTCACCGCCTGTGCTGCTGTTTCAGTGATGCTCTCGTCTAGCCAGGTTCTTCTGCGGTAGCGGCGCTAGCTATAGCCGGTTGTATTTTGGTTGTCATGGGGCTTGGAGCCCTCCACCATCAGGATAGTGAATCCGTAGAATGTTCCCAGCACGTCAATCCTCGATGGGTTCTTTTCAAGCTGAGCTAGTTCGCGTTTTCTCGCTTCAATGACCTCTCCTGCTAGGATTGCGTAGGGGGTTTCGGCCATAGCCTCCACGTTAATGAAGTAGGTGTGTTTCTCTGCTATCTGCTCTTTCAGAAGTTCCATGGCTCGCGGGATTGCATCTAGTCGTACCTCGTTCAGAGTTGCCCCCTCGAGATGTGAAAATTCCTTGAAGATATTAGTGTCCGTACCACCCACCGCCTCCAGTTCGAGAAGGTGGACAAGGGCATCTCGGCTTTTGTCATCTGACCCTGAGAACTGCAGGTGTCGCAGAAGGGTATCCCACCCCTCTGTTTTGAGGTATTCAATAGCTCGTTTCTCTAATTCTGAATAGTTTCTTCTTTTGACAAGAAGAGGTACTTCTATCTGCTCCATCGTAACTCCCACTATCAATGGAGGGATGGGAGTATATTAACCACACAATTTCATTCAAGGAGATTTATCCATGACTCAAGCCTCTTCTTGGGACATTTCCATCTCTGATGTTTTGAATCCCATAGTACAACTGGAAAACCCCATGAACCGTATGACTGAGGACTTAGGAATCCAATGCATGTTCCGTTGTTCAGTCCTTCCAAAGATGTTGCTATTCCAAAACTTCCACCTTTTGGAAGATCTGTAAGTAACATCAATTCATCCTTTGATGAGAATGAGATGATGTTTCTGGGAAATCTGAGCGCCCAAGCAGCTATAGTCTTTCCCATCTTCTTATCCTTGCAGTAAATAATTGCATGTTCGTTCAGTCCGATGTTGTGTACTTCCCATGATTTGACTACCAGTCCATTCTCACGAAGTTTCTGCAGTTTCTCTGCTACTCGATGCTGACCAACTTTGAGATGTGAACGAATCTTGGATACTGATACGATCCCCATCCTCACACAATTGAAAATCTTCATGTCGAGTTCATCTAGTTCAATTTCAACCCGTTTCTCAGGTCTATCGACTCTAGGTATTGATGAACTCAAATTATCTGACTGTATTCGTTGGAGATGTATTGCGAGTAATTCCCAAGGGATATTCCACTGTCCACTATTTGGATTGTAATAATCGAAGCAGTGTGAACTTCCTGAAGAATGGATTTGATGCAGGTCAATATCAAACCCTGCCTCTACAATACGTTTCAACCCCTCCTTCATGAACCGCAAACTCTCTCTATTTTCAGGAATAGTTAGAGTTGCAAGAGCAATCCAACCTCCCGACACTACTGTTCTATATGAGTACAGAAACGGGCAGTCCTTGAATAGATTGAATGGGTTTCTTTCAGTTTCTCTTCTAGATACTAGAATATAGAACATATGAATCCCAATACGAGAGAATGGTACCCGATGGAACTTTCTAAGGATCATGCGCTTTTGAAGTTGTGATAGTTTTCTTGAAATCCACTCCTCCGAGATACTAACTATATCTGAGAGTTGTTTAGCTTGGAAAGTTGGTCTTTCAACAATCGCCTTTACTAGCTTCAACTCTGTTGAGTCCAGAGCATTCTCGAACCTGCGAATTCTCATAGAGAAGTATTGAAGATAATCCTCAAATGACAGTGGTATCTGGTTCTTGGCTCTGTGTGTAAGTTCATGCACGAATGTATCCAGACCTCTATCCCCTGCAATGGAATGCAACCAGACATACGCGCGACTGGGATAGTAATTCATTACTTGTGATATCTTACGAAGTGGTGAATGTTCGGACCAAATTGATATCCATTGGCTTCTAATTTCATCATCGGTAATCATTCGTCGTGCAAACTCGAAGGACATGTCATCAATGCACTCTTTGCAGAGTAGGTCTGATGGTAGGATTCTCTGGAAACATAGTTTAGTAATCGTGGCTGAGAGAACGCTCTTGTAGTTAGGTATACTAGTGTTGACTATGAGAGAGTTACCTTCAATTACTCCAGGCTGGAGGTCCTCTAACGATGAGAGTAAAATCTGTAATGGTTTCTCCGGTGGTATAAGACCGAATGAGTCCTGAATTAATTGACAGACTTCTTTCCAAGTCTGCAACATCTGATACTGCTGATCTTTGTTAGGTTCGTTCATTCGCTATTCTCTACTCCAGACTTTTCCTTTTCGAAATGCCTTGAGATTCAAGACTATTCTTCCCAAATTTGTTATTTCCACTCGAGTCTTTCTACCATGATGGCTCCGAATAATGTATCCCGCATCCTCAAGAGAGTTCAGATGTTTTGAGATTGAGCTAGCCTTAAGGTCTGCTCTTGAACCTAGCTCTCTTTGGGAATCAATGACTCCTCCGCTTTCTTCAAGACGTTGTAGTATCAACTTTTTGGGTTCGCTGAGTAGAGCAACCGAAACTGGCTGAACCTTGATGATGTCACCGATTTGTTGTTTGCCTGGGTTCATTACAAAGTAAACAGGCGAATCTGTGAAAAGTGCAGCTAGGTATGCAGCAGTGGTCATTACTCGTGTTCCACAAGATATATTGTACTCGATATCATAGTCTTCATGGTCCGATACAATCTCAAGTATTCCACTAAGCACTTCGTGATAATCCCAAGGTGGTACCTTTCTTGATACAACTGGAATCATATTATCCTCAAGCCTACCCTCTATACCTGCCAGATCACGCTCATTTCCTTCGGTATAGACTATGGCAATCTTATCTGCCCCACGTCTTGCAATGACATATTCAACCAATATGTTCTGATACAGTCCCAACGTGGCGATATGAAGACGTTTCCTCATCTCTACCACAGCTAGTGGATCTTCGAACCTCCGCATAAACTTTCGGATTATCACGACAGTTTCCAAATTTGATTCAACTTTCGTTTTTTCACTCATATTGCAGCGTTCTGGTTTCTCAATCTTTGATACATAGGAGGAGTGATGAACATGATTACTCATTCAACTCCCCCAGGAGAACCAGATTGGCCTTGGCAGCCTAATGCTAAGCCAAAGAAACCACACAAGTAGGTGTGGTTACCATAGTTTAATCGGGTGTTTGCTGGTCTGATCAGTGAGTACCCGTCTTCCTTTTTTGGTATGAAATCTTGACTCGTTTCGTATTTCAGGTCAATATCGTTACTAGTAATAGAATCGAATTCGAAATTGGTTCTCTGGAAATGCAATAAAATGTATTCTCAGGTGTGTTTACGCATCCCCTGTTATTATATAATCCCGATTGCTCATCAACTTCTTCGTAAGGAATAGTAGCGCTCATGTGGTACTGGAAATCGTGGTGGGACTCGCGAAACTACACCTCCAGTTTCACACTTGGGGGCCTAGGAACTCCCTTGGGATTTGCATCCCTCTCTAAAAGAGAAAGTGTACATCTATCCCGAGGGATCCTAGAAATAGTGAGGGCTCCCAAATGGGCTGAAGAATATGAACTTGGTGGGATTCCAGATGCTATTACTCCTTGAAGTAACTTACAATCTGTAATATGATCAAATAAGATATAATAGTCGGATAGAATTAGAGAGTCAGGTGGTTCAGAAGGTGGGACGATTTACAAAATATGTGATACTAGTCATTTGTATGCTCTTGATTACATCAGTACCGATGATTAGTGGCAATGAGATAACTTCTATGGATTATTCAACTCAATCAAATCCTGCGAGTTACACTGAGGTAACGCGAGATGTTGAATTTGCATTAGGTAAGACATTCGAAGTTGATAATACAGTAACACCTGATGATTTCACGGAAAGATCAGCAGCTACAGTTGCTGAAAGTGTGAATGATTTCCTTCCTGAAGGTCTAGAGCGGGTCACTGATGTTGATGTATATTCTACTGATCTAACATTTTCAATCACACAAATTTATGTTATCGAAGATCGAGAGTTTCTTGATGGTGGAAGTATTTTTCTTACTGCTGAGTTGAATAGGGATCAAACTTCATTATTTGATAATGATGGTAGCTATTACTATGCTCATGATGGTACATTATTAGATGTAGATAACATTGTTTGGACAACATCTCTCACTAGCATGGATGGATGGTTTGCAATCGAAATACATGGATGGGAAGCTGATCCAATAATTGAATGGCCTGATGATTACATGGGTGGGGAAGTTCTCTGGTTCAATTTGAATGGATACGCATCACGTAGCGTTAGTGGATGGGTATCTCTGGATGATTATGCCCCTGATGGCGGAGTTAGTGAACTTCAGATGCAAGTCTATATTGAATTTGAATTCACTAATATCCAAGTGCTATCTTATCCTGACAACTTCATGACTAGTTTTGATGGTTCATGGTTAATATCCTATGTTTACTTTCCAAAAGTGTACTATGACACTTTTGATTTTGGTAACACTCCATTGATTGAAAGTATCTACCAACAAGTCTACTATGGTTATGATCCGTCAATAAATGCCAATGCGTATCTAATCTATTACATGTTCTATTGGGAGTACGAGGCAGAAATTGCAGGTATATTAATGGGACATTATTATGATTATGAACCTCTGTTAATGTATGTAGAAGAAATAGGTCAAGAGCCATATCGAATTGTATATCGAAATGTGGGAGATCGTATTCTGCCTCCAGAACTCGTTATTCAAGATAATTCTGTCACTCCTCATTCCGGCTCATCTGATGCTGAAGTATCAACACCATTGATGCCTTTGTTGGGAGATCAAAGTTCCGTTGATTATAGATACACAGACATTTACTTCAATACCCCTGCCTTTCACTATGAAACTATCCATGGTCTGACACCATTCATGACTGTGCCATACATTACGATCACAAACACATTCCACCAAATGGAAGTTGGTGTGCCTCTTGGAAGTGGTATGGCGGGACTCCCTCCCTTGGAAGTTTGTATGTTACCAATGACCAATGACGTCATTCGAGAAGGTTATGGTCGATTGGACGAAGCCTTCGATTCGGCTATCAATGTTTATGAAGGTGTGAACCTATTTGGGGGCGGAGATTATCGAGTTCCTTACAATATGTCACTTACTTTAGATATGCTCCATAATCCCTTCGAATTTCCATACATTGTAGACTGCATGGAGGATATTGTTCACTATACGGAAACTGCACAAGATTACCGCGAGAATGGGCTCTACTATGATATAGACTTGGGTTTATCTTTCAGTGTTCCCGCAACGGTAACTTTCGATATTCCAACTCAGGTAACTGTAGGCGAAACATATGATGTGGGAATAGATTTAGCCTTGGATGCAGAAGATATCACAATCTCTTTTGCATATGATATCTTATTGGAATATGTTCTACATTGGTGGTTCATTGGATTTGAGGACTCTGTTTCATACTCTGGTCAGTGTGATTTTAATGTGAATCTAGAAGAAGTTTCAGATTTGATCTCATTCCTAGGATTATCCAGTGAATCTGTTACGGGTGATTATCATGGTGAATGGATAACTGTGTCTGATTTCTCAACGAGTACAGATCTACTTGGAACAATGCTGGATTGTACTGTTGAGATTCACCTTCTTACAATACTCTCTGACCTACTAGGTGCAACTGGTGTTGGGCAATTAATAGATGTTCTTTACATCTTCTTCTCTGATATTGACTTGATAGCTAATCCAACGTTGTCTGGATATGTCACCGCTGATTTACTGACAGAGAATACTGCAATATCATTGGACACATCTGAATTAACATTTAGTGAAGGCACGACCCAGAAGACTGTGCAGATGACTGCCGTAGGTGGTGCATCTCAATCAGGAATTCGACTAAGTAACATGCAATACAATGTGGAATTCTCAACCGATTGGTCAGTAGGATTTGACTTCTCAGATGTGATGAATTACTTTGTGAATGACTTGGATGTGCCAATTGGTACATTTCCAACAATAACAATTTCCAGTGAAGATCACGAAATATCCGCTGAAACCACAACCGGATACGATCAACAGGTAGTCTTGAGTGTCGTTGAACCTCCGCCACCCACTTCAACAACAACCACAACTTCAACTACGGGGACCACATCTACCTCAACAGGAACCACATCAAATACTGGCGATACACCACCACCAGACTTTGGAAACCTTACATTGCTAGTTATTGTATCTACAGGTATGATTGTGGCTGTTGGTGTACTTGTAGTATTTCTAAAAAGGAAAACATAGCATCTCTGAGAGGCTTGAGGATTGAAGTAGTAGATCTACCGAACTCATTCCTCTAGTAAGGAATAGTGATGCTTGTATGCTTGTGAGAATGAAACTACACAATTTCATTCTATCATGTTATTACACAATTCAGATTGCTCATCAATTCTTCAACGTGAGGAATTGTAGTGCTCATGTGGTGCTAGCAGTCGTGGTAGGACCCTTGGCGCAAAATCTCCGAAATCAAACGATGGGGGTCTAGGAACAGCTATTGGCATTGGTTTCCTTTTTCATAAGAAAAGAGGATTTCTGATTCAAGGACCTCCAAGAGGAACTTGGTACATCACCGAGAGTGGATGCAGAAAGATTCACATCTATTGTTGATACGAAAAATCTTACTGTCAACAGGTTCAGTGAAAAGAGTTTTTGTATTGCCTGTTAGATAATCTCTCGTCTAATTGCTTCAAGTATCGGGACAACCCAATCGAACCTTGATAGGCTCTGCTCATTTAGAAGATGATAATCTGAACCTTTGAGTCTGTTATGATATTCACATAACCAGAAACCGTTTGTAGGACGTGTTGCCCCCCCAAGACTATATGGCCAAATATGATCCATGTGGAGAAGCTCGGAAGGCGTTTGAAGAGGACACCTGTATCCAAAGTTGAATTCTGATGCACACTCCGTATTCTTGGGTGGACGGTCTGGAAATGCTCGAGGACCGCGCGGGTTAAAACCAGAAGGATAGAAATCAGGATGTAATAATGCAAGTGCAGTAATCTTATCTTCTATATTAGCACGAGCAAAACCAGTTTTGGATATGCTCGGTATAGCACTCTCATATACACTTACCCAGTTTTCAGGACTAATTTCTAATCTGGTAATGAGATAAGCTTCCCATAGGTTTGCAATTCTTTGGTTCATATACCTAACTCCAATTCTAAGACACGTTCATTACCACCAAATAGCACAGTTCGTATGACAAGCCGCAATGGAAGAGTAGTTGGATCCACAAGGTGGTATTTTCCAAGTTTGAAGGTTATTGGGGCATGATGTGGGCTTGTCTGGTCAATAATTTGGGAGATTATGATATTGTCAGTTAGGGCTTCGATTTTGAACCTATCGCGACCCTGAAGTCCATGATTTGAAACACCCGAGCAGGGATAGTCCGAATCCACCCGTTGCGATCTTCCTGTGAGTGTAGTCAGTCGAATACTATCACCACTACCACGTAAGAATCCAACAAAACCAGATTGGAGTTGCCCTGATAGATGTTTGATTCGTTCACTCATTATGAACGAAAAACAGCTGCTTACTATCTTGAGAGAGTTTGTATTGGCTCTCCCACTGAGGGTACTAGTCCACGTTCGGAAATTCCAATCCTGAGTATGGAAGCCCAGCTGTTTCAATAGACCCTTCCAAGTAATTGGTTTCTTGTATCTTCCGGTTTTAGTTGATTTACGTTTTGCATGCATTAGCAAGAAGGTCAGTACACCAACCAAGTATCCCGTTTGTACCACCTTCATCCTGTGCAGGGCATCCCCAAAGACCGAGCTTACAGTTCCGTTTTTCACGATTTGAGAGAATTCATAGAATGCTTCGATAATCTCGACTGATAGTTCCTTAGGAGTGAGGTGGACAACGTTGGGATACGGAGTCTTGGAGTAGTAATTCTTGAAGATGATTTTTTTGAGCGATATGACATCGTATTCAAGAACCCTAGGAACAGGCTCTCGAACAGGATTCAGTTGTATATTGTCAAGAACAAATTGCTGTTTGCAAGTTTGTTATCAGAAACGAGATTTAGTACAGTATCAATGGATTTACAGTGCAAATCGTTGTCATATGGAATTAGTTTGAAGGCTCTGGAAAGCCATTCTCCGTGGATTTTATCGAGTGGTTTGGCTTGAGTTGTCACCTCGGCGAAAATCTTTGCAAAGAGTGACCCGGTATAAGGACTCATGGCCGCGTTTGAGTCATAGAGAAGAACAAATGGGATTGGATTATCCTTCTGAGTTGATCTGGCAAGAGCTGAAATCCTATGTTGGCCATCAAGAATCCAGAATGGCTTGACTCCACCCGACAGGGGAGATATTATCAGGTTGGACACTCCGGGAACTGGTCTTTGCTGAGTACCAGTGGGAACTGTATAGGGCTGAATTTGGAGTGTTTGCGTTGCGTTTGGATTCACAGATAGAAGAACTGGATTCGGCATGAGATTCGGTAGTTCATCAATTGGTAGACTATCATTGTTGAAGTGGGTGGTCATCTTTAAAATCCTCTTCGTGTCCAAGGGACGTTGCCATTCCGTAACAGGAACGCTACGAACATTCAACGCGATTTGATAATCTGGTGCAGTACTTGAGAAACTTGGAGCTTGAGCTAGATCAAAGAGATCTATTCCAGAACAATTCCCTGTATAGTATGTACAGGCTTTACTTTGCCCTGATTGAGTTATTTTGATAGTATTTTCGAGTACCATGATATTGTATGAGGTCGTTGACATTTTGCTTAATCACCTAGTTCTTTGTAGTTTCCTTTTTCGCCACCTATCTTGCTTCTGATAATCGATTGATAGTATGACTGTTGTCAGGTCTATTCAAGCTATTGTCGCCCCTGATTATCCTAAACTGATCCATCAACTTTTTCTCCCATTATCTCATGCAGTGAATCAGCTAGTTTTGCTTCAAATTCATCCATCCGCGACTTAAACTCTAGAGCAATTCTCTCAGGTGCATGTTGTTTCATCTCCCATTCGACGAATCTGCTTCTATCTAGTCGATTAATGAATGAAACATCCCCGTAGGGCTCTGCGGCCTTAAAGAGGTAGAACGGAAAGACAATGTGGGTTATATATGAGTCGTCCAGGATATCCTTTAGAAAATCATACAGCTTGGCTCGGAAGTCGATTATTGATCCCTTCAATAGATCCTTGTTTTCTGAGATCCACATCATCAGGAGAATATTCCTGAGATGGGTTATTTCTCTATCAATACCGACATTGAATTCGTATGATCCAAGATTGTCGTTTAAAATCGGGGATGGTAATTCCTGTGTTCTATAAAGGCCATAAAAGACACACAACAAGAGAACATCAACGATTCGAGGGACTTGAGCTAGATAGTCCTCTGAGTTGTAAGTTTCATCATCCGGTTTGGTATCTTTTTCCCTGATACTTTTGAGAAGAGATTGAAGCTCCTCTGGCATACTAACGTTACCTGTTAGTCTCATTCTTTTTCCTCCTGTAAGTTTCTTATGGTCTTGAAATCTTCAGGATTGACGAAGTGCTCTGCGAAATCACCAAGTTCAGTTGGTAGGCATAACAAAATCACTTGTGAGTGGTTGTTAGCCAAATGATGTGCAAGGGCAGCTCTGTGAGTCCCCACGTTTCCAACTGGAGTGTCGATAATGATCGGATCAACTTGACTCATTGCTTCAGCGAAGAGATATGACAGAATTAATCGTCCTGAATAACCTCCTATTTCTGCATTATAGAAGCCCTTCTCTCCCAACATTAATCCGTCCTCCTCTGAAAGCATAGCTGTAAAGTCTTTTCCAAGAATACTAGAAGCTGCTCTAGAGATGACTTCTCCAATCACTTCAATAGTACGTTTTCTCATCTTATCATGCGCAGTATCAAGAGCAATTTCTAGCTTGTCAATCTCATCAAGTAATGGCTTGTTCTTTTGAAATGCTGTACTTTTTTGGAGGATTTGCTCTATCTCATGTTGGAGTATCTTTTGGTAGTCTCGTGCACTTTCAAGGTTAGTTTGGGTTTCAATTAATTTGGCATGAAAAACATCTCTCTGTCTCGAATTCTCCGATTTCTCAGTAAAAAGACTCTCATCTTCCGAACTCAGCGCTATTAATCCATAGTTTTCCTCAGTCAGTTTCAATCTTTTCACTTGATTTTGAATTTCTTTTCTAGTCCTTGCAACATCGTATATGGTATCTTCTGATACAAATTTCGAGGATAGAAAATTCTGGACATCGTGAGTAGCGATTTGAACCTCAAGCTGCTTAACTCGTTTCAATGAATTGGTATCCAAAACGCGTCCACAGATTTGGCATGTGGGAGGTTTCTTCAGACATTCTGTAATCAAGTCTCTATGATAAGGATCTGGAAAGTGACCTCGCTCTCTGACAACATCTTTCACTTTTGTCACTAAATTGTAGAATCCCGGTTCCATCCAGATTCGACAGTTATTGTAGACCTCGGCGCGAAGTATTGAGATTTCCTTCCTAGTTAGATCGCGCGTGTGCTCAAGATCTGCTTTCCGTCGAATTGTTTCAGACTCTGCAGACCTAATCTTCTCACTTAGTCCCCTGATATCATCTGTTAGCTTCGTTACTTCACTATCATATATAGCCTCTTCATCCTCCAGGTTACCGACTACCGCATTATGTGAAGAGAGATCAAACCTCTTAGTCTTTAACTTGGTCTTTATCCCTCTATGCGCCCGATCCGTTAGAGTAGCTGCTGATTGAGTCAAAAGATTATCTCTCAGATCTTCAAGTCGTTTCATGTACAGCTGAACCTGAGCGTGAGTAGTCCTTTGCCTAATAAGGTCGATTAGACTCTTTACTTCGGATGTTGCCATCCTTATCATTTCTCTAGCTTTCTCTCCATCAAAACAAAAATAGTCTGATGAAACTCCAAAACGGAATTTTTCATTTAGAAATTCATTGACCTTGTTTCCTTGAAGCACATCTCCCCCTCTGTCGATTTCAAGTGTATCAGTAATGGAATCTATAATGTCCCCTTTCGTTTCCTTATTACGTGCCTTTGATCTATCGTGTTTCCCAATAGTTTCACGGATGAATTTGTAATGTTTTCCTGAATCGTCTTCAAATTGAATCTCAATCCAACACTTCTGCTTCTCCTCCAATGCAAAATCAAGAACATGTGAGGGACTTGACCACATATGTCTAAATTTGTATTTGGCTTCGGTTTGTTTGAATCGAAAACACCATCTAAGAAGCTCGATGGTTGTTGTTTTACCTGTATTTCCATCCATCACGAAAATAGACTGTTTTCCATCATCCATGTCTAATTTAAAATGACGGCCTCGATAACCAGAAACATGGACTGAGAGAAATCTGACACTCACTTGTTTCGTCCTCCAAGAACCTTCTGTTTAACGTCGTCAAGCTTCATTTTCTCTATTTTACCAGATTTCACAATTTCAAATAACTTATTATCCGACAAGCTGTCTAGCATTGCCTCAAACTCTCGCTCTAATATCTCCTCAATCTCCCGCTGAATATTGACTTTACTTTTCGGCATCTATGCTACCTCCTTGAAATGGCTGTCAATGTGTTGTATCTTTCTTGTTCCATCTCTAAAATATTCCCATTAGGATCGCAGAATACGACATCGAGCACTCTAGCAAAATCATTGGGATTATTGGGATCAAATCTAATCGCTCTACCGACCTTCTGAATCCAGTCCCGCTCTGACCTGTGCGATCCATGAAGAATGACTAAAGATATGCTTGGTAGATCAAAGCCCTCAGCAATCATCCTCTCTGCTATAAGACAAAATCCTTTGTTTGCCTTGAAACGATCCATTGCATAGTCTAAGTATTTCTGACGTTGATGAGAATCATAAATGTAAGCTGATGCATCTCTGTCCCATAGGTTATGATTAGTGATATAATTACGAATTTCTACCGCTATCGAATTCTTCTGCACAAAGATCAAGGAGCTCTGCTCGTTAATGAGAGGTATTGCTTGGTCCAGAAGTAGTCTAAGTGATCTGATACCACTCTCAGTTTCTCTTACAAATCTAGCTCTCTGAACTGCTGCAGATCCCATGATTTCACCATTGGGACCAACACCGGCAGACTGGATCGCGATATATTTGGATAACTGCTTGAAACGTTCCATCTCTTGATTCGACAACTTGCACAAAACTGGTATGTATTCGATTTCCTTGAGGATCGGTCGATCATTGATATCATTCCAGAGTGAGTAAAAGGGAGCCAGTTCGATACAGAACTGTGAATCGGGACCTCCACAATAAGATAGATAATCCTCTTTCAGGTTTTCATAGAATGTATCTATTGTAGCTGAGAGTCCAATATGATGATACTCCATGCCTCCGTTTTCAAAGTTCAATGTATCACGAAATAAGTCCTCTAATCTGCTATACAAGTGGTGACACTCGTCAGCAATAAGGAGACAAGGTACTTTGATGATTGATAATTCTCTTATGATGTAATCAGAATTCTCCCAGAATCTATTATAAAGAGTCACAAGAAAGCGACCTTCTGGAGCTCCAAGATAATCAGTGAATGAAGAAGCTTCAGTACCTCCTTCATACACCTCAAAACCTACTTCTTCAAGAATACTAATCCACTGTCCTATCAACGTCTTTGTAGGAACCAGTATTATTGTGGTTAGATCTGTTTTTGATTCTATCAGATGTCTTGCATATGCCAGTGCTATCTTCGTTTTGCCAGTTCCCGGGGTATATTCACAATAGACCGACCGCGACTGGAGAGCCAATCCATTATGATTTTCTGGTGCTCCCAAAAACCCTCGATGATGTTTGGATCAATATCAAAAAGCACTGAAGGAGGACTTTTAAAAATGAACGGGGGCGGGTCCTTTGTGAACTGAAGAATGCCCCCCGTTAGTGATGGTATTTGATTCCAAATACTAATAATTGGGTCTGGGACCGGGTTCCGAAAAATTGTAAGAACTTCGAAACTCTGATTTGATTTGCTTGAAAGATTAGGTGATCCAATTCCAGCTAAAACACAAATTTCCTCTTTATGAAATGCATATGCTTTACTATGAATGAGAAGTCGATTGGATGATGTGTGATGGATACGAAGTACACCCTTTTTGATGAGGGATACAATCTGATCTGTATTTTTTCCAGAGTGCGTTATCATCTCACTATTGGCATAGATGACAACCCGATTGAGGTAGCTAAATGAATTGAAGAGTGACAATACATAGTCTAGGTTCACATTATAGCTAATACAATATAGAGTGTCAGATGCAAGTTCATCTAGACCAATTTTCAGCAAGTCTTCCATCGTGTTTAAACCAAGCAGTACTTCAACCAAAGATTCTCCCGCCTATCACCAGACTTAAGGTTACAACACCCTAAGAAAAACATTTTTGAATCATACTCGCAATGATTATTTCAGAAGTTTTTCTCAGTGGTAATAAATGTGTGTTAAATAGTAATATTCGGAAGTTTTATTTTGACGTACAGTTATCATCATTTTGGAGAGAAACATGAATAGCGTTGAGGGTGATTTGTTCAATCTTTCATTTTCTGCTATAAGGGGAGTTCAAGCTGGTCGGGAGTATTATGTTACTATGTGCCCCCTCGATACGGTGTGTAGAATAACTTTGTACAATGAGGATGAATTGCCCCCAGATTTTCGAGCTCAAAGAACCCTGAATCAACGTCGTGTACCTGATATTGTGAGATACATACTTGAGAATCCGACTTCATATGTATTCTCTGCACTTACAGTATCAGTTGACACAGAGATGAATTTCAGTCCATCCAACAATGATTCGTCATGTAATCAGGGGATTCTTACGGTTCCAGCTTCTGCGAAATTTGTGATAAACGATGGTCAGCATCGTCGAGCAGCTATTTCTGAGGCAATTCAAAAGAACAATGTTCTAGCATCTGAAACAATCCCTCTAGTGATATTTGTTGATTCTGATTTAAAGCAGTCACAACAGATGTTTGCAGATCTTAATAGATATGCAATTCGACCTACAAAGTCACTAGGCATACTATACGATAGAAGAGATTCAGTTGCGGCTGCCACCCTTGAAATCGTTTCGTCAGTACCACTATTTAGGGGCTCCGTCGAGTACGAGAAAACTTCGCTTTCAAATCGATCAAAGAAACTCTTCACCCTCAGCAATGTCTACCAAGCGTTTTGTAAACTACTGAATAAAACTAAGGGGGATCAAGTGAGTGTTAACGAGAAAAACTTGGCAATTGATTACTGGACTGCTCTTTCAATTGTGATTCCTGAGTGGAAGTCATACACTGCCGGAGAAATCAAAGCCAGCATTTTAAGAAGACAGTTCGTTCATTCACATGGTGTTATACTCGTAGCGCTTGGAATTGCAGGGCAATCACTGATTCATCAATTTCCTGAAAATTGGAGGGGGCGCCTAATGCCCCTTCATTCTATCGATTGGAACCGAACTAACACTGAGATGTGGGAAGGTATTGCAATGGAAGGAGGTAAAATAAGCAAAGCTCATAGAAACGTTAAACGTACTTCAATTCGTCTTAGAGAAATTATGGGACTTAATTTATCCCAAGACGAGGTTAAATTCATGAGAACTGAAACACAAAGGTGGTAATTGAAATGAGTTTGGACGAACAATCTGAGAATTTTGCACCCTTACATGAGATGAGATTGAATGGAGCCTATGAAGAAATCCAGCAGCTGTACTTGAGTGATGACCGACCATGGATTGTAGGTTATAGTGGAGGAAAAGATTCAACAGCGGCATTACAATTTGTTTGGACTGCCATCTCCAAGCTTCCAAAAAAGAACCGAAAAAAGACAGTTTATGTCATCACTTCCGACACCTTAGTTGAGAATCCAATTGTACTTACACGAATACACAAATCTGTTAACAATTTGCGGGATGCTGCAAGGAAGCAAAAACTGCCCTTTCAGATAGATATTGTTCAACCAGAAGTCACACAATCATTTTGGGTTAATTTGATTGGTCGGGGGTATGCTGCCCCAACTCGATCCTTCAGATGGTGCACAGATCGACTAAAGATACGCCCTACTAGTAAGTTCATCGAGGAGAAGATTGCTTACCATGGTGAGGTCATTATTATCTTGGGAGTCAGAAGAGGTGAAAGTGCAACCAGAGACCAAGTAATGAGTTTACGTAGAACAAAACAAATGCATCTCTTTTCCCATGCAACATTTTCTGGAGCTTATGTTTATGCACCAATTAGAGACTTTTCACTTGAAGATGTTTGGGGATACTTACTTCAACAAAAATCTCCTTGGAATGATGATAATTATCAACTTCTATCGATGTATAGAAATGCTCAAGATGGAGAATGCCCGCTTGTTGTAGATAAATCAACTCCTTCCTGTGGGAATACCCGTTTCGGATGTTGGGTGTGCACATTAGTATCAAGCGATAGATCAATGGAGAATCTCATAGATAAAGGTGAAGATTGGATGGATGACTTGCTTGAGATTAGGGACTATCTACATGATACAACTGAACCCGCCAAGAAACACATATACCGGGACTATAAAAGAAGAAATGGGCGAGTGTACTTTAAGACACATGATCCTGGCACAATCGCACGCGGACCTTATTACTTCGAAGTGAGTCAAAAAATCCTGAAGAATGTTTTACTAGCACAACGGACTTTGATTGAAAATGGGGCGCAATTCAGAACAATTACAGAACCCGAATTGCATGAAATAAGGAGATTATGGAGAAGTGAAAGAAACGATTGGCAGGACAGTCTTCCTAAAATCTACCGAGATGTTTTCGGAGAAGATCTTGATTGGAAGAAGGAGGATATAGTCACATTCAAAGCCAGTGATGAATCTACATTAGAGGAAATCTGTGTAGAATATGGAGTGCCGTTAGATCTAACAAAGAAAATGATCGATCTTGAAGCTGTTTCACAAGGACTATCCAGAAGAACTAGTATTATCAAGTCAATCGATAGGGTCTTTTCAGAAGAGTGGAGATCCGAGGAAGAAATACTTGATGCAATTCGGGAGGGGCCATAACTGATATTCAAATCCATTGAGGTATGCAATTTTGGAGTTTTCTCAGGCCAAACACAGATCAACCTTACACCAAGTCTAGGCAAGTTTGGTGAGCGAAAACTGATACTATTTACAGGAAATAATGGATCCGGAAAAACAACCCTATTCGAAGCAATCTCTCTCTGTATTTATGGAATCCACTATCGTGGTAAAAAAGTGAAGAAGATTGACTATGAGAATCATTTGAAAAGACGGTTGCATAAAGGTCCAAATGAGAAATCAACCAATGCATTCGTCAAGCTGAAGTTTTCATACATTGAAAGTGGGAAGGAATACACACTTCTAGTTAGTAGAGCTTGGACCCTTTCTAATAAACGATTACTGGAAGAACTTTCACTTTTTGTGATTGAAAATAATAAATATGAACAGACAATCTCAAATCCTCAAGAGTTCTTGCTAAATCTATTCCCTATTGGTCTGTCTCAGTTACTCTTTTTCGATGGGGAGAAAATTAAAAAATTTGCTGAAAGCACTGATCCAAACGGATTGTTAAGAGATGGATTTCATTCCATCATTGGACTAGACTTGGTGACGCGTGCTAAACGCGACCTAGGTTCATACATTACAGGTACTGAAAAAGCGAATTCTAAAGGCTATCATTCAAAGTATCAAGAGATAGACAAGGACCTCCAACATCTCACAAGAAAACTAGATAATACAACAGAGAATTTTGAGGAGATAGAAAACGATATTGAACAATCGGAGAGCAATCTTACGGAAATAGAGCAACAACTTGCTCGAGAAGGTTCCGAATTCGCAAAAAGAAGAGAAGAGTTTCAATCCAAGAAGAACAAAGTAGAAGCAGATTTGGAAATTGTGAAGAAAGAGATCACGCGACTTTGTGATGGATTGCTTCCTTTTTCATTTGCGCTAAATCTTGCTAGAAGGACCAGAGGGCGCTTATCAGATGAGAGAAGAATCAAGTCCCTTGAATCAAAACGAACAACGATTGATGAAATCAAGACAGCACTTTCTAATGCAATGCTTGAAGAATCATTTTGGAAAGGAAGCCAGAGCGACGATACAAAAAAACAGACCATTAAAAAAATGTCTGATGTAGTTGATGCAATTGCCATCAATCCTACTGAAGAAATACCCATTCGACATGATACAAGTGAATCGCAGAGCTATATGATTTCTGACGGATTACACAAAGCTACAACCTCAGTTATAGATGATTTTACTCGTCTCATTGCAGAATACAACCTCAAGGAGTCTGAAGTTATCGGGTTAAAACAAGACCTAGATAGAGCTCCAATAGAAGAAGCCATTCAACCAATTGTAGACCAGTTAAATAATATGATAAAGAAGATAGCCAAATTGGAAACAATGCGTGGAGTGATGATTGAGGAAAAAGAAACACTTCTCCAATCGATAGAAGAAAAGAAACTAGAGCAAGAAAGATTACTTGAGCAGATTCAGAAAGAAGCAAAGCATGTTAGGAAAATTGAGCATGCCTTCAAGACTCTAGAAGTTCTTAGACAATTCGAGCAACATCTTGAAACAAGTAGAACTACAGAGTTACAACAAAGATTTACACAAATCTTCAATAAATTACGACCTCCAACAAAGCAGGTCAAGGATATAGAAATTGATCCAAAAACACTCTCTGCAACATTAAGGGAATTAGATGGATCTTCAAAAGAGAGCTCCATGCTATCTGCTGGAGAAAAACAGATCTATGCAATGGCTCTTCTTTTCTCAATTATAGGTGTATCAAACCGTCCGTTTCCTTTACTCATTGATACACCCCTCGCAAGATTAGATAAAAAACATAGAAAGAATGTTGTCACTCATTTAATGAATTCCGCAACTGATCAGTTAATCTTGTTCGCTACAAATACAGAAATAACTAAGGCAATTAAAAAAGCGTTTGAACCATTTCTCTGTCGTAAAATTCATCTTCAATTTAATGGCGACTCAGGTAGTACCTCGCCATTTGTTGAAATGGAGGTGTCTTGAATTGCTCAAGTTCAAGAAAGTAAGAGTAAGTCGATCTTCAACATCAAAATTATCCGTTCTTAGGAGAAGAACTGGCCTTACTCCTAATCTCCTCTGTAGAATAGGAATTTGTTTCTCCCTAGAAACATCTGGTTTACCACCAATGGATTTCGATGAAGAGGGGAAGGAATTCAACAGATACACACTCACAGGTGAATGGGATTCTTTGTTTACTTCACTACTAATAGAACGATTATATCAAGATGGCTTGGAATATGAAAACAATGGATTACCCTATTTCAAAGCTCATCTTAATAGAGGTATTTCCATGATTCACTCACGAGTCAAGAATCTACCAGATCTACTCAAACTGCATAGTGAATCCAAGGGTGATTGAAGAATGGATATTCAACTGCCTATCTATCTAGATCACAATGCTTCTACGCCTGTTGATCAAAGAGTACTCGATGAGATGCTTCCTTATTTCACAAAAATAGTTGGGAACCCCTCCAGTGTTGATCATTTCTATGGAAATGAAGCATCACAAGCTGTTGAACTTGCGAGACAAAATGTTGCCAATCTTGTTAATTGTGAACCTTCAGAAGTAATATTCACAAGTGGCGCATCAGAAGCAGATAATCTAGCAATAATAGGATGTGCAAGAGCTAAGGGTAAGAAGAAACACATCATAACCTGTTCAACCGAACATAAAGCTGTATTACGGTCTTGTGAATCACTCTCATTACAAGGTTACGATGTGACTATACTTCCTGTGGACTCTAATGGTTTCGTGGATTCAACTGAGCTTCAGAGGTCTTTACGGAATGACACATTGCTTGTTTCAATAATGATGGCTAACAATGAGATAGGAACGATAGCACCCATTCAAGAACTAGTGAAAATCACGCATGAAACTGGCGCGCTCTTTCATACAGATGCAGCTCAAGCAGTGGGACACATAGATGTTGACGTAAAAACCTTAGATGTCGATATGCTTTCATTGTCAGGCCATAAGATGTATGGTCCAAAGGGAATCGGTGCACTAATTCACAGAAGAAGAAGGCCTCGTATCAAACTTGCTCCTATAATCTATGGGGGTGGTCATGAAAGAGGTTTCCGCTCTGGTACTCTGAATGTTCCTGGTATAGTTGGTCTTGGCAAAGCGGCTTCTCTTTCAATAGAACACAGTATGGAAGATAGAACACGTGTTGAAAATCTTAGAAACTATTTTGTTAATGCTGTTGAAGATGGTCTTGACTCAGTTGAGCTTAATGGTGATAGAAAGAAACGCTTACCACACAATATCAATCTCTTCATAGATGGTGTTCAGAATAAAGCACTCCAGTATTCCCTACGCAAGGAATTGGCATTCTCAACTGGTTCTGCTTGTGAAACTGATGTAGTAGAATACTCTCATGTTATTCAAGCACTTGGTTTCACAAAAGAACGTGCCGCATCATCAATACGAATTGGCT